>Ga0068629_1000200_pt1 | contig 15215 bp, 11 predicted proteins | sample InSIn3gowninarea_FD_77432 | JGI IMG/M metagenome (GOLD analysis project Ga0068629, IMG submission 77432) | Clean room microbial communities from NASA Spacecraft Assembly Facility at Jet Propulsion Laboratory, Pasadena, California, USA -... ...
CCACAGAGGATGCTGCGGCGAGATAGCTAGGAGAAGCTGTAGTCGGTTCCGATATATCCGGTGGCTTCCCTTCAAGCTTTAGAAGAGCTTCGGTGGCCCAGTTCCTCCCCGCTTCCTGGCCTCCACAATCCTGCTCTTGGTGCTGATTGTTGGCTGCGTCTTGGGGTTCCGAGTGAGCTGTGGCTGTAGCTGCTTGTTGATGCTCGCCTATGCTGGTTATTGTGTCGCCAAAAGCCCGGCTGTAGCGTTGTACAAGTCGCAGGGAAGAAGAGCTGTCAGATTTATCAAGCCTGTCTGGGGCCCCGAGTAGTAATATGGACGCCATGCTGCAGATCAACTTGGTTCGGGTGGAGCACGAACACAAATCGCGGGAGTCCTAGCACAAAGATGCTGCGCCTGGCCGGCTGGCTCCGATTAAAGTACGACGATCCAGGCTCTTCCAGTAAGGGAAAACTAGGGCTGCCTGGACCTGAATCTGGACCCTGGGCAGCCGGCTGAACATCTGGACATAAATCTTGTAGGGCCATCGGAGCACCTTGACATGTCCTGCTTTCCGGCTTTCCGGCTTGAAGGCTTTGCCGGCCGTGGTGATCTCGAGACGTATCATAGCAAAGCTTGATGCTGTGACCGCGCCCTTGGATGCGCAATCCACGAAACACTTCTATCCTGCAGGTGCTGACAAGAGCTTCGCTGATGCTTCGGGGCTGGCGGGTTGGCTCACGCTTGACCCGGAATGCCGTAGCGATCAGCCGGCTTTCAGCTGAACTGTGGGGCACGCCTTGGTGGAAAGAGGCGTTTGGCCTCGATGCGCCCTGCACGGTCGCACCCAGGATCGACTGGGATCTCTCCATCCCGACGAGAGATAAGCGTCTCGATTAGCTCAACTAGACTCGTGCTAAGCTGTCAGCGGCGCATCGACGGCGGTGATCGTCCTTGCTTGGTGCTGGTCCTGTCGCTCAAGCGCAGAAGTCTCCACTGAATTGTTTTCTGACGCTTTCGAGTACACGCAGAGTCGTGTTGCGCAATGGATCAAGCCAACATGTCAGAGATGCGCGCATGCCGATGTGCGTCGTATGTGTCATTATGGGACACGGAAGCCCAACAAGACACGCGACCAGCACACCGCCGCGGCGTTCGAGTACGCGTCTCTTCGGACTCTTTACTCCCGTCATCAGGTTTTCTGAGCGGACGATGATAAGAAACCGTCCTCCCTACTGGCGACAGCCCACACTTTGACACTCTCCACCCTTGCTGGCGCGAATGTAGATTGCGGTCGAAGCTACGGTAGGCTTCACGGCTCTGCGTGACGGAGCTTGAGGCTTGTCGCCATGACGCTCTGCGCGTAGCACACACTCTTCATTGTTTGGCGCAGTTAGAGAACGGAGGGCCGGAGAGTAGGTGATACTGCAGAGAATGGTCCCCCAAAGCATCTCCATACTGTTGTAGAACAACATCATCGCACGATCGCGTTGAAGAACACATGGGTGTTCGATCTGGAAGAAGAAATCCGCCCGGATGCTCTGTAGCGGGAACACCCGCCCGGAAAAGCCAGGATTGTTACTTGTTACCCCATCCAAGGACGGCAATGCTCCCGAGGTCTTCTCTCTCTTCATCTCCAATAGTTATCTGCTGAATGGCCTTAAACCTTCTGGCAGATGTCTCAATCGGCCATACCGCGTATCTAGCCATGACACCACTCATCAAACGCCCAGCGCGGGTGCCAAAAACCGCCCATGCCGTGGTGTTGCGGGCTCCGACAAACTCCCCTCTCGGACTCCGAGCATACCATGGATACTTCCTTGACGCTCAACGACCACCTGCATGATGTCCACCAGCGAATGCTCAGTATGCTGTCCGCGCAATCGTCTGAATCCGGTCTCATCATCGATCCCACTCTTTCCTGTCAAGCGTGTTTCAAGTCATCTCAAGCTTGCAGTCCTCTGCAGAAGCGCCCGTTGCTGCAATGGCTCCTGCATAACCGGCTCCGGCGAAAGTGTGATAAGTCTCCGCGAAGGAGTGCTAGGTGGCCGTTTTTCCGTGGACCGTTGTCGACCACTGCATGATACGGCGCGTTCCTGGAACCTAGCAGTGTTGAGTAAGGTAGAGTAGAAAGTCCGGTCACGTGCTGCGCCTTTATGGGAAACCCGCGTCGTTAGACTGAAACGCTGCGCATCAAACTGTTGAACTCTGAGTGCTATCGGCCCTCTTGCATTCAAGCCACGGATGGGCTCTTCACACAAAACTGTCTCGCACCACTCTAGCAATTTCTTCGCTCGCAGCTTAGAAACCAGTGACAGCAGTTGGGTCAGCTATGGCCTTTATAGTGGGCAGATGGTTGTAGCTTCGCGGCTACTCTATGTCCTATTTGAATCATAAACCAAGACCAAACCAACACCATGCACTATAACAAATCCAAAGAAACTCGCTTCAGCTACGCCACGCTAACTCACCTTGCCTGCGTTTCCTTGTTTTTCTCTTCTTCCTCTTTCTTCTTGGCTTCCTTTTTCTCGTACTCCGCCTTGGCCTTGCTCTTCAAGACCCGGTGTGTGGACTTTACTTGGTCCATGAGATCTTTCAATACAGTCTCGTTTGGCTGCTCCCGGTACATCTCTTCTTTCAATCTGGCAATCCTTGACTCGACGTCGGCGAGCTCCGCAGCCACGTTCAGTTGGCGGAGTTCCTCATCCAGCGTCGTCACTTCCGCCTCAAATATGACGTCGTGAGCCTGCTTGACTAGATCTTTGTTCGCCTCTTTGATCTTCTCATCGATTGGTCTAACAGCCTAAGTACATGTGTCGTCAGCACACGCTCCTCCACCTGAGGCAGAGCCCAAGCAGGTAGTCGAGGCTGCCTGGCTCAACCGTGGAGGAAATCTCAGCACCTACATTCCGCAACCTTTCTAGCGTCTGCCTGAACTTGCCAGGTTTCATCTTATTCTTTGGATCATCCATCACTTCTGTCGCGGCATCTACGTTGACCTTGATATCCTCCGCGACCTTCGAGTCCAAAGTCGGCCGGAACTCAATCAATCTGCTCTCAGTTTTCTGGATCAGCTCCTCGAGTTCGGCCCTCACGGTCTGGATCTCCCGGTTCCGATCCGCTTGCCGAGCACGCTCGCCAGCCCAAAAGTCCTTAACTTCCATCGGATACGTGGTATGCTTGACATCGACCTCCCAGGAGGGATCGTGTGTTTCGGCCCTCTCGAGCCAATACCGCATACGTTCTTCTCTGTTCCCGACGCCGGCAAAATGGACTAAGAGGTCACCACGCCGAACCTGATGTGGGGCGAGCGTCTCGTTGTGCTCGCCCTGGTAGCCGTTGAACCAGCGTTGTGGCGCGTACACCACGCCCTCTTTAAATCCTTCGTCCTGGATCAACAGATCCATAGCCGACTGGTCGCGGAACGTCAAACGCGCATCCGGGCGATAGTAGCGGAAGGCAACAATGGCGCTGAACAGTGTCACACTCCATGAGGAGACGCGAACGGGAAACACGCCGTTATTGAGCCCGTTCCAGTCGTTCGTTACAAGCATATGTATGTGGTCCCACTCGCCCATTGGCGGCAAGAAGACCTCGACCGGGATCAATGGGTTCAAAATGATCGTGTCCGCGTCCACCCACAGCAGCCACTCCAGCCTTAGTTCCGCCGGCTTGGCCAGCTCCGCGAGCAGCAGGTGCAGGATGTACGCCGGCTTACTCCACACATCGTCTAGCATGCTGGTGCGTAGCACGTGCAGCGGGTAGCCGTGCGCCTCGTTGTGCGCCATGTGCGTCTGCAAAGCTCGCTCGTATGTCGGGTTCCGTGCGCCAAAGAGGATCGTGCATTTTCCGACGCGCTGCACGCTGCCTTCGCCCATGTTCTTGATGCCGGGATCGAGCACTTGGTATGAGATGCGGCCTGTGTCGGATGACGTGACGTGCTCAAAGAAGGTGGAGTCGGAGACAGTGGTGGAGTTCTCGCTGCCGGCGCCGTGGCGCCAGGACGTCCAGGCGTGCAGCTTATCGGTTAGTTTGTCGGTCCAGGTGGAGTGGGCTCCTGCTTTCTTGGGCCGGCCGCCGCCGGATGCTGTTGTTTTGTTCGTCGTCGTTCCGTTCTTTAAGTCGGTCGTTCCGATCAATTCAGCGCCTGCGGGCCTTCCAACGTATGAGGTCGCGTGACCGGAGGTCCGGAAGCTGTTGGCGTGTTCGCCATAGCCATCATCTGCAGCGGTGGTGTCGACGATGGAGCTGTCCACGCTCCATAAGTTCACGGCGGTGTAGGCAAGGCCCATGCAGAGTAACGCGAGGAAGAAGAGTTTGATGCGTGAGCCGCTGAGGAAGCCGCGGCTTGCCGGACGCGAGAGCAGCCATTGCGGTATTATGGGGGAGCCACGGCCGCGTGGAGACATGATGCGGGGCACGGAGGTGTTGATGCGGGGATACATCTCGCCTTTAAGCGGAAGCAGAATTCATGGAGTCGGGTCTTGTGTTGCGGTGCATATTCTTGGCTAAGTGAAGGAGAGCGAAGACTGCGTAGCAAAAGTAGAGCGTTAGGCGGAGAAAGGGAGAGGATGTGCGCGGGCGCGCGAGTGGGAGAGCAGAGGCGACAGCATTCCATTCATTCCATTCTTGCTGTGACGGTGTTTTACTTTCTGAGATCCTCTATACATAAATTCAGCTGCCCGAAAGGGCGCCAGGGCTGGAGTATCTATTCGAGCTAGACTACATTGAGTATAGGTAGAATTGAATGAGGCTGTACTAAAAACACGTGTGGAGATCAAAAACCCGCCTTAAGCCATTATCAGCCAGCCCCTGTTGTAGATTACTGAAACAGTCTTTCTCAACGCAGCTCGCTATCGTGCTGTATGTCTCTTCAGCTTTACCCGGTGCCGCCGTAGCGTCATGCCGTCGGGCGCGCCCTTTTCGGATCTGTCTATCATTCCTGGTACGGTAAGGTGGCTCCCTTGATCAACCTGCCAGAATATCCTGTACCCCTTGCCTGTCGAGGCATTAGTTTTTCTCTTCTCTCTTAATAGCTGCTGAGTCGCCTCGCGGCCCGATCTTGCTTGTCCTCATCTGTGCACTTCACCAGTCGGTAGAAGATCCAGCCCGTGATGCCATTTGCCTAGGCTGTTGTCCAGGCTCTTCGCAGCATCAGCTTATGCTCATTCTTGCAGGCGGAACGGAGGCACATCAACTGATGCCATTGCTCTGCGGTAGAGCCCCTCTGGCCTCCTCTGCCGCGTCTCCCATCGATCTCCAGCCAGCAGCTGCTGTGACCGCGCACGCGTAGAAGGTAAATATCCATAATCTGTGTCCGTCTCATAACAGAAAGAAGGGATATCAGCTGTTGTCGGGCGTGGAATGCTCTCCAACCATTGCGACGAAAGTATTATCCCTTGACTCAGCCTCCATGTTCATCCCCTTGCGACTCTATGAGGCCGTAACTGTATGCGATAGTGGTGTTAAGACACAGTATACGCCCAGTATCTAAAGATGCGGCCAATCTCATCTAGAAAGCGATGGTCCCGTGACAGTTTTCCATTGAACCCTACCCCCAACTCCACCTCATGAACACCTCCAGCAATCTTGAAGTAATCAGTCTGCGCACATCGTTTACTTCTTCCAAAGCATCGCATACACCCACAATCAGTCTCAAGAGCCTCAATCCAATGCTGCCAAACACTTACAGGGCGCGAGCTTGCAGAAAAAAGCAGCACGATGCAGCACATTCTCTCCAATGTATACCGTAACCCCTACGATTGCTTCAAGCAAACCCGCCATTTACTTGGCTCCTGAATCTGAGCTGCAGCTGTGGAAGCTCATTTCCGACTCTGACAACACATCATCGTCCCCATCATCGTCCTCGGTATCTGCCTCAGACATTCCAACGCTTGCCGAGACCGTCTGCTGTACAGCAAGAGGAGCAGAGCTGTATGTCCCCGCTGCCAGAGCCTGACGAGACGCGTACTTCCGGAGGAAATTGGTGTAAGGCCTGAATCTGCTAGGCGTTTGCGCTGCTTGCAAGAAGGTCGACGGGTCACCAGGCCGTCCTAGTGATGAAAGCTGCTGATCCAATGACAAAGCAGGTATCTGCGGCGCGTCAGACGTGGACGATGAGAGATCTGATTTTGCTTGGAAGATGTTTGAAGCATGAGGGTTCCCGAAGAGATTCTTTGCTTCCGAGACTTTGGTGGCTGAGGTAGACGTGGGCGGCTGCGCAGAGTTGTTGCTGGACGGTCGTCTGAAGAGGGAACTACTGTTACCCGGCTCGAAGAAGTCGTTGCTATTGCCCGGCGGTTGCTTTGTGAACGACACTGTTGGACCCTGGGCTATGGCCGTCGCACAAGGTGGCACTGAGGTGTTCGTGGGAACTGGAGCTACGAGAATCAATCAGCGACAAAGCTCCATTCCCGCGAGGGAGGGGCATTGAACTTACGAATGAACCGAAATGGCGCAAGAGGAGCGGTTTGTGGAGGCGGCTGAGAAGCGCTACTAGTGTTGATGTGTGTACTCGAAGTGTCGAATCTTGATTTAACCGGCAGCCGTTGCATTTGGGCGGTATGCGACGGACCACCTTCGTTGATTCTTGGGTGAAATACTAGAGGATTGGATCTTACCACTGCTAGCTCCTCCCTCTTTTTGTTCAGAGCTGCGCTCTGCGCCAGGACGTACTTCCTATCCGCCTCTAGGAAAGCTTTGGCCTGCTCGACCGACTGCTTCTCTAAGTCGAACTTCTTCTTCTCCTCCAAGAAACTACTCCTGTCTGCTACGAACTGGGCATTCTTCTCCAGGAAACCTCGTATTCCTCTTGCCAGAGCGGAGAGACTAGCCTCAAAGGAGGTTTCTTGGACAGGCACCTTTCCATCGTGCAGCTGTTGCAGGAATCCATAGATGATTCTGTTTAGATCGGCCTTCTTTTGTGAAAGCACTCGCTGCACTGACGCTGCGATGTTCTTCTTTTCGGCCTCAAATGTGGACTTGTCGGCGAGGAGGGCAGCTACCTCAGCCTCGTACTTGGACCTGTCAATGAGGAAGGCATCTACCGTAGCCTCATGCTTGGATTTGTCCGCGAGGAAGGCATTTACCTCGGCTCCATACTTGGACTTGTCGGCAAGCAGAGCATCTACCTCAGCTGCGAGCATGTCTACCGCCTCTTCCAAGGATTCCTTTTTGTACTTCCCGCCGTGTAGCTTTGTCACTACGCTGGCGAGTTTGATGGCTTGCTGCGTGTTCCGCTTGGTGTACTCCGCCTTGATATCCCTGGCTTCTCTGAGATCTGCCGCTACTTTGGTTTCTTTCTCAGCTAGGTTGGAAACCTCGCCGTATTGCTTCGCTATCCTATCCACCTCGGCCGTGGCTTTCTCCAGGGCAACCCTCTGGGATTTGACCTCTTGCCATTCGTTGTAGTGAATCTGTTTCGCCTCCTTGGCTTGCCCCTTTCTAAACTTCTCCCTCTCTTCCTCCAGAGCCTTCTCCCGCTTCTCTATCGCCCTCCTCTCCTTGGCGTGTGCCTCTGCCGCTTGCTCTGCCTTTCGGTCAATGAAGCGCTGCTTCTCCTCATAGAAGGCCTCTGTTTCTTGCTTGAGTGCCTCTTTCTGCTTAGCCAGCTTCTTCTTGCCGATCTCTTCCGCTTCCGCGCTCCGGGTGCGAAAGAAGCTGTCCTTCTCAGCAGCGAAAGCCGCTTTCTCTTCAGCCAGAGCTCTCTCTTTGAGAGACCTCTTGTCCCGATCAATCTGTTGCCGTTGCGCCTCTAAGAGTTGCTGATCATGGTGGAGTTGTGCTTCGTCCTTGCGGAGAGTTTCCCGTTCCTTCTTCACCATACCCTTGGCCAAGGAGTCCTTGTCTTCCTTCCATGCTTCCTGCTCGGCGGCGAATGATGTTCGGTCTTGTGCAAGCGCTTCTTTGTCCTTGTTCAGAGCTTCTTTCTGTTCCGTGAGTTCCTTTTCTGCCGTTTCGAGCGCTGCCTTGTTGGAGGAGAAGGCGCGCACTGTCTCCGCGTGCCGCAGCAAACGGTCAACCAGGTCTTCGATAGGATCCATATTGCGAGTGGACAACAGATATCGGGCCTATCGAGCCTCTCCAAGGGCTGTGCAAGCGTTCCTGGTATGCCGAAGGGCTCCTTCTATCCGTGTTCCACCTTTTCGGGCCGCCGCCGACAATGTTGGAGACGCGCTGTACCTCACTGGAAGGTCTGGCCTTTCTGTTTTAGATGTTTACGGGAACTCCTCGCAGGACTCGCGGTAAGTAATTGCTGGACATTCCAAGGTGTTTCGGAAGCGAAATCTGGCGCCTGTCCTGGACCGCCTGTGGAGTTTGTTGGGAGAAGAAAGGCGACGGGTTGGAGAAGAACGTTTATGCGCACGAACGTGGTGAATGCGTATCGCATCATCCCACAGAATTTCACGAGTCCCGTTCAACGTATGTGTACCAGGACCCTATTGGTCCGGCCACAGTCACGGAACTGGTTCATCGTCAATTGAAGTAGGTATCCTGTGCCAGAATGCTCGAGCTCTCTCGTGAATCGTCACCAGAAGGAAAGGTGCTGCATGCCACGTGTGGTCACTTTCTTTATCACCGTCAACAAATCTACGTTTCAAGCAACTGGGCGGATGTGTGAGATGTGAGCGGTGCGGTGCAATACATGTTTCTGTGGTGTGAAGAGCTTCAAAGTAACACGAGATTTATAATCCAAGCGACAGCCCTAGAAAGGTGAAACTATGCCGGAGTGATGTGAAGGCGGTCGGTGTTGACGCTCATGACCTCCACGCCGTGCAGGGGAAGTGTGTTGAGGAAGAGTTATCCTGTATCAACTGTGAAGTTGGAATTGCTGTTGTGCAAAGCCAAGCCCAGAGCTCCTAGTATCAAACCCCATCTTCTGTTTCCTCTCCTCATCCGCCATATGCCTCTTCAACGTCAAATATCTGTCCTCCACGCGATGGTGCTTCTCTTGCAAATGCATCAGCTCCCGCCTGCAGTTAGATGTGTAGCGTAGTTATGGCAGTGAAGAAACTCACATCTTCCAACTCTGCTATGCGTATATCTTTATCCGTGTTATGATCCGTGAGATCTATAACCTGCGCCTTCAACCGCGTGATCTTCAGCTGACTCTCCGGGACTGCATCTTCCGCCGCTTACCGGGCCTCTTCCAGCGCCTCGTTTGCACGAGTTGCCGCCTTCTTGCACTGCATGCGTTTCCACGGTCAGCAGTAGTCCAAACCACTACGGATGGTGTTTATGGAAGCTGAAACCAATAGCAACAAGGTTTGTTGGCTTTCTAGAGGACTGTTTACATGTAAGAAGCTTTCGGCTTACCCAATCTCGCGCGACTACTAGCTTACGAAGAAACTGAAACACTCGTTCGACATTGCGACGTACAGCCGGTGGAATGGTGGTGTTTGCTCGAAGCTGCCTTATGGGGCGACGGACGTGAGCTGGAACCATGAAGACGATATCAATCTCCTATATGCCGTTGTTGATGTCGTTCTCTGAGGACTATTGACCACTGGTAGTTCTGTGTTCATGGTGTAGGTTGTTTAGGAACGAAGAAGATGCGCTGAAAAAAGCTTTAAGGCTGTTGACTAGGAAATGAAATGTCCTGCCCAATTTCATGGCAGATGACTCTCAGGTAAGTGAATGGCCATCACCGGGTTTTCATTTCAGGGCCGCGCATCCCATTCCCTTAAGCCTTCGATCTCCCATCTCCCAATAACAAAATTGCGACATTAGAACTGGCTGTGTAGCCCTGAAACCGGAAGCCTCGCTGCATTCTCAGCGATTCTTCATGAATGGCTTTCCTGTGATAAACGCTTGACGCCGCGGCGAAGGGGAAGCTAACCGCAATCGACCCTCGCGAAAACATTTGACGAAAATAGAATAAGGGGGTCGGGTTGGCCGAAACAGAACTCGAATCGTGAGATAAAGCCACTAAGGTATCACCACACATTAAGGAGGTCCCGACTATTTGCTGGGACGACACGCCTAGGTAGCAATCGGCACGGCCGCTGCAGCATTTGTGCGTCGAGACTTGATTTCACCTCGAAAGTACTACTTGTTGATGGAATCTATCGAGCAGTCCACTGTATGAAGCGATGTGGCGTAGTGGATGCTGCTGTGCTCTGTGGGAACTTGAGGTTGAAGATGGTGATGTATGACGTAATTCACTGGGCGAGCCTTTGGTGTTGTTAAAGGTCCCTGACGATTAACAGCACCAACTTTTACGCTTCCTCGGGCTCGCGAGCTCCTCAAATTCGACCGTGAAAATTACAATGACTTCCAACGAATCATCCGGCGCGTCTCAGAGCGCGCAGATATCTTTGCCGCGGGTTGTCATAACCTATTGCACGCAGTGTCGGTGGATGCTGCGGGCCGCGTACGTGAGTAATTACCTTCTCCGTTTACTCCTTCGACTCACTAGCCTCGCTGTTCCTGGATCTAAACGTCTGTATGAATAATGTGTACTGACCCCAGGGGTACCTCGTAGTTTGCCCAGGAACTGCTATCAACTTTCGGAACAACCATCGGAGAAATCGCCCTCAAACCGGCTACGGGAGGTATCTTCCAGGTACACCTCGTAAGCAGCACTAAAACGCTATCTCGGCGGGCTTTAGCTGAAGATCGCCAGACGTATGTCCCTGCAACTGCCGCCACGGAGCCTGAGAAGGGACTCGATAATCCCTCCGCACAAATCAAGGACGTGTTACTCTGGGACAGGAAAGCGGAGGGGGGGTTCCCAGGTACGACATGTACACCGTCCTCAATTGTCGTCGTAGTTCTTAATTGGCGACAATGAGGCTGACTTTGTCTTTTCATTTCACAACCTTAGAGACCAAAATACTGAAGCAACGCCTGCGCGACCACCTTGACCCCTCAAAGGACCTGGGACATTCGGACAAGCACGGCAAAGGTTCAACGAAGGCACAACCGGAGAGGCCAGAGCATATCAAACCACATAACCTCGATCAAACCGACAAGGATGCCGCCGAAAAAGCAGTACAAAGCTCAGTGCAGCAGAACCCGGACGAAAGCATATGTGAGACATGCGGCTAGTGTCTTTGGTCCGGGAGATCGCCGAGGATGGAGAGGAATCGAGCGGGCGATCGACATCGCTGTGGTCCGCCGAATGGTGTATCGGCACCAACATCGAACTGGCAGTCTATCGAGCTCTATATGCTCACAGCAATGCACGCGTGCAAACGGATGCTATAGCACTGGCGTCTCAAGCTAATAGCGACGGCCAGCCCGGAGCAGGTCGATTGGGCCAGGTCCGTTAACTAAGCACAAGGAAGAGGATAGACTCTAGAGCGATGAATGAGGGCACACCAGACAGACCGTGAAGGATGTGGGTGCGTGAGGTGGAGACTCATCCGGGTCGATTGCATCAAAATGCTCTTGGGACGCCTCCTACTTGACCGGCTTAGCTTCGAGCTTGCACGGAGCTGGACTCAAAACACTACAGCAAGTTAGCGCTATCATGCCTCGATCACTCCTAATCCCCGGATATCTAGCTGTCTATGTCTGCTTACCGTGAAACTGATGGATGTCATCCTCACATACTCATGTGGCTGTTACATGGTACGTCCGCATGCCGCTCTGAGCTCTGAGGGCACAAGGCCATCTGAAAAGTTCGTTGCCGCACTAAAGGTGGGTAGCACATAAGCGCAGTTCCTAGATTAAAGACACTTTGAGTGATCAATCCACTAAAGGGCTGCACTGCTGCGCATCTTATGCCTTCTATCTCATGCAACCGTTCTCGCTGCTCGATAATCGACATGATCACGAGGCCAGCTCAATCGTGAATCCGGTGTTGAATTAGCTAGAGCATGGACGCGGCAATGAACTTTCCGCATGGCTTTTGGCACTTGCTGTAGACTTGCTTGACGTTGATACGGAATTATACAAGCGACACAATGTTCTTCAGCTGCATTGTTGTGATCGTTTAACCGGTGTGGATGGCAGCGATTTCTGTATAAACCCATGATTTGGAAGACGACAAGCACCAGCGGCCTATCGAAGCCGACGGAGACAACCAGGTCCGTGGAAAGAATCAGAGGTTGCACTACAACACCACAACCCCATGCTCTCAACGCCCAGCCAACTGGATTCCCCTCCAGAACCCCATGACCAAATTGCGCCTACAGACTTAGTTCGTAGAACGCAGCCAAGCCCTGAAAGCGGACCTGTCACCGGAATCCCCATTCCTCTGCGGTGAGCCTGTCCGAAACAGTTCTTCTTGACCATCCTCCGAGCCCGGGCCATCAGACTGCCAGCTTCCTGCCTCTGCAAGTCGAGCTCTGAGCTCCGCGTTCTCCTGCGACGCAGTCAGTCGTGTATTCTGTCCACTTGCGTGATTGTACGCGGCGCGATGGTGACGGAGAGGCCGGACTTACCGACTTAAGAGCCTCAAGCTCGTTCCCATCAGTGACCACGGTCCAGCCCGCTGGATAAGGCGGTGTCAGGATCTCCGCTTCAATGGCATAACTCCGTAGTAGCATGAGCATCTTCTCGAGACGCATCCTGTTCTTCTCTACCTCGCCGGCAAGTCGTTCACAAATGGCACTGGCCCCGGTTTCCAGTGTAGCTTCATTGGGAGACTCTAGTAGACATCTGACGGACCCCTCGAAACGCTTCACGGTGGCGGAGACTTCGTAGCAGAAGCGCGTGAGGGATCGCAGGGTCTGGATGATGGGCGTGAGAGTGCTTCTGTCGTACGCAGTTTGCGGTGTGCGATCTGTAGCATTCCTTTCGTAGTAGCTTTCCGAGCTGCGTGGACGGTGCTATTGCGGTCAGACAACTACAACGTGCCAAAGCACGCACGTGACCCACCTCATTGCGCTCAGAGACCGCCCCAAAATGGACGTCGTCTATGTCGCGGACAATGCTTTCCAGCTCGCTTCGCAGATCTTCTGCGCCTCTGATCGCGGCGTTGAGGAAGATGGTGGTGTTGCTGTACGCTTCGGAGGCGCTGTGGAGGTCTTCGTAGGAGGAGAAGGACTTCTTAAGGAAACGGTAGAAGGATTCGGCGAGTTTGTCTACGGATGCGAATTGCACTACGAGCTCCTTGATACGATGTCCTAGCAAGATCGACGAAGGCGAATTCATGTTGGACATGGTGTTGTGATTTTCGACGTGGCGATGTTATGATGTTGTTGCAAGATTAGGGATGGAAGGAACACACATGATAGTGAAGTGAAAGCCCGGAAATGAGGTGAAGGCTCGCTCGGCTATAAAATATAACCTACTATAAATGATCTGATATTGAATTGGCAAGAGCAACCATCGCCTTCGCACCCAGCTTCAAACCCTCACAAGCCGTCCTATCGCCTCTTTGCCGCGTTGAAACCTCTCTATCAACAGCCTAAAGCATCCAGCAGCTCGATACGTCTACCAATAGACAAGCCGCCGCTACCACGCCGCCCAATACCGGCGCGCCTACCCTCTCCGATCACGTCCGCGCCGCAGTCTGGAGATTCCTAGCAGATACCAGCTTCATGACTACCTTGGGCCGACCTTCCGACAAGGTCTTGAGGTATATTGGCACTGTTCAAGCCCAGATGAGGATTTCCCGTCATATATTACGTCCTAAACTTCGTGATTGTCGCCCTCCGCTTAAGTGTCAAGAACAATAGAGCTCCGAGACCCTTGCGATTAGTTGATTTGACCTTGCTTGACCGGCTCTATTGAAATTTGAACCACTGCTGACAATGAGATCTCAACGCAGGCCCAGACCGAGGCGGAAACCGCTCGCACGGCGGCGGCGGAGCGACTGGAAGTGGAGAAGGCGCAGCTGAAAAAGAAAAGGCGGACCTGGAGACGAAGAAGGCGGAAAGGGCTAAGCGAATTGATGATCTGGAGAACGCGAACGCAGCTCTGAGATCGAGAAGCTGCAGAAAGTAAGCTGCTTCATGCACCTGGTAACGGTATCATTCAACCGTGCAATAGAAACGTAAGGAGTTGGAAGGCAGCCGACAGGGCAACGAGCTTGTTCTTATGCGTTCGTCAGAGCTTTGATTTAGCCTGCATGGAAGATGGCTGGTCGTAGCGTGCCAGAATCCAGTCCGCAACATCGTCAGCGAAGATAGTTTTGTCCTCTCCTGGTTCAGCATGCACTGTAGCTCGTTAGCGTTGAAAACCCGCCGGCTTTAGTTGCGCTGCATAACTTACACTTGTGGTACCACCCTTGATACGCCTTGAACTCCTTGTCCTCCACCTCCATCCTCTCAAACATATCTTTGGCAGCCTTGAACTCACAAACCCCATCATCAGTCCCGTGACTGATCCACACACTCCTAACATCACTCGGTATCCTCACATCCCCCCTCTCCAACGCCAGCCCCCGATCCAACATCCCCGCCAACTGCTCCAGCGTCCCCGTATCATGACACAGCTCATCCTCGACAAAGGCGCGTTGCACCTCTGGATCCCTCGACAACAGCTTCTCATCAAGCTTATTCACCTTCTGCGTCTTCGGCGCAATCTTCGCTGCCACCCGCCCCAGCACAACCGTAGTCCCCCACGGTCTGGTTGCCGGATGCAGCGCCACAAGCGGAGCCTCAGCCAGATAACCCCTGATATGCCTTTTCACGTCTTCCGGGCCCGAGGCGGCGTAGTGCAGGACCTCTGCGCCGCCCATTGAGTGGCCCATCAGAAATACTGGCACATCCTTGTGTTCCCGGTTGTTGTCCGCGATGACCTCCCGCAAGAAGGAAGTAATGTCTCCCAGGACTCTGGCCGTCCCGCCGGAGTCACCCTTGTCGGTAGGCTTCCGGACTGAACGGCCCCAGCCGCGTTGGTCGATCGCTCGCACTTCGATGCCGCGACTGGCCAGGTGGGGGAAGAGGATGCCGTAGGCGTTGCAGTGGTCTGAGTAGCCGTGGATGAAGACGAGGAGGGCGGTTGGCGGGCTGGTGGTAATGGGTTTCCAGGTCTTGGTGTAGAGGGTGCTGGGGTCTGGAGAGGAGACCGTATGTGTGCTTTCGGTAGTAGTATAGGATTCGGAAGACATCTTAGGACTCGATGTTAGACGGTATATGAGGAATGGTTGCTGAGAGGTAGTTTCTGTGTTTCTTAATGCTCTTATGGGCGATGTGAATAGGATTCTTGAGAGATGATTCCTTCCAAGTCAATTTGTTTGAGGGCTGACAGCTCAGTTCGTAACCATGACATGCCGAGGTTTCCGATAACGATAAGGTCTCCCGTAGCCTGTGATGAGCCAAGAAAACCCGCACCTCGATAAC
>Ga0068629_1000208_pt1 | contig 14987 bp, 8 predicted proteins | sample InSIn3gowninarea_FD_77432 | JGI IMG/M metagenome (GOLD analysis project Ga0068629, IMG submission 77432) | Clean room microbial communities from NASA Spacecraft Assembly Facility at Jet Propulsion Laboratory, Pasadena, California, USA -... ...
CATAATTAAATAATTTATATGTAAAAAAAATTAAAAATATATATATTTTTTATATTAATTAAAATTGATTATTAATTTAATTTAATTTAAGTGATTAAAATCAATGTTATAATTAGATCTTTACGTGTGATATGAATATCTCTGATATGATCTCTATGTAATATGTATATCTTTTAAGTAATTCCTCACAAACTAAAATATATATTAAAGTATTTTTCTTAATTATTATAACCCCCTTTAACTTTTGTTCATGTACTCTAATTTTATAATTTCGTCACTAGAGTTATACTATATACAATTCTTATTGCTATTTTGATATCTTAGTCCGATGCAAATTCTCATATTCTTCATATTCATAATTCTTACGGGCATTTCGATCCACAGCCTTTAAAAAGCCTTCTAACTTTGTTCAGCCGCTATAATTTTATAATTTCCTCTCTAGACTTGAAGGACATGAACATTTCGTTAAAGTCCGATGAATCTTAGAAAGATTTACAGAAGTAGTTCGGTGACTAAAGCAGACCTAATCGCTGTAACGTAAATTTACGGATGTCATTCGGAGGCGTCTGATGCGCTTATGTGTCTGCAGAACTTAAGTGTTCTGTGTCATATGTATGAACAATACACGTTAGAGTTTCAGCTTGTGATTTGAACTCGCGACACCGGAATCATGCCATAAGATTAGACTGGATTTTGTTCCAATGGCTTCTTTGCAAAGATATTTAATATCGAATTTCAACCAAACACGCAATTGCTGTTCCACGGTGGCAATCCTCTTGACTGTATCACGATTCTTGGCAACTAGTTTTGCATTTTAAACTATTATTATCCCACTTATTATTAATATTTTATTTTATTATAAAGAACTTTCAATGCGAACTATGGTTTATAAGGAGTTGGAGTCACCTTCAGGAACATCTCTCCTGTATCTAAATGTACCGGTGACGAGAAGGATGCAAAGGTCAAATCTCGATTTCTATTATCCTTTATTTAATTTCATTGAGAAAAGTGCACACTTTAAATTGTGGAAATACTTTTATTTATTTATTAATTATATTATAATATTTTATTTTATTTTATTTATCATAATAAATGAGTTATTTAAAGAATATTTACTCTATACTTACCTTTCCTGTTTTCGTTATGGGAACGCGGCAAACCCAAAAGGTGTCATGGTAGTTGGAGCTTTGTCTCTTCCCATGTTGGAAAGGTCGAGCCCTGAAACAATATTTTATCAGGGGTGAATTGATTATTATTATTATTTTATTACGAGAGAATTATATATTCTTATTATTGTATATTTTATCAGGGGATACAGCTTGAGTGGACCTAACGGTTAAGAGTATGTGTTTCCTCCTAAGAGGTCACAAGTTCAAAACTAAAGGGGGGTAGAGTATGTATTCCTTCGTAGACTTAGTGGTCAAATCGTTGCGCGGAGGTGGGTCCCTTGTCCCACAAACAAGGGGGTCTCATACACCAATTTGGTATCTCGCTTGGCTGTGACCTTAAAATTAGATATTATTATTATTATTAAAATTTTATAATAATAATAATAATTATATATTATTAGCATAAACAACATTCTTAATATGCGGAATTAAATACTTTAAAGAATCTAAAAAAATGAAAGTTTAATGCCCAAGATAAATATATCCGGCCATTGATGCACTCTCATTCAGATAAAAGACAAGATTGCCTGTAACTCTAGCTACCCCAATTTGTTGCTGTTTCAAAACTATTGGATATCTGAACACGTCCAGTGGTGGCTTTTAACGATGCGCAGTCTAAACTGAAAGCTTGACTGTTTAGATCTCCATATGAAATTGGCGCTGATGTTCTGAGTATTAATCTCTACCCTTTTACAACAATCATTGGTAAGGTTGTATTCGAATTATACAACGGACTGAGTAGACCGCTGATTTTCGAGAAAACTCCTTATGAGCTAATGCACACACTAAAACTTAAAGAACTTCGTGCTGCAGGGAAAGGTCATTATTGTCTTCTCAACTGTTCAAAATTACTAATTAACCATAAGCAAAGCATACATAAATGATTTGTCAAACTAAACAGTATAAAAGAAGGACTAAACAGATTGTTCCCAAATCTTATTTGGAACTGGACAATCACATAATTGTTATGAGAAGAAATAGATGCCCAAGCAGAGAGCGCTCCCATTCATCAAGTTGTGAACTGTAATGGAGACAAGAAAAATCACTACAGAAAATCTGAAGGCACTTCCCAGCTTTGCTCTCTCAACTTGATGGTGTAAAATTGAAGGAGATTGAGATGCAAGCTTGGGGACCAAACAGAAAAATATATAGCCAAGCTTCCATCAAGCTTCTATTGGCTATGTGTCAGGTGTTCCACAGATCATGGTAGAGAACTCCAGATGGAGTAATGGACCACTTCAGAAGCTCCAACAAGAAATTAATTAATTGTAGTTGATTTCCGTAATTTAAGGAAATTACTACAGTTGGTTTCGAGAAATTAAGGAAATCACTGCAGTTTACTTCCGTAATTGTAGGGAGTAGTTGGGAAAAACTTAATGGAGCTTAACATTCTCCCCCTTGGTCCATACTTCCAATCTTAATGTCTCATATTAAAACCCATTGATAATCTGTATTAAGTAATAGATACACGAACCATGGCGATAAGTCCTCTAATGACGAGTATTATCTTCCATGTATTACTATGTATTTATTCTTATTATGTGGCAACAATTTCTTAATGAATAAGCCTTATGTTTATTCCTGGTCCTACACAAATTAGTTTTCTCAAATCAAATTAAGGTGCACATAAATATGAGAAAAACATCACAATAATTAAAAATTTCATTAAAATAACATTGTCCATATAATGAGAAACTACATAATGGGACCAAGTCCCATATTCATTACATGATCCTTGAATTTAAACAGTGGCATGCCCTTAGTCAAAGGATCAACAATCATCAACTCAGTGCTGACATGCTCAATGACCACTTTCTTTTCTTTAACATGTTGCCTTATAGCTAAATACTTAATGTCAATGTGTTCATTTCGACTCCCACTTTTGTTGTTTTTAGCCATAAAAACAGCCACTGAATTATCACAATATATTCTCAATGGTTTAGAGATAGAATCCATAATTCTAAGCCCAGAAATGAAACTCTTAAGCCATATAGCATGTAAAGTAGCCTCAAAACAGGAGACGAACTCGGCTTCCATAGTGGAAGTGGCAATCAAGGTCTGCTTGGCACTCCTCCATGATACAGCTCCACCGCCCATCATAAAAATGTATCTTGATGTTGATTTGTGTGAATCAACACATCCAGCAAAGTCAGAATCTGAGTAGCCAATTACTTCCAAAGTGTCCGTCCGTCTATACATAAGCATGTAGTCTTTGGTTCCTTGAAGGTACGTCATTACTTTCTTTGCAACTCTCCAGTGGTCCAAACCTGGATCACTCTGATATCGTCCCAACATTCCCACAACAAATGCAATGTCAAGTCTTATGCAGACTTGAGCATACATTAAGCTTCCAACAACAGAAGCATATGGGATGTTCTTCATTTGTTCCCTTTCAAAATCGTTCTTCAAGCATTGGTTCAAATTGAACCTATCACCCTTCATAATGGGAGCTACACTTGGTGAACAATCCTTTATCCGAAATCTCTCTAAAATTTTATTAATATAGGTTTCCTGAGACAGACCTAAGATGCCTCGAAATCTGTCTCTATGGATCTTAATGCCAATGACATAGGATGCCTCACCCATATCCTTCATATCAAAATTTTTAGAGAGGAATTGTTTCACCTCATGTAGCAAACCCTTATCATTGGTTGCTAGCAAAATGTCATCCACATATAAAACAAGAAAACAAATTTTACTCCCACTGACTTTCAGGTATATACATTGATCCATAATGTTTTCTACAAAACCGAAAGAAGAAATTACATTATGGAATTTCAAATACCATTGGCGGGATGCCTGTTTTAAACCATATAATGACTTCTTGAGCTTGCAAACCAATTGCTCACCATCACTAGAGGGGAATCCTTCATGTTGTTTCATGTAAACCTCCTCCTCTAGATCTCCATTGAGAAAAGTCGTTTTCACATCCATTTGTTTCAACTCCAAGTCAAAATGAGCTACTAATGCCATAATCATGCACAAGGAATCTTTCTTAGATACAGGAGAAAAAGCCTCCGTGTAGTCGATTCCTTCTTTCTAAGTGAATCCCTTAGCAATAAGTCTTGCCTTGTATCTCTCAATGTTGCCCAATGAGTCTTTCTTTGTCTTAAAGACCCATTTACATCCAATGGCTTTTGCACCATTAGGCAACTCAACAAGATCCCAGACTTCGTTACTCTTTATGGAATTCATCTATTCCTTCATGGCATCGTACCATAATTCTAATTCTTTGCAACTCATGGCTTGTGAAAAGGACTCAGGATCATTTTTGACTCCAATGTTGTAGTCAGATTCTTGCAGATACACAACATAATCATCAAGAATTGCTGATCTCTTTGGCCTAGTAGATCTTCTTAATGTTGTACCATCATCTTCGTGAGAAGTATGTGGTTCAAATTGTTGTTAAGAAGTTCTTAGCGACTCTTGAACTACCTGATCTACTAGAATGTCGTCAGCAGCTTGTGGAACTTCAACAATTGGTTGTTCAACACCAATTTGTACTTGAGGGGTGCTATGAACAATAACCAATCTATCACTTGAGGTGGAAGGTTGAAACTCTGAATAATCCTTCTTAGAAACTATGTTCCTAGTTTGATCGCTCCCACTGATCAAGTCATTTTCAAGAAACTTTGCATTTCTTGATTCCACTATCCTAGTGTTATGAGATGGACAATAAAAGCTGTAACCTTTAGACCTTTCAGCATATCCAATGAAATACCCACTAATGGTCCTTGGGTCCAGCTTCTTCTCTTGTGGATTATAAATTCTCACTTCAAACGGGCGTCCCCAAATGCGCATATGTCGCAAAATTGGTTTCCAACCTTTCCATATTTCAAATGGAATTTTAGGAACAACCTTGGTTGGAACTCGATTTAATACATATATTGTCGTCTTAAGTGCTTCAGTCCAAAAGGATTTAGGAAGATTGGCGCTGCTAAGCATACTTCGCACCATGTCCAATAATGTTTAGTTTCTTCTTTCTGCTACACCATTCTAGTCGGGTGAACCGGGCATGGTGTATTGGGAAACAATCCCATGCTCTTGAAGAAATTTAGCGAATGGCCCAGGTGCTTGTCCATCTTCTGTGTATCTACCATAATATTCTCCACCTCTATCTGATCTCACGATCTTAATTTGTTTGCCACATTGTTTCTCTACTTCAGTCTTAAAGATCTTAAAGGCATCTAATGCTTCGCTCTTTTTAAGAAGCATGTAGAGATACATATATCACGAGTAATCATCTATAAAAGAGATGAAGTATCTCTGACCATGTGAGTCCATGTCTGGACTACATATATTAGTATGTATGATCTCTAATATGTCTGAACTCCTATTGGCACCTTTCTTTGACTTGTTGGTCTGCTTTCCCTTTATGCAGTCCACACAAGTCTCAAAATCAATGAAATCCATAGTATTAAGTACCCCTTCATTTACCAATCTTTTAATTCTTTCTATGGAGATATGACCTAGTCTCCGATGCCATAATTTAGAGGAATCTTCATTAATAACACGTATTTTAGTGCCAATGTGAACTTGCATTAAATCATAAGTGACATTGTTTTGAAAATTGTTGCAGTAAAGACCATTAGACAAAATGCCATTCCCAACATAATCAGATTTATAAAATAGACTGAAATATTTTTTGAAAAGTTAATGGAATATCCAAAAGGTACAAGCCTTGAGACTGAAATCAAGTTTCTAGAAAAACTTGGAACATAAAAGGTCTTTTCTAATTCTAAAACAAAGCCACTACTTAAAGTTAAATAACATGTTCCTATAGCTTCCACATGCAAGCTCATCTTGTTTCCTGATAAGATGCTTTGCTCACTTCCCATCGGCTTCCTTATGTTTTGCAAACCCTGCAAGGAATTCGAAATGTGAATTGTTGATCCAGAATCAATCCACCATGTGTTAATATTGACGTTAACCATATTAGATTCATAAAAAACAAACGAGATTAAATTACCTTTATCAGCAAGCCATTTCTGAAATTTGGCGCATTCCTTCTTCATGTATCCCTTCTTTTTACAGAAGAAACACTTGGAATCCTTCTTGATATCGGCTTGGGGAGGTACTTTACCTTTCCCTTTCTGATTGGCTTGAGATTTGCCCTTTCTACGCATTGTCAGCATTGCACTTTCTCCTAGTTCCATCACCAGTCTCTCTTCCTCTTAAACACACATGATCATGAGTTCATTAATTGACCATTTATCCTTACATGTGTTGTATGAGATTTTGAAAGGTCCGTATTGGTGCGAAAGGGTATTCAGGATGTAGTGCACCAGGAAAAACTCCGATATTTCAACCTCGAGTTTCTTTAGTTGAGCCACAGTGTCCCTCATCTACATGATGTGCTCACACACACCTTTCACACTAGTGAGCCTTAGGGATGAGAACTTCATGATTAGGATGCTTGTTAGTGCCTTGTCTGAAGTGACGAATTGATCATAAATGGCCTTCAGCAAGTCTCGGACCTTTTCATGCTGATCAACGGAACCTTGAATATCAGCTAAAATTTTAGTCTTAATGAACATCATGCTTAGGCGATTGGATCGCTCCCATTGTTCATAAAACGTGATGTCTACTGCAGTGCTGGTATTAGTGAGTGTTGGTGGTTCATCTTTCATAATAGCATAGTCTATGTCCATCCACCCCAAATGAAGGAGAACCCTCTTCTTCCAGACCTTATAGTTATCTCCCTTAAGTTCAGGAATATCACAACGAATTTCAAAGAAATTTGCAGGTTGTACAACTGCATCAAAATTAAAGATCACATACTTATGTTAAAATTGAGGCCTAAATAAAATTTCATGTTTTACCAATGTAAATCATACTCAAAATTGAATCTAATAACATAAAAATTGCCTGTGGGCCAAAATTCTAATTCAAACAAATTCAATTATTCTTTATGATAGAATTTTATCAAATTATTCACTTAATTCATAATTCTAAGAGTATATTATGATTATAATTTGATATAAATTCTATCTTAGTTTTGAACATTATGATAAAACCATTGATTCATAATCCCTGTGGGTAAGTTATGAATATTTTATCCTAATTAATTACATAAATATAATAAAAATTCCTATGGGATAAAATTTATTATATTTAGTATAATTAATTACAATTTAATGTCTAAATAATATTTATGTGATCCTAACCAATCGTAATATATAATATTATTTAATTAGAGATGCTGTGGCTATTCTCTAATCAATTAAAATTATATAGATGACTAACATTATTTATTATAAATTGCATAAACAAAAATATACACAGTACTTAACATTTCATGCTACGTGAAATCGCATATACACATTTTAATATGAAGCAATTTAAAAAATATGGAAAGCGGAAACAATTACCGCACTGACCAAACACTTAAAAATTTACTTATAAAATTATAAACATTTTTTTAACCAGAGTCAAAAACAATGTTTGGTAATAAGTCAAAATGAGATTTTAAATAAACTCCATATGACTCTGCACTAATATAACCAAAACTATAAGTGACATAGTACGAGTAAAAACTCCAATAAATATCAGTATTACTGTAAATTACGGCAATAATTCCTCACAAGATAAATAAAATTAAAGCATTGTTGTAAATTTGCACACATCAAGGTAGAGATAAATTAAGGCTCTGATACCAAATGTTAGCATAAACAACGATTCTTAATATGCAAAATTAAATACTTTAAACAATCTAAAAAAAAGAAAGTTTAATGCCCAAGATAAATACATCCGGCCATTGATGCACTCTGATTCAGATAAAAGAGAAGATTGCCTGTAACTCTAGCTACCCCAATTTGTTGTTGCTTCAAAACTGTTGGATATCTGAACATGTCCAATGGCAGCTTTTAACGATGCACTGTTTAAACTGAAAGCTTGACTGTTTAGATGTCCATATGAAATTGGCGTTGATGTTCTGAGTATTAATCTCTACCCTTTTACAACAATCATTCATAAGGTTGTATTCGAATTATGTAGCGGAGTGAGTGGACAATTGATTTTCGAGAAAACTCCTTATGAGCTAATGCACACATTAAAACTTAAAGAGATTCGTGCTACAAGGAAAGGTCGTTACTGTCTTCTCAAATGTTCAAAAATTTTGATTAACCATAAGCAAAGCATACATAAATGATTTGTCAAACTAAACAGTATAAAAGAAGGACTAAACAGATTGTTCCCAAATCTTATTTAGGACTGGACAATCGTAGAACTGTTATGAGAAGAAATAGATGCCCAAGCAAAGAGCGCTCTTGTTCATCAAGCTGTGAACTGTAATGGAGACAAGAAAAATCACTACAGAAAATCTGAAGGCACTTCCCAGCTTTGCTCTCTCAACTTGATGGTGTAAAACTGAAGAAGATTGAGATGCAAGCTTGGGGACCAAACAGAAAAATATATACCCAAGCTTCTATCAAGCTTCTGTTGGCTATGTGCCAGGTGTTCCACAGATCATGGTAGAGAACTCCAGATGGAGTAATGGACCACTTCAGAAGCTCCAACAAGAAATTAATTAGTTGTAGTTGATTTCCGTAATTTAAGGAAATTAATGCAGTTGGTTTCCAGAAATTAAGGAAATGACTGCAGTTTACTTCTGTAATTGTAGGCAGTAGTTGGGAAAAACTTAATGAAGCTTAACATATATCTCATTTCCAATTCTCGTTTTCCTGATCGAAACGCGGCGAACACAAAGGCGTGCTAGTAGTGGGAACTTGGAGCTTTGTCTTTTGCTATGGTACAAAAGGTCGAGGACTGAAACTTGATTTTATCATGGGAGAGTTATATTCTTAATATATGCCACATTTTTAATTCATAGTGTCAGTTATAAAGTTGGTTGAGTGGCTACGTCAATAAGTACAAATTCATCAATCTATTATTGTGGCTGTTTAACAAGAAATTTATCTATTTACTATTAATTATTTCATTTTTTTAATATATCCCTTTTAAAATATATATATATATATATATATATATATATATATATTATGGTTGAGTTATTATTATATATAACTATTTTATTATAATAATAATAGACAAAATGAATATAGAAAATGGAATTTTATATTTTATTTAAAAAAATTAATTAGTTTAATTTTTTAATATTTTTTTGTCATGTGAATAATTTATTTTATCTATTTAAGAGTAGAGATATATAAAAATTTTGACTTTTCATATCACTACGCCATTTGATAAAATTTTGTTACAATATTAAGCAACTCTCATAAAAATCAAAACAAAACAAAATAACAGAAATAAAAGAATGATGAATATTTCATTATGTCATAATCTAAATTATATTGTTTTTTTTCAATCATTTAAAGTAATGAAAAAAACTCACATTTTTAACTAAAATGTGATAAGAACTATTTTGAATTAACAAAATTACATAATATTATAAAATAAAGATGAAAGTGTGGTATTTTAAGGATCTAAATCAAATTTTCAATTAAAACTAATGATTTTAATCATCTAAATTTGTAATTTTGATTAAAAAAAAAAATCTCTTGAAAATCTTAGATTAAAAATATAATTTCACTTCAAAAATTCATATCATAAAATGTATTTCATTATAATATAATGATAACATATGTTAAAAATTCATATTATAAGAACAAACACACATTCTTATTTTCGGTAAGTTAATCTCATTTTTGTAAGTTAATCCACTTTTTATATTTACTACTACAAAAAAAATTATTACAACTATATGGGAAGTCGGGTCTTAAACCACTTTCAAAGGTATGTCACTACATCTACCTTACATAAAGAGGTTAAAGACATCAAATGAATCAAAGTAAGGCATAGAAATCATTAAAACGAGAAAACAAAACCTAAACAGAGACTAGTATATAGTATGATCATACTGGCGGTGGAGAAAAAGGGCCTAGCTAGCCCACAGTTTTATGTTCTTTGGCTTTTCCCATCATCGTCTGTGATCCCAGTTTGTCTTTAATGATTACAAGGGTTGCATAACTATATATATATATATATATATATATATATATATATATTAATTAAAGATATCCAAAATTTTAAGGTTATGTATGGGAAAACTAGTTAGTGCAATAAGCGTTTCTCCAGACTGGTGATCAAAGCAATTGCCACCACCATTCACACGACTCTCTCGGGTGTTTAATTTACTTCTCGATGCGTATAATACCCTATGTTGGATAATTGTTCATGTTGTAGGAAGGCATATGGAACTAGGATATAGTGACTACACTAACAAACATGTTTATGGTGGAAGCGAAGCACCTAGAGAATGCATTCCGATTGTCTCTTTTATGCACCCATGGAATCATGTCATTTCATACACTGTGTCTCTAAAATCAACAACAGGGCGTAGTGTATGCAACCTAGAAATGTCAGGCCTTGAAATTTCCCCAACACAGTTGTTAATCCTAGTTGTGGACGTGAATGTTAACTTAAACCATCAGCTACTCTGATGAGGGCTCTGGGTTAGAATCTACAGGCAAGATACAGACGTAGAAGCTCGGAACATTGCAGAGATGAGAACGTTGTAGCCATACCAGACTTCGGCAACAAGTTAAGAGTTCTGGGTTCAAATCCATATCCAAGTTATGGATGTAGAAGACCAAAACGTTGTAGAGATGAGGATTTCATAATAGTGTTATGGGTTTTAGCACCACGATCCATTTTTTGACACTCTTCAACAACCCATAATAAAAAATTTAAATAGTGTAAAAGGAACGGAGCGAAGCGTGAAATCTATCGTCAATAATATAATCTGATTGTACCTTGTGAGGTTTCAAATTCTGTAATACTAACCAAGCAACATCTGTAAAGGGAAAGCTTTGAGAGCATCCGAGAAGTTCTTTCTTGTAGAAAACACAGAATAAGGCGAGCTAGCCTAGGAAGTTGACAACAAAAATGACAAGCTTAACTAGCAAGATGACAACGACCTTCGCTGCAAAGTATTCATCATCCTTAGCAATAATATTGGTTTCCTTGCAAATTTGAGCATCAACATCAATCATGGGATGTAAATCATATCATTGCAAATCAGATCATTTGCAGTGACTTAAGGTAATCTTTTCCTTCATTCTTGATAAAGGTGACTAGTCTCTCCCTGGCCTTCAATTGGGTGGAGTTTATTAGTGGCTCTATATTCATTGCAATCTCAGTATATTTTAAAGATTTTGGAATATTTTGAAATTTTGATAAATATGAATAAAGCTAAACCTAAGTTACTAGATCTTCAATTGCTCTATATTCATTTCAATCTTAGTATATTTTAAAGATTTTGGAATATTTTGAAATTTTGATAAATATGAATAAAACTAAACTAAATAATATATTAGATTTTCAAAATATTCCAAAATCTACCTTTAAAATACTCAAACAATACATATATCTTTACTAAATGATAATTGATGTATATTTACAAATCGAGGGGAACCTTAAGATGTCATTCCAATTCCCTCTCCATCCGTCAATCATTATAACAATAACAATGATGATGAACGTGTTGTTTTTCCCGTATTTCAATGATACCAGTGCTCAAAGCCATCTGTCTATCATTATAACAATAACAATGATGATGAACGTGTTATTGTCACCGACTTTCAATGATCCCAGTGCTCAAAGCCATCTGTAGATCAATGATGATGAACGTGTTATTCTCACAAACTTTCAATGATCCCAGTGCTCAAAGCCATCTGTAGATCATTATAACGATAACAATGATAATGAACGTGTTATTTTCACCGACTTTCAATTATCCCAGTGCTCATGCTTTCTGGTTAACTTGCTAATGAAGACCCTAAGTGTGTGCTCCTATGAAGTCTCCATTGCCACTAGTCACTCATGATTCTTATTTGTTGTAATGTTGTTCAACTGATGCAAAGGGAAGCCATCCCTGCCAGTGAATCTATGACTCTACAGCCAATAGGCAATATGTCTGAACCCCCTACCTTTAAACTTGAAATTCATGGTTAACCTCCTAAACATTACTTTATCTCGGGAAAGTTTAGTGCAAGCCTCCCTTACCAATAAGCCATGTCTAATACACCCCTACCTCTGTGCACTTAGCTATTGCAATCTATGCTCTCTATACTTTTATTGCATGTATTGCCTTTAATATAACATGTTGTAATTGTCAATTTGTGTAGTCTAAGTGGCAAGTGAAAGTTGTATCCTCTTACTTATAGTCAAATCATAATTTATAATATATTTATTTAAATATTGAACCAATTTTTGTGTGTTCGTAAATTGAGCTATAGTTAACCCAATCTAAATGTTGCACTACTTATGGATGAACTCTTCATACTAAAGCTATTTAGCAGCCCATGTGCTTGAAAGCACCCAACGGCCCTCGCCCTCCATATGACAAAGACCATGGTAATAATAATATTTCAATATTCCGAGTACAAGGTGATTGAAGGCATGAGAGGATGTACAACTCACATATATCCAAATGATTGACAATTTCTCACATCTAGAGTATTAACATTTAAACTATTTTTTAGGTAGGGATAATGGAACATAGTATTTGTCATGGAGTCTTGTTTTTTTATGACACAATGATTATCATAAAGGCAATAGATGCTTTAATGCAGAAGGGTGTTAAACTTATCTTTGGTCTTTAGTTCCAATGCTTTAAGATGGATCTTAGGACCCCTTTTCCCTAGCGTACATGTAAGTTGTGGTTATTATAAAGTATAGTTAGTTCAATTAGGTTTGCTTTTGTCTTTCTATTGCTAATTATGTGTACTATGTTGCTTCATTCCAAAAGGTGTACGAGAACCAAAAATGATGATGCTCCTACAATTGATGATTTTCATTGCTCTATCTTGATTGATAGTCAACAAAGGTTGTATTTGATTGAGAACTCGATTAAACAAGAAAAAGTCTCCTAGAACAATGAGGTAGTGAACTCAATTATCCGTGGCTTTCTGCCATGCCTTAGCTTTAGTTGTACCACAACTACTAAGTTTTACACACTATGGCATGTCAAATATTTTGTGGCCAATGCTATTCTAAATCAAGAGCAGGACGACCGTAAGCTTTGGTAGCACTTAACAATTTAGAAAAGTAGAGCCACCTCCAAGTTATTCTCAGCTCTTGCATGGGGGCATTATCCTTTCAAATGCTCTCGACGACTCTCATGACAACCTCAGTGATATTTCAGATGTCATTGTTGAATCTGGATCTTGTTCCACTCTAGTTATAGGTTTTAGTCATGAATTCAACTTCTACTCTTAATCAATTTTGGTTTTTTCAAATTTTGCATAAACCATGGTTCTCCACTCCAAAGAGGGTTTGGTTTTCTTCATGGAAACCTCAATACTATATATATAGCCTTAAGGCTATGACTCTTCAAATGCAAGCCTAGTGTTTCCTCCTCATAATCTTTATATAAACTTACAACTAACTATAATTAGCTAATAAAAAAATAAATAGAATTGTAAAAACCAACTCTAACACAAATAACTTATATATGAATCTCTCATATATTTTAATAAGAGCATTTCAATAATATTAGTGCAAACTCACCTCACCCATTACTTTTCATAATTTTAAATAAAACCTTCAATATATGACCATTCTATCTCATTCAATTATCTAAAAAAATGTAATTCATTTATCTGTTTATATATAAAATCTTCAATTTATACCCCTTTTAGTATCTTCAAAAACATGGTGAACATATTTCAGGACCCTCTACCAACTTCGAATTTATCCTTGAATGTCTACATAAGTTCACTGAGCTTCATCTTATCCACATATAACAAATTCAAGATGCTCAATATCTTTCACGACCCTCTAATAACTCCATCCAATAACTTTGAGATTATCCTTAAATGTCTAGATAAATTGACTAAGCGAAATATTATTGCCGTAGTCTAATTAGCTGGAGGAATTGCCCAGAAAATTATGGAAATTCCGGTTATATTTAAAGAAAATTTGGCAAGGATTTCTGCAAATCCAAGTTTATAGTTGTTAAACTTCAAAATTTTAGGTGTCTTAAATGTTTTTGATGGTACTGAATCCATTTCCACCATCAAAAACACGATTCAAACACTACCTTTACAAAAAAATTTGAATTTTTTTGTCCAAATTACAACAAATTTTAGCCGTCCGAACAATTCCTCCTCCTCGGTATATGACTCCAATATTATCTACATATCGGAGCTCATCTTAAATGTATAGATAAGTTCACTAAACGTCATCTTATCCACATATATCCAAATGATTGACAATTTCTCATTGTTATTAAATTTTTGGGTCTCATCTTAGGATGAAGTTTCGAATAGTGGTCTTCGTCATGGCCTTCTTTTGAATAGTGCGTACATGTGAGTTTTTCTCCCTCCTTCTTGACTAAAGCATTCCTTTTATTCTTGCCTTTGAACTTACCTTTTGCTTTTTCTCCATACTTAAATGACTTCTCGCTAGTTTCTTCAGAAACATTCTTCCCTCTTTCTTCTAAATGAGTTTCTTGTGCACAAATTTCATCTAGTTTTGTAGTGTTAAACATGAGAATAATGTATCTCAAATAACTATGTAATCCTCCAATGTATTTCAATAGAGTATCTTGGGAGGAAAAATCTATACCCAAAATCAAAGCTCTTTTTCTAAATTCTTGAGTATAACTTTGCACATTTTGACCCTTAGCTTGCCTAAAGTTTTTCCAATCCATTATAGATTTTTGCATGTATGCTAATGGATAAAATTGCCTTCTTATTGCAACAATAAAATCATTCCACGAGGATAAAACCTTACCATATTTCTTCATGTCCTCTTGAGTTTTGTCCTCCCACCAAATAAGTGCTGCACTTTCCA
>Ga0068629_1000211_pt1 | contig 14968 bp, 12 predicted proteins | sample InSIn3gowninarea_FD_77432 | JGI IMG/M metagenome (GOLD analysis project Ga0068629, IMG submission 77432) | Clean room microbial communities from NASA Spacecraft Assembly Facility at Jet Propulsion Laboratory, Pasadena, California, USA -... ...
CTTTATCCATTCCAAGCCAACGTTGGGAGGAGGTTTCAATGGATTTTATCATAGGTTTACCCAAGTTTGAGGGAAAGAGTGTCATCATGGTGGTAGTTGATAGAATTTCCAAGTATGCACACTTTTGTGCATTATCACATCCATTTAAAGCCAGTACAGTTTCTACTACATTTATGGAAACAATTCAAAAGCTACATGGAAATCCAAAGATTATTGTTAGTGTCAGAGATCCCATTTTCACTGGAAATTTTTGGACAGAATTATTTTCTTGTCTTGGTACCCAGTTAGCTCATAGCTCATCTTATCATCCTCAATCTGATGGGAAAACTGAGATAGTAAACAAATGTTTGGAAGGATATCCTCATTGCTTCATATCTGATAAACAGACACAATGGGTCAAATGGTTACCTCTGACTGAATGGTGGTATAACACTTCCTTCCATACAACAACAAAAATGACCCCATTTATGGCACTTTACGGATATAAGCCACCATCCATCACATCATATTTAAGAGAAAATTCTAAGGTTCAAGCAGTGGAACATCACATCGAACATCAACAACAAGTCCTCCAACTTTTAAAGGATAACCTCCTGTTGGCACAGAATGGAATGAAACAACAGGTAGATCAGCATCACAGTGAAAGAAGTTTTGATGTAGGTGATTGGGTATTCCTACGGCTACAACCATATAAACAAATGTCCCTCAAGCAAGCTAAGAAGGATAATAAATTATCATGAAAGTATTATGGTCTGTACAAGGTGTTTCAAGAGATTGGTACTATGGCATACAAATTGGAGCTTCCTGCAGCTTCTCGAGTGCACCCAGTTTTCCATGTTTCATGTTTAAAGAAGGTTATAGGTGACAATCTCCTAGTTCAAACAATATTGCTAGAACTTGACGAGGAAGGAAAAATTATATTGGAACCAGAAGCAGTCACAGAAACAACAACTCGACAACTATGAAATCGATCAATTTCGGAGTATCTCATCAAGTGGAAGAACTTATCCGCTGAAGATTCCACATGGGAGGATGAGAATTTTATACAAAAGCATCCAGAACTACTCAAGAATTGAGGACAACATTTTTTTGAAGGAGAGGGGCATGTTAGGTCCCTATAATACTAGTGATTACCCCATTACTATTGTAGTAGTATCCCTTATTAATATTGTTGTGCCCCCATTGTCCCCATATGGTTATTACTGTGCCCCATAGAATCCCTCTATTGCTATTTTTGTGGCTTTATATTACTATTGTTAGGTCCGCTGGGTTATATTGTGACTCCTTAGACTCCTATATATAGAAAGGAGATTTTGTCATTTGAATCATTGGATAATTGTTCATTTGTGTAATGTAAAGGTGGTTTTCCCCTCGAAGAGGTTGAATTCTAAGGCGTTCAACTATATTTTCTTTCTTTTTGTGAGCTGGTTTCATAATAGGAGCCCGTCGTGTACAATTATTACAAGCTACTTTCAGAGTGCAACCACAGAGGAGTAATGGAGAAGTTAACTGATCACTTCCTCATTTTGTTGTACAAGTTGGTCTTTAAGGAAGGTCCACCTCGCATGTCATGTGGGGTGGTGGATGTAGTGTCTGAGATAAAAGATTGGTTTGCCTCATCGAATGGCACTTTCCTTAGGGTGTTCGGTGGACAGAATTCTCCACATCTTTTACTGAGGCATGCCAATGATCAGTTGGTGATGCAAGAAGTTACGCATCATCTCTCCACAGGGTTGTCAACATTTTTTTGCAAGAATAAGAAAGCACCTTGGCCAACTCTTCCTATGCAAATAGAATTATACGAGATCAAGAATTTGAAAGTCGTGGATACCGAAGGAAAGGCGATAGAAAATTTTGCATTCGGTGGACTTCAACCTGTATGATCCTTGGAATGTTTATAGAGACCATTTTGTAAGGATCCATTTCCAGTGGCTAAGAGGGACCTTTCACTAGTCGGAGGAGGAACCATGGAAGAATTATTAAAATGCCTCCAAGTCCCAGAATCCAATCAATTTTTTAGGAGCTTCATAGGTTGTTCTGCAGCAGGAAATCACTTGAGAGGTAGCAGCTTCGGAAGAGCACAACCGAGTGTGTGATAAGGGAAAGAGGAAGGATGTGCACCATCTAAGGGGAGAATGAAGCCACAAGATGATAACAGACCCAATCATACTTAAAGTTTCCATAGCAATAGAGAAGAAGAGGAAACAAAGGGTGCAAGAAGAATAATGGAAGCAAAGGGAAGAACAAGAGTAGAAGAGATTGGAGGAAGTAGGGTTGAAGCAGGAAGAAGAAGAAAGGTGAAAAGTAAGAGCATAAGAAACAACTTTAAGGCAAGCTGAAGAACAAGGGAAAAATCAGCAACTAGAGGAGGAGAGAAAACAGATGCAGGATAAAGAGCTCTCTCAAGAGATTGAGGAGTTTATCAAAATCCAATACATGCAGGAGGAACCAGAGGCGCAGAATCACGATGTTGACCTGATGCCAAGTACACAGCAGGTCACCATTTAGTCTCCCTGTTCTCTGGCATAGAAAGCTCCAAGCAAGGAATAGGAAATTGTTCCTCTAGATGATGGTCTAGTTATGCATACATACAATCTGACTTATGATGAGATTTAGAAAAATATTGTACAAGCATGGAAGAATAATTTTTCGAATGACCTCGCATTTCCTACATTTATTAGAGAATAGGTGATCGTGACAAACACCATAAGAAATCCAATAGTCATTGTCGCAGCCAACTTGTCCTTGGCAGGTGACACAAAGTCAAACATTGAGTATTTGATGGCCGACAATAAATAGTTGGAAAAGAACTTGCAGGATGTTAGGAAAGGGATTGAATAGCTCTGAGTAGAGTTATAGAACACAGCTCCCACACAAGTCTATCTAGAAGAAATGAAGGTAGTGACACTTAGTGAAGTATCAACACAGGGAGAGGCCATGTAAATTCTTTATGAGGAGCTTGATACCGTGCATAAGGTAGTTTTCCACTTGCATGGGTTACAGTAGAAGTGTAAATATTATGTCAAAAATCTTAAGGCTATTTAATCAGTTATTGTTTCCATGCATGAATATTCAATTCAATACAAAGGGGCACCACTTGAATTGTGAAAGAAGACAATGAAAGAGGTGGAGTTGGAGAAAGAAAATAGTCGAATGCTCATCTAGAATAACAAACCTCTCACTTTGTTCATTGCCAACACTTAGGACTCATATGCATTATTGTGAAACAGCCTGGACTTCTTAGTGAAATCACATAGGATCCCATCAGTTAGCTCACTCACAGGGATCAAGCGTATGAATCAGGTTAGGCAGGAGATTAAAGAATACTTGGAACAATTGAGACAGGTAACCGTCAAGGAATATCTTGAAATAAAGAGACAGAATATGTATAAGTACATTGGTGTCCCTATCCAAATCAACACGACGTTACTCCTGCTCAAGAAGGAAACACAAACCGGTTCCAAATCTGTGTACCCGGATGCCATGGAGGTTAGAGTATGATTCTATCCTAACACCATCGATAGTTTGGGGATGTCATTGTGCAGTACAAAGCTTGGAACCATTACATAAGCAAGAAGCATCAAGTGGAAGTTGTTGAGCTAGAGTTTCCACAAATACAAGCTTAAATTTTTTGTCTTATTAGGTTGTTGAGTTGGCTCTAGCCAATTTTGTCTTATATGGGTATGAGTGTATTATAATATTCTTTTGTATTTAATTTGTAAGTGGAATTCCAAGTGTCTATATTGGAATGTGAAGAGTCATGATGTAATGAATGTAAAGAGTTATCTTGTAAAGTAGTTCAAGATTCATAAGGGAAGTTCAAGAGTCACAAGGGGAAGTGAATAGTCACCCTTTTTGTTATAAATAGACCCTCATAACTCATGTAAATGGATTTTGAGGAGCCAATATTTTGGCTAGGCTTAGGCTTAGAATCAGGAGCTTGGGAGTTTGTGAGAGCCTTATCTTCTTCATAGCATAGAGGGAGTATCTTTATTTGGAGGAGAAGAAGTTAAATTAGTGTTCCACTATTGGGGCTAGTTGTTCATCAATGGTATACATATGATTGAAACTTTCACTTAATAAAAGCTCAAAGTTGGCACACTTTCATGAATATGTTGTGAATATATTAGGACTATTATTTTTATGTTTGCAATGTATTTTATTTAACTTACGCTTATGCTTATGAACTATTTTATTTACATTGGTATGAATCTTGTTGAATGTGTGTTGTTGTATAATTCCATCATTGTTAACTTGTGAACTATTTCGTAGATTAGCTTGTGATGTCTTTATGCTCGTGTGTTCCTTCCAAGTTGCGTACTATTACAGGATTCTAAGGGACCCACTCATTTTCCCTTTGTGTGTTAGAACCTTCATGCATTACACTTGACTTTCCACAGAGTCACACACTTGTTCTCACCAATTTCACCATACACCACTATATGTGTTATTGCAGTGAAATCACATCCTTAAAACCCACTGCATCGACAACCAGGTCATATTCTGGATGGGACCCCTACACCAAACGGTGTGAGGTCTAATTGAGACTTCATATTAGGGAGATATCCTGAATGTTGGCAAGTCTAGCACTATCATGAGCTCCTTATAAATTTTTCCCACTCATACTAAAGCCCAATTATTTCCACCTTGAATGAATGATTAATGATCGAAACATTATGCATAAGAAGAGGTTTGGCTCATGCATGTCGGATCAAGTTAGGAGAGATAAGTAATTGTTATTTTCAAACCCAATATTTATACAAAGGCTTCAACAGTTATGATGTATTTGACCCAATATGGATATTAATTACGTTTAAGAAAGGGTTTTGAGTATATTTTAATGCATACATATATTAAATTTTATATATAGCATATAAACTATATAATATATGTAGATCATAATATATATACAATATCAACTACAAAACTTCATATATATCTATATATATTATTTAAAGTTGAAACTTTATATAATATATAAATACAATATATAGTTTATGCATTACTATAACTTTATATGTTATTTGTATTTAAAACTCTATTTAAATATGATATCAAAATGGAAATTTAGAGTTTATAATTGAAAACTTAACATATCTATGTTTCGGATTTCATTTCAAACTCAAATTTCATCTCTAATGGTTGGATGGAGAATGTGCAGGTATAAATTTAATGTGGGAGGAGCGTTGAAAGGAAATTTATCAAAGACTTTAATAATTTGAAATTGTTTTCACGTTGGATGTTCTGGAAGGTCAATTTACGCAGTTAATATACTTTTAACCTAATGCTTCATTATAATTATTTAAAAAAAAAAACACCAAAAGTAAAAACTAAATTTGTTTTCTAATGCTATGTGAAATGATTTAGCAAGAAGGGTGAGTTTGTGTCTAAATTTTATTAATCATTAGTGAACTAATTCACATTTTATCTCTCTAATATAGGGAAACTATTTTAAAGACTTTTCAATGTGAATGATTTGAGAAAATCAACTAAATTAAAGTATATGAAGAGAGTTAACAAAGGAGTTGCGGAACTCATTCCAGAAATTATTTTTATTTTCTTTAATTATATGAACATTTTTGTTTCCGTTATCAAACATTTATGTATAAAAAACCCTGGTTCTCCATTTGGAGCTATCTTGATTCATAATTTAATAATTTATGAGAGAGGCTTTGGGAGAAAGGACTCACGCTTGCGAAAAGTCTGCCTACATTTGATGTACAAGTTGGATCCTTGAGGAGTTCATGATGTAAATTGGTACAATTTTTAATAAATGATTCATCTTCATTTTATTTATTCATATGCACATTATTATTTATGCGTTTTCTTTTATTTAAATTTTGAATGTTTTGGTCTAGTTGGTGACTTATGAATATAACTTGATCATTTTGTTGATGGTGCTGGACCTGCAAACATGTTAAGAGGATATCCCCTGTAAGAAGTCCCAATTAGACCTCAGACCGTTTGGTGTAGGAGTCCCAGCAGCGGGTCGTAAGGTAATGCCATGACTGCGATGTCGCATAGACAAGTAGAATAACTCTGTCAGCAGCAAGGGTGTGAATGATGGAGTGAGTCAAGGAAGGTGTATGAGAGCTTCCAACACTTCGAAGGGGGAAAGAGGTGAAGGTAAGTTCCAGGTTGAAAGGGATCAGTCCCAACTCGCCTACGAACACACAACACAAAGGAAATGCACAGCTTCCGGCGAAGCAGTCCACTCGAATGCGACAGTCACATCATACAAGGTAAGATAACACGTACAACACTCATGGATTAGTCTGAGATGAGTGTGATGGTTGTTATATAAAGGTTCAAGTGAAAGGTATGTTTGATGTCCGGCAGAGCAGTCGACACAGATGGTGACAACATTAACATCATATGCAACACATTAACAACAAGATTCATATAATTGCATGTGAATTAGTTCATACACAAATACGTAAGTTAAAAGGAGACATATCATTAAAGCAACCGAAGCAGTCCAACTACAATAAAAACATATGCATGAAAATGTGTTGGTTCTTATTATATAAATAAGTGTAAGTCACAATCATATAGTACATCCATGTAAACCTTCTAGCCCAAACAGTGGAATGTTACAGCCACATCTGCCTGCTCCTCCAAAGAGATGTACTAGCTCCGTGCAGTGGAGAAGCCAAGACGCGTTACAATACTGTCCAAGCCTTCTTCAAAATAGTCTTGGTAGAAGCTTGGCTGACCAAAAGCCCTTACAATGAGTTATGAGGGACTATTTATAGCAAAGGGTGGGGTGACCCTTGACATTCCCCTTTGTGACAGTTCAACTACCTTCATGACTCTTCACATACTCTATGATTGTTACATCCAACCATTGACACTTGACTTACACTTGACATGACTCAACATTACAATGCACATGTACTCACGCGAGACAACATGGCTTGAGAAAGCCTTGCAAGACATCACTGACACTCGGTCCGTTGTGATGAGACCAACTCTTTGACATTCTTGTGATGGTGAAGGTGGTGAGATGATGCCAAGCTTGGTTGTCCATGATGGTGTGTATGCACTTCATGTTGACATCTTATTGAAGCGAACTCTTGCCTCTGTTGCAATCGGTGCATTGGTTCGACCCCTTCATCCAACTCGTCTGCTAACATGCACATGGTCTTCTTGGGTGTGGCTGCATCGGAAACACACTAATGCATGGTGTTTGTGCTGATCTTTAAGTGTGTACTGGTGGTCATGCGCATCAACTTGCTGAAGTACATGTTCATCTCTAGTTTAACTTGCTTCTTATCTTCACCTTGGTGAGTGTGTTGAATGGGTTGGATTTCATGTGTGTTCTCAATGGCATGCATGTTGTCGAATCCCTTACATGTGATCAACAACATTGCTCACCATGTCTGCTCTATGTCAGCTTTCGAGATGGACCCTTAACTTGTATGGGTGCAATTTCATCCATGAGTGCATGTTGCACCCACTGTTGTTCTTGTTCTTGCTGTAACTCATTCGTCTATCTATGCAGCTTCATGTTCTTCCTTGAGTTGCTACTTCAACACATCCAACTCCTTCCTTGTTCCATTCTTTGTCTTCACACAATCTTCATGTCACACTGTCACCTCATAGACAGAGTCTCCAAAGTTGCTTTCATCATCAATGGATATACTTGAGCTTGCAACCTTGTTCCACCTCCATGTTTTCAACAACCCTCCTCTTGCATTCGTTGCATTTGGTATGTTGTCTTCAGCTATTGTTCATGATGCTTCTCACTGTGATGTTTTTGCTGTCATATCTTAAAGTCCTTGTCTACGAACAACTTGATGTCTTCATGGGTAGGAAAGTCCATAGACACTTGATCAACTACATCACCAAGTGTGCTCTAAATGGTGTCTTCGTCTTTGCTCTCTTGGAAACCATTGTACCTGTACTGATAAGAGGCAAATGAACACATGCAATATCTAGAGACATGGCAACACTCATGGCAAGAAATCTATCAATCGAAAACCAAAATGAACATGAGAACTAACTTGCAACATACCCGGGTGAATGATCATGAAGGTTGCGCAATTTCAGCCGGGAGTTCAGGAGACCGACTGCCAAGGCTACACAAGGCACAATCTAGGATGTTAGGAGATTGACTAACTACTGGAACTGTGCAATGCACAGTCCAGACTGGCTGCTAAATAATGGGATTGCGCAACGGGTATTTCTAGCTAGGAAGGACTACTTTCCCAGGGACATATTTGCACAATTTCTTGGGCCAAGTAGCCACTGTCCTCCAGAAATACGCAAAAAAGCCCTGGAGTCTATTGCTATGTAGGGATGCACAAACCTGGAGAGGAAGGTGAGCCTTCCTTTCCCACATTGCGTAATGCAACCTTGGTGAAGGGCAGAGACCGGGCCAACCTTGGCCTGACTCGCTGACAGGAAACTGAAAACAAGTAAGTCAGTGAATGCATGGAAACATTAAGTTATAGAAGAAATGATTGAGAGTTCATACAAAACATGAATTAAATATTCATCAAACAAATCAACATGCCTGTGGGTGAGACAGTTTGTCCATTGGGTGAACGTCTGTGAAAAATAGTTTCATGCATGCAACAATGGTGAGATAACAATGAAAACTGAAACACAGCTAGGACGCACTATTATATATCCAAATGGCAGCAAGGGTTCAAAGAAATCAAGAAAATAGTACTCCCACAAGCGAAAACACAAAAAGCAACAGAAATGTAGCACAAGGCATGAGAAGTGGGCTAACCCCAAAACAGCTAAGTTGAACATGATGACTACTCCTAGATGTGATGTGGGATGTCAGAGTTTGAAGGTTAATGTGAGGAATGAGCTCTGCAATGTCTGGTTGATGATTTTTTATAACATCGATGTTGTGACGCGCATGCCACAAATCTAAGGGAAGCGACACTTGGTGGGAGGTTTCAGAATTGATCCTTGCATGTAACCTCCAAATGCTAAGCATAGATCCCTAAAACAAGGGATGTATTTGCATGCTGCCTTAGGAGAAGTAGCCCATGCATGCAAGTCTGTTTCGCTCATTCTCGGAGGGAATCGGTCAACTCAGCTGCACATGCAAGAGACTGCTCGACTGTTGGAGAAAAATTCGCATTTATGGCTAGGAGCTGGGCTAGCCACCCATGAGATTTGCACAATTTCTTGCCAGAGCAACTGATTGCTACCCAGATTTGCATAAATTCTAGGCTGAATAGCTTGTTGCTAGGAAAATTTGCACAGATCCTACTAGGAGGGTTGGCTGGCAGGATTGTGCAATCCTGGAGCCTAGCAAGCTATCAGAGAGGATTGCACAATTCTTGGAGGGAAGATTGCTTGCCCTCCATAAATGTGCAATTTTCAAGGGGAAGCTACTCAGCCTGTAGCTGGACCAAGTCCGGGTGAGCAGCCTGTGAGGGGAATGGATCAATTTTGATCTACAGGTTGCCTTTGTGTGAGGAAAACACTGAAGCTTGAATACTTGACGAAGCAAGACAAATTGTTGTGTAAGGTTGGTAGGGAGGCTCCAAAATAGGCTAAGGAAAAATTTTGGAGTGTGGTTGTAGCCGGTACAACACTTGGTGACACATTGGTAGAACTCCAGCTCTCTAAATGGACCTTGTTCGTGAAAAGCAAGTCTAACACCTCTAGAAGTATTGTTCAATTTCAGCTCATCTTGGTTTCACACTAACTTGATTGTAAGATGTAGCATCTTCCAAGCCCTTGGTCGATTGACACACATTCCAAGCCAAGGAAACATAGTTGTTTTGATTGGGTTTGAGGGGTATATAGGTGCACAAGCGCCATTATCATTAGAGTCTTAGTTTCATCTCTGGTGGTGCTCCACTACCAGCAGGCCTGTATAGTACCCCGGTGGAGTCACATAGGAAAACAAGCATGGCTCCGCTTCGAGCGAGCTTGGTCAGTACCCCGACGGAGTTATTTGCATCACCTCCCAGTGCAGGAAGCCTTTCTCTTCTTTTGCCTTATTCATTTTTCATTTTGAATTTTTGACTTTTCATCTTTTTCTATTTTTCACTGTGCATAACACTTATTCATTTCAGAGGCGGAAGAGGGATCCCGACTTATTGAGAGCAGAAGAGGTTGTTCCAATAGAGAAGTAGTTTATTATATCTTTGACGTGCTTATTAAGGTTTTCCCCCTTACCTTACTCTACTTGACTGAGCTGACAAGGGTTAACCCAAAAATAATCGACTAGAGAAGGTGACACTAGTTAGCATGCAAGTGTTGTGTTTATACCAAGGTTCACTTCTAATAGTGCGTATTTTCCTTCAATGTATCATGGACTAAAAGTAACAAGCTCATCATATAGAGGCAAGATGACAGATAACCAAGTAGTGATAGTTGTACAATCCCTCTTGTACTTTACCCAGCTCGCTTAAAGAGTTATACATGGTTTCATGCAAAACTAACCTATGAACGAAACAAGCGAAAGAAATAACAATCAACAAAGCAAAGCAAGAGCAAAAGAAAAAAACAAAATGGAAGCAATTAATCAAATAAGAAAGCAAACAAACAAGCAAACAAATCATGCAAGCAAACTAGCATGCAAGAAAACAACTGAAAGCAAACACTACTCCTACTCCTACACTAACTGTACATGGGCCTGATAATGTGAAGTGATACTTCCAATGTAGCCATCGGCTCATTGGTAGACCCATGTTGGTGAAGGCTTGGTCCGTGAGCAACCCAGTTGTGTGAATCAACAAGCAAGAAAGATATAACAATGAATACAATCACACTTCTTGATTCAAAGTGCCCACGGGACATAACTGAGTGCATGTGTATGACGAGTAGTCCACAGACTTATCCTAGTGTTGTGTGACACTATGTGAAAATTTGAAGCATAAGCACACTCTTAACTGTGACATGCAAGCAAACAAAGAAACGAAGATAACTTGGGTCGCGCATAAGTGCTTGCAATGTAAGAATCCTCCAATGCATGAGAAATGGGATCATGTAGTTCGAGTCGAGGAATTAAAATCTAAGTGTTAGATTGATCTTGAATGCATACATATGAGTGATTAGGAGCCTTGAGTGTTTGAAAAATTTCCTAATTGGAAGCGAAACCATCCTCAGGATAGCGAGGGCCTGACATAACCATCGACTCCAGCTAAAGTTCCTTGATAGTCTGTGGGGTTTCGACTTCGTTGACAGATGGATCTTCATAGACCAGTGGCTTAGATGGATTAACAACAAGTGAATCAACATCATGATCGGATGATGAGGTGAAGAGATCACAACAACCGAGATAATAAAATTCAGGATGTTGTTTGGCATCGTCATGGTTTGATGAATCACACAGAGGGGTAGATGAAAAGAGAACATACTCATCGTCTTTGTTTCTGGAAAAGACAGATGAAGGATCAAGTGGATTTTCAACAAGTAATTAATCCTCTCTATTGTCGAATGATGGACTAACATCCGGTGAGTCCAACGAGTGATCAACAATGGGTGCATCCATGGATGAATATACACATGCAAAATCATGGATGGTGTTATCACTAAAAAAGAAAATTTAAAGATTTTGGATAACTGGTATGGTTCCAAAGTTTTATGTTAGTCTTGGTCAAGTCATTTTTATTGTTTTGTTTAGGAAGCCTAAATCATAGAGTGGGGTCTTGTTCCCATCATCAAATAAGGTCAACAATCTAGTCTTACCTATCATTGATCCCTCATTATTTCAAAAGTGTCATGTGTTAAGGCTATTTTAAATTCGACATGTGCTACGAAATCACCTAGGAGTTTTCGTAGCGCAAAAATCAGAAAATACACTGTGTGCGCTACAAAATCAGGGATTCGTAGTTAGGAGATTTCGTAGCGCAAAACCCATAATTTGCACTGTTGCACTACAAAACCAAGGATTCATGCTAGATGTTGTCTAGCTGTCTAATCCATGAAAATCTGTTAATGTTTCATCACCATATGTCAGTCCATGAACCTTGCTTATCACATGCAGCCATTCATTCTCATCATTAGATTCATTAGGGGTCTTGTTCGCACTCTTTTCAAATTCCAAGGGTAAGGTAAGGTGAGTTGGTCTTAGTCTTTTCCATGTTCCTTAATGCATAAGAAGAAAATTAGCAAGCTCAGGGATGGCATTCACTAGAATTCTTTGAAATCTCAAGCGAAGTAGTTCTCTATTTCAAGCTCAAGTGAGGTAGTTTCAAAACTAAGACAGTGTCGGCTCTTTCAAGTCTCCTTGTAGGTGTCTCACATAAATGTCTGAAGAAAGGAAAAATCATAGATTGGGCCGGTGTCTTAGAGCTGAGCCTGAAGGCTTAGATGTTCTCATGAGGAACGGAGAAGTTGAACATGCATTCAAACAGGTGGGCCACTGGAGATTCTGTGAAAAACTTCAAGGTGGTCACATTTTTATAGATGTATTTCATACATGTTCTTATGTGTTAACTGATATATTGAACTCTTGATGCCCTGACTTCCATGTTAAGCTAATATTGTTGTCATACTAAACATTTTCTGACTCCATAAGCCCAATGGATGTTTATTGACTATGTTTCAACCATTCACACTCCTTCATTTGTTTATAGAGTTAACCATATAATACTTTAATAAAATATTTAACCTAGTGAGAGAGCCTTCTCAAGTTGAGGAGGCTAAGCCTTAGCCATAAGTTGGTTTGAAACAGCTACTCAAGGTCTTCCTAATCAGAAACCTATCAGGGTTAGGTTTTGTGATAACAGATGGCAAGTTCACCAAAGAGGTTAGGAAAGAACAAAGGGGACTTAGACAACAAGGAGTCATCCTTCGCCGAGTGTTAATGTTCAAGTTCCCACTCATACTCTTCATGAATGATAGCACATGTTGGTTATGCAACACCGACTTCGTCAATGGGTTGTTCCTCATTCACAACAAGTGAAGAGTCTGGAATGGACAAACACAAGACAACATCATCTAGAGGAACACCTGGGTGCGAAGACAAATGTCATAGAAAAGAAAGCCTATGAGAACTTGAAGGACTCACAACCAAATCTGCATGACAATTGAGTGGAGTGATGTTGGGAGAGTGTGAAAGTTGAACAAGTGTACAAACATGATCCTCAGCATCACTGGGCAATGGTGGAGTTGTTGAATGAGAGGGAGGTGGACAGTCAGTTGAGACAGTGCCCACCCCAACATGAGATTGCACAACTCTATCAGTCAAGAAGGTTGAGCGAGGCTTGATCTCAAACTTTCTCTTGGGATGGGCAGATTTCTTAAGACAATACTCGAACCAGTCCCAAATATAAGAAAATTTCATCTGGCTCTTTGGAGCTTGAAACTGCAAGTCATGGGAGCACTTCCAAAAATCAATAACGGATTCATGTGGAGCCCTCCGTTGTTGTAATAGATTTTGGTCAAGATGGTCTGGATCAAAATGATAGAAAGTGTCTTCAATAATATCATAGAAGTGCTCACATGAGTGCACGGTATCTTCTGGTAGGTTGAGCACCCAATGAAATGGAGATTCACGAAGTGTGTATGCAAGCAACAAACTGGCATGTTTGTCAGTAAACTCATCTTACTCATAAATCATGAAAATAAAGTTATATAAGTGCTCAGGTCAAGCCACTTCACCTCCACCATCATACGTGTGACTGGACAAGAGATCGAAAAGCTTCCTCGAGATGGAGACATATTCATGATTTGAAAAACATCTCAGGGGAAGAAGAGTGCAAGAATCCATGAAAGATATGCAAAGGTTCAAAACTGGATGAGAGGACACATCTAGTCATTTGGCCCTCCTAGTGTCAGAAACGTTGACGGTGATGGACCCACCAACATGTCAAGGTGATTTCCCAGATAAGAATTCCCAATTAGACCTCAGACCATTTGGTGTAGGAGTCCCAACAGTGGGTCGTAAGTTAATGCCTTGACCGCGGTGTCACACAGAGGCAAGTAGAATAACTCTATCAGCAACAAGGGTGTGATTGATGTAATGAGTCAAGGAAGGTGTACGAGAGCTTCCAACACTTCGAAGGGGGAAAGAGGTGAAGGTGAGTTCCAGGTTGAAAGGGATCAGTCCCAACTCGGCTATGAATACACAACACAAAGGACATGCACAACTTCCAGCAGAGCAGTCCACTCAGATGTGGCAATCACATCATATAAGGTAAGATAACACGTACAACACTCACGGATCAGTGTGAGACAAGTGTGATGGTTTTTATAGCAAGGTTCAATTGAAATGTCTGTCTGATGTCCGGCAGAGCAGTCGACATGGACAGTGATAGCATTAACATCATATGCAACACATTAACAACAAGATTCATATAATTTCATGTGAATAAGTTCATACACAAGTACATTAGTTAAAAAACACATATCATTAAAGAAACTAGAGCAGACCAACTAAAATAACAACATATGCATGAAAATGTGTTGGCTCTTATTATATAAAGAAGTGTAAGTCACAATCATACAATACATCCATCTAAACTTGCTAGCCCCAATAGTGGAATGTTACAACCACATCCGCTTGCTCCTCCAAATAGATGTACTAGCTCTGTGCAGTGGAGAAGCCAAGGTACATTACAATACTATCCAAGCCTTCTTCAAAATAGTCTTAGTAGAAGCTTGGCTGTCCAAAATCCCTTAAAATGAGTTATGAGGGACTATTTATAGCAAAGGGTGGGATGAACCTTGACATTCCCCTTTGTGATAGTTCAACTACCCTCATGACTCTTCACCTACTCTATGACTATTACATCCAACCATTGACACTTGACTTACACTTGACATGTCTCAACATTACAATGCACATGTACTCATGTGAGACAATGTTATGAAACCAGCTCAAGAAAAGATAGAAAAGATAGATCAACGCCTTAGAATTCATCCTCTTCGAGGGGGAAACCTCCTTTACATTACATAAATGAACAATTCTTCGATGATTCAAATGACAAAACCTCCTTTCTATATATAGGAGTCTAAGGAGTCACAATATAATCTAGCCGACCTA
>Ga0068629_1000212_pt1 | contig 14922 bp, 18 predicted proteins | sample InSIn3gowninarea_FD_77432 | JGI IMG/M metagenome (GOLD analysis project Ga0068629, IMG submission 77432) | Clean room microbial communities from NASA Spacecraft Assembly Facility at Jet Propulsion Laboratory, Pasadena, California, USA -... ...
GGCCCCGACTTCGAGCGCTCGATCGAAGCTCAAGGTGCTGGCAGCACATACCGCTGCTTCGGTGACTGGTTCGGCAACTCCCAAGAATTTGCCCTTCTCGGTGGTCGCGTGTTAGGAGTCGTACTGCGAAACGGTTTCGGGTTGGGCGCACAAGCGATGCTCGGTGGTGGAAGTTTGGCGAACAGCATGTGCGTGGCGTGGCCGAGTGCCGTCTTTGGGGGTATGGGGATTGAAGGCGCTGTAAGGCTTGCGTACAAGAAGGAGTTAGAAGCTATTAAAGATCTTGAAGAGAGGAAGAAAAAGGAGCAGGAGATGATCGATTTCATGTACAGCGAAGGGAAGGCCCTCAATATGGCTACGGCCGCTGAGATCGACAGTGTTATTGATCCAGCTACAACGAGGCAATGGTTGGAGCAGATGATTGAGGTATTACCGGAGAGAGTGCCGAAGTATATTAAGGCAAGAAGAGGTGCAAAGATTTGAGGAAAACAAAGTTTTTTGGTAAAGTCGAAAACTTGGTGTGATGGATATACGGAGCCGACCTATAAGTACCACATCTCGCTATCTGCCTCTGGATCCTGAGACTACGCGATGCAGCTGTAAGTTCCACCGACAGGTTAAGTGTTGTCTAAGGTAGCTAGTACAGTACTTATCATAGCTTTGTATCACTGCTAGAATGGTAGAGTAAGAATGAAATATAGATGTAGGCTAAAGCCAGGTAAGCATTACTCCTAGCACTATCTATCTATAGCTTAGCTTTTGCTAGATTCATACAATCCCAATCTAGTTCCCGTTTACCTGACAGGAAAGCTTTGAGACCAGTTGCAGCCTCGCCTTTCTGACTCATCATCTGATCGAACAGAATCTTGATACCTTCAGCTTGCTGTTCACCTCCACGGTCGTTCCAGGCAAGATTTACAAGCTTCTTGCACGTGCCCGCATTGAGAAGTATTACTACGAGTGCTACGAGCTGCTACCTAATTAGTGGAGGAATAACACCATGCCGAAGAGAGGAAGCATCAGCGAGGTTTGACGCACACTAGAGATATGTGTTATACACCTAGGAAACGATGTTTAATGTGTTAGTAGAAGAGAAGGAAAGATATGGAAATCGTAATGCATAGATTATAGATCATGGTTTATTAAAGACCAGGCGTTGTGCCTCTAGGCTCCCACTACGTGCTCGAAGTCGGGTTTCTATTCCCGCAAATACTAAGATGTTCCAACTCCAGTAATGAATGTGGACGCTAATGCTCTCATTTTGAAAATCGTCTAGTAGGCTTGGCAGCTCTGGCAGCTGTTGCAGGTGATGGTGGCAGTAGTAAGATCAACTGGAGTGAGAGCGTATGGATTGCTGCCAAGCTTGGAATAGGTTCTCCTGCTGGTCAATCGACTGAGTGGATCGCCTGTAGATGATCTCAGAGTGCACTCGACTGGATTGGCCAAGCCAGCGGTGAGGGCGATGGAGATAGTGAGGAAGACACTATTGTCGACAATTGGGCTGCTTGCATAGAGATTCGAGACTGCGTAGGCAACTCCGTCGAGACGGATTTCGGCGTTGGCATTGCGACCGGTTATCTCATTGGTGAGCTGGACTCTTGCAGTAGGGATTTGGCGGTTAGTAAGGTCATCAGCCAGAGCTGGAGCCGGAGCGGCCAGAGCGGTGGCGGCCAGGAAGAAGAAGATGGCAGTGGTGGTGACCTTCATTTTGATTGTTTGCTTGGGTGTTGAGACGCCTTGAGACTGATAATCCTGATTGTTTGTGTCGAACGGGTTGTTCACTGTGTATTGCTTTTTATAGTTGTTTGATTGATGATGATAGCTTCTTCACCTACTCAGGGACTCGATCATATATTCTTTTCTTTGCCAATGAATCAGATTCTTAATTTGGGTACACTCCGCCTTGAGACAATAGTAGGCGTTAACATTGTCAACTACCTTAGGGTCTGAGCCTCCAGGGAAATGGAATGTGCAAGTTCCAAAATCCCCCCAGATACGAACCAGGTGTTGCGGAAAGCACATAGCCCGAAAAAGGCGGCCCAGTAGGAGTCATTTCTAAGCAACAGCTTTAGCCTTCAGTATTATTCGCAGATTAGTAGTATGTAGGCAATGCCATAAAGTCTCGCTTATGAGCCAATAGGAAGATGTGGAGGAATCAGACGTTGAATGCCCAGATGGGTAAATGGGTAAATTTCCGCTTCGTGAAGGCTCAGCTGATCCGTTCTGACCTTTGCCAAGTTTCCTGGCAATGCTTTTCTGGACAAGCTTGTAAAGATTGGGCATGATAGTAAGTGGTCGGCGAGAATAGCCTAAGATGTTATGTGGATTTCTATTAATAGTGGACACTATCAGGGATGAGCCCATGCCTGAGCAGGTGTTCGAGGACATCTACAAGTGTACTCTCTGTAATGCCGGCTACCTCTCTTCAGCGTCTGCTCATGGTATTTGCTGTAGTTAGAGAAGAAGGTCGGACGAACTGTACACCGAAGTTCAGTGGTCTCAGTAGCTGACCCAAGCTGATCCGCGTATCTTCGGCCAGAGTTACTTGGCGAACAATTCGTCTGTTGACGGCCGAAGGTGCTTTCCTGGAGACCATAGTCACATCCACTATTTCCAGAGCCTAGAAGGGTTTCACGAACCAGGACTGCTTTTTTGGCTGCATATGAGATCGTATGGTTGTGAACCGATGGACAATATGTTCGCTCAAGTTCGCGCTCTCGCATTGTACACATTGCTCGACGCACCTACAATTCAGAATATCGGTTTCTGGTGACCAGTTTGTGCATCGGCCTAAGGTCCATGAGTCGGTGGTGGCCAATGATGATGGAAATATTTCGTATAATTCAGTACCATGCGAAAGAAGTGATGTGTTCCATCCCGCTTAATGCAGGAAGGGTTCTTGCCGGGTTCGTTGATGATTTGAAGAATCAGCCCTCGTTTGGCGCTTCAGCCTTTAGCTATCAATCCTGTTATTTCAAACTCTTTATGACCAAGTCATCGCGTGATGTGGTTCTCGAATGCCATGAATCTGAGAGTGTTGTACAACTTGTCCTGCGAGGCGTTCATGCTTCGGCAAGGACCTCTGGGGAGGAACCGGAAGCCTCCGAACCAGGGTTCCTATGCCACGATATCATCTCGGTGGATCACAGCAGTTTTAAAGTATTGGGCGGCCTCTTTGGAGGCTGCTGAGACACGCACTAGTACGTTCTGCAGCTCCGGCGAGATTGTCCAATGTTCATTACTCAAGCTCCAAAGTAAGCTGCCAAGACCGTCAGCTGCCAAGACCGTCAGCTGCCGGAGTGCTTAAAATTGGTTGAGCTCCAGCTACGAGATGTCCAAACGTCGGCTCCATGGAGTGTGCTCTGGAATCACACATAGCGCCTGCCTACGAGATTGCCGGGATTGACCACCGAGTCAATGATCTAGAGAATAATATAAGGCGGATGTTATGATGCCTTCTCGATGCATTAGTACCAGTCCTTGAGCATTCTACAGAATCTTAAACGCCTGAACAGCCAGAGCTATGTTACTCAAGGAACCTATAATGATAAGTCGAGAAGTTTATAATTGACTTTCAGAAAACACGAGGTCTTCAGGTTAACCCCGCAGCATCGTACGGCTGCGGAACTTCCGCCAAGAACGCCAAGAGGCGAGTTCCGCACCACTGGACTGGTCTAGACTAAGTCTTTGAGAGTGATACGAACGGACGAGCCACTTACAATATATGGCGTTTGGTTGACTCTCAGAATGAAGCTGAAAAGCACAGAAGCGGGATCAGGAGTGCGCGTGTTCTCAAATATCCAGGCCATGAGAGTTCTGTGGAGAGTTGTGGGTAGCTTTGAGGGTGCGACCAATAGCAGAGGAACTAAATACCACTTGGCAACACGGGAAGAGGAAGGCGAAGCATCGAGGCTTGGACGGAAGGGCATTGTTATAATATCATCTGCTTTTCTTCTCGTTGTGCAGCCACCATCGTAAGACACTGAATTTCTCTCTTTTCTCAATCGAAAGCAAGCCCGTTCGAACACTCTCATCCAAGAAACTCTTATTCCAATTACTGTTATGTCTGTTCCGTACGGTGACAACAATCGCTACAACGGTTACGTAGCCGATCCCATCAATAGGGCTCCATCGCCATACCATCAGCAAGCTCCATCGCCATACCATCAGCAAGCTCCATCTCCATACCAGCAACCACAAGCCTCCAATTCCCATAACAATGGCTACAACGTCTACGTAGCCGATCCCATCAATCGAGCTTCCTCTCCATATGGTCCCGTCAACAGGGCTCCATCGCCATACCAGCAACCGGGAGCCGCCAGTTCCTACTATGATTCACACTCCCAACAGTATGACAATGCTGTCCCAACTGGGTAAGTTGTATGTAGCATTGTGAATAGGAAGCTGACCTGTTCCAGTCAAGCCTCACCTTACTCTGAAAGTGGCCCAACACCAGGCTCTGAAGGTGAGCGAGGTTTGCTAGGTGCCCTGGGTGGTGCAGCTGGTGGAGGCTACATTGGCCACAAGACCTGTCATGCCTTCCTTGGCACCATTGGCGGTGCCATTGTGGGCTCACTTACTGAGGATTGGGCGAAGAAGAACAAGCCACTTTATGGAAAGCCAGCGCCGCAGAACTGTGCACCAGTGCAGAGACCTGGCTGTAGTCCTCCAGAGCCCGCGTACTACCCTCAGCCATTGGTTGATACCCACACCAACGTATCGACCTCGACTCACGTATACTCGGATACCGTTCAATATCCAACGCAGCCTCCGGTCTACCAGGCCCCACACAAGCCTTGCGGGCATCAGCATCATTGTGGCTGCCAATACTTCCACAGAAACTGAGCTAAACAGCGAACAAGAAGTTGTAACACGGGGATTCTAAGTATTACTAGGAATTCCGTTCTGGTAGCATTCGTCTTCTATTCAGTCAGTTTTATATAGCTATAGCTTATGCACCTCCTTCATACTGTACGTATGGTATATCTTCAGGAGAGAAACATTTAATACTATTTCGCGTTGAGTTCTGCATCTTAAGCTAGTTTTAAGTAAGCTTAAGTGTAGATATAATCAATATATCACTACCCTAAAGTATTTACTAAGTTATATGACACGCCCTATAGCCTCTACTAATATATAATACTACTAGTTAGCTTTCTGACTTCTAGTTCTATAAAGGAAATACTTAAGATATAATCTGTCTGATAAATTCGCCCTTAGTTTCAAAGACGATCGCGTTGTCCACCCCACGCGAGCAGAGACACTGGACAGGTCATACTCTGTTAAAAGAACTGCAGAAACTGTACAAGGACGCTAGCATACGATGGCCATGCCCTGAACAAGAATAAGCCATGCGTACGGTGGTATCGAAACCTCCCGAAGTACTTGTGGTGCTTGGTACCGGTATGGGTAAGAGTATCTTGTTCTAACTACTATGCTGTCTTCCTGGAGCTCGCACGACCGTGTTGATAGTACCATTAGTGGCGTTGACATTAGATCTGCTGCGGCGGTGTTAAGGGTTGAACATCGATTGTGAACAGTGGACCTAGAATCTACATAGTCGAGCTTCACTTGTCATTATCAGCGCTGAAGCGGCCGGTTCCCCAATAAGACGAGTATACTTGTATGTACTGCATCACGCTGGCCATTCGGATCGTATTGTGGTGGAAGAATGCCATCTAACTCCTACCGCTTTTAGGTATCGACGAATGGTGTCGCAACTGGCTCTAGTTCGCAGCGTGCCTAAGCTATCTGTCTATCTGACTGCCACTCTGCCTCTCAACATGCGGGACGAGCTTTGTCAACAGCACTACCTCAGTCAGGTAGTTGAGGTTCGAGCTTCCACTCGTCGCAGCAATATCGCCTACAAGGTGCATTAGCTTTCGCAGCAGGTCCCTCACATTGTCAAGGCAACTGCCAGCTACCTACAAAACTGGTGGACAGCTCAAATCCCTACCGGATGTGGCCCAGCACGTGCTATTGTGTTTGCTCGCACCAAGCTTAAGTCGGACAGTCTAGCAGCACTACTATCATCCGCCAGCTACCATGCCGATAGCGGAGATGTCGACCAGGCATTTTAACCGAGTAGATGTCCGGCCGCAGTAAGACTCCGTTCTTGGTTGGTACTGATGGTCTCGGGCCGGGTTTAGACTATCCGCATGTCCGATTGGTGCTCCACATCGATGCCCCGTATGGGCTGATTAGGGTCGTATAAGAGCCAGGTCGAGCTGGTCGAGATCGAACACCGGCTGAATCTATCGTTGTATTGCGTCAACAATGGCAACCTGCTGCTGCCGCCGATGTGGACAACGACGAACGAAGGCTCCACCTGTACATCTAATCCACGATTTACCGACGCCCGTATACCGATAGTTACATGGATGGACAGGCCGAATCACCAGTATGTGGCTTCGACGATGCACAGTGTGATCGGTGTGGTCTGTAGACGCCCATCCGTCAGGTCACACGCACGGTGTCTTGTCCCACAGTGGCGGTTTTACCAACGCCACGGGGACCCGCGCTGATACTGACACGGTTACAAGATCACAAATTACAGTCGTTGAAACCGAGCCAGATCACCTGCAAGCTGAAATATTTCAGTTGAACTATCTAAGCCTTTCGACCAGGCATCGTTTTTCTTACTCGCTCGAAGAGGCTTTGGTCGTGTGTCTCTTCAGCTCCATCGTTAAGGAGATCCAAACGTCTTTCTTCATGGATTTTGCTGAATTCTGTCAGAAAGTCAATATCTGATAGCTTGATGAGCTTGGATTTCAGGACGAATTTGAAGACAAGGTATAGTACTGTTCAATTGTTAGGCACGAACGATCGAGGGTCCAAGTATAGCTTACCTGCGAAAATTGCGATGTTGAGATAATAAGTGATAAATCCTGCTACCGTGAAGTTGCCAGTAACAAACACACCAAAGCCCGAGAAAAATACAACCAAGATAACTACGACCAATGAGAAGTACGAGATGTATGGCTGCAGAGGACTTTTGTAGGGCAGGTCTGTATTCATTAGCACTCCGTTTACCTCTGCAAAGATGCACTTACCATCACGAGAATAGCCTTGTCGACGCAAGCCATTGAAGAAGCGAATGTACGTCACCTCTATAACAATCCAGCCAATGAGACCAGCCAATGTCGTGATGTTGAGGAACCAGCCGAACACGACTGACGCGCCGTTCGAGACTGTCAAGTATACCAGCGGCAGAGGGAGACATGTGACAGCAACAGCAACCCAAGGCACTCCCAGACGATTGCAACGTTGCATGGCCTTTGGTGCGTGACCGTCACGACTCAGTCCGAATAGTGTTCTCGATGCTATGAAGATGCAAGCAGATGCAGCCGAGATTGCGGAAGTGCACACGACAGCGTTGATGATGGATGGCAACACTGATATGCCGGACCTTTCGAAGGCGATGGTAAATGGTGATTGAGCAGCAGTGCCAGTCGATGTTTGCAAGGCTGAGTCATTGAATGGGCTACCAATCTGTTAGCTGGAGGTCGTACCAAAAGACGAGGACATACACAATCAGACCGACGATGAAGATACTGCAAATGTAGAACAGCACAATCCTGTACAGCACTTTCTTAGTGGCTGATGGTATTGTTTTCCTAGGATTTCGTGTTTCGGAGCCTGATATAGCAACAATCTGAATATTGCCATAGCTAAATGCAGCTGGCACCATGGCCTTCCAAAAAGCCAGGAAGCGTCCAGATGATCCCTTCATGATGTATGTATTGAAAGCACCTGGGGAACGCCAGTAGCGAAAGCCGAGTCGATCGTGGTTTGGACCACCGCCAAGATCGATTACAAGCCCACCAATGATGAGGCCAATGATCAGCATGATCTTGAGAGAAGCAAAGAATACCTCGGTCTATCGCACATATCAGCAACTATACGGGATATCTTCCGCTTAGACCTTACCTCTCCATAAAGGCGGACACCGCAAAAATTGACAACAACTATGAAGACCAAGAAGATGGTGATCCAGACCGCAGGATGAATGCTGGTGTTCCAGAACTGGACGAGCACGGCAGCTGCACTAATCTCAGCAGGCACAGCAATAGCGATGGCTGTTCGTAGCATGTGTCAGTATTGTACGGCGCGAGCTCGTGTTCGGACCAGCTTACTGTACCCTGGAGATGGTCAGCACCGATAAGTCAGAGGAATTATCTGTTTGCTTACAGAAATTCCAGCCTGCAGCAGCTCCTAATGCTGGCTCAACAAATCGTGTGGCATGTCGGATGAAGCCACCAGTCTCTGTCGAGAAAGCGGTAACTTCTCCAGTCGTATATGACACACCTGCCGCCACCATGCCCATCAAGATGTAAGCCAGGAGAGCTCCAACGGGTCCAGCTCCCGCGATCGTTTGGCCTGAGCCCAGGAATAGGCCAGTACCCTGCAACGTCAGTTCGAGAATGTGAAGTTATTGATAGACTTACAATCATGCCGGCAATCGCTATCATGTTGATGTGACGAGACCCCAAGTCTCGCTTGAGATCGACTGGCTCATAACTGGTACCGATCTCGACATCACCAGTCATACTAGATCTGGTTCGCTGGTTGGATGGATCCTGACCAACAACGGTCGTTGCAGTTTGCTTGGCATCCATTTCATGCAGTCTCCTTGTGTAAAGATAGAAGTGCAAGTTGTGAGCGATCACATCCAAATGATTAGGTGTGGGGCGAAAACATTGCTTTTGAACCTGGGGTAGCTGCCAGCTTTGATGGAGATAACAGAACCACTCTAGAATGACGAGGGTCCACAAATGCCCAGTGAGTTCGCCATGTGGAGAGGCCGACCGGCGAATTTGCTTATCTTGAAGGCCGGTCTTGCCGGTCGGCAACGTCATTATCCGCAGCAGCAAGAAAGTGTTGCGGATTGTGAACATGGCCTCAGGAGATATATCGTTAGCAAGCTGCTAATAGTCAGAGAAGCACAAGCTGTTCCCTGTGACTTGTTATACCTTGTCTTTCTAGCTTAAGCATGTCTGACACCCAGTTACCGAACGATTTCTTTCAATTATATGATCTGCGCGTTGAGGTTGTATGTCCTGAGGGAAAGAGGATCCTTTGTGGAGCGAAAGAGGGTGATCACTTTAGCCTGCAAGGCGAAATGCTATACCTTCCAGCAGGACAGGGTATAAGTCTGTACAGTCTTGGCAGGTATATCACTTTCATGCTTGGGCAGTTTCTGACAAAATCCAGCTGCTATTCTTCCACTTCTGCCTGCGAAGCAGCGTATGACGCATGCCAATGACTGGATGACCACTGATGCCTTGCTGGCATGTCCAGACCCTAATTGCCCGTCGCAGATGAAAATTATTCGAGAAGGTCTTAGAACCTTCAAGCACGGAGAGACCACAGTCGTCCCTCTGGGTATTGGTGCGGAAAAATGAGGTCACAGCAGAAAAAGGTTTGCATCCATATCTAGACCGACGCTCGCGAAAATTCCATCCCAGCTGTCGGTATCATATACTGGAAGATCGAGATCAGTATTCGAACGCAACTGAGGGGTTTGCGCATCCTGGTCTATATAGCTGTTTGGCAATTGCTGTCGATCTATGCCATATGCTGTAGCAGGGTTAATCTGTTCACTGGATCTTTCGTCCAACTTTGAAATAATCTTTCGCAGAAATTTGGCTTGAAGGGTACAGCTTGGACTGCTTGCTCCGGCTAGTCTGGAGAAAACAGAAGCTGCGGCGTGGAGTGCTGTCAAGAACTCAGGCTCTAGCTGTTCAGCTGTCGACGGGGACGCAAGTAGAAGAAGCTAGGATGTGCCATTAGTACATAATTCCAGACACGATAGTAAGTAGTCATACCCTTACGAGAAAAGCAGCACAATATGCAAGCATGACATGCACACTGTCCTGAGCGAAGCTGAGATGATGCGGATGCTGAGGAATCATTTGCAACATACACAGAGCGCTAGAATACGCCATCCACAGAATGTCTAAATCAGGGCCTTCCGAACTTCCTTGAACTGAAGCAGGCTGTAATTGCATCGAAGACAATTGCAATCGGAGATGGCACCCATAAAAATTGATCAGGAATTCATGGCAGCTTTCTTCATCTGCGTCAGTCCTTGAACCGCTGGTTCCGGCCCATTTATGCTTCCAGGTGTCTATACGGCGGTTGAGAATTGATATGAACGGCATTAATCCATCCTTGGTGGTGGGTTTGCCATGCTTACGCTGCGAAGACATAAGGCTGAGGGTCGTCGACGTGAGAAGTCTGAGCGTTACAAGTGCGCCTAGAAGGTGGTCGTTGTTAATTGACAGCGGATGGCAGATCCAACTCTCGACCGACTCAATGAAGTCATCACATTCTATCATATGCGGTTTGCCGGTCTGGAGACTTATGCTGTGATAAGATTAGCAAGGCAGACTTGAGGACTTGTTTAGTACCTTCGATCGTAGACGAATAATACCAGCCAGGTTCTCTCAATATTGCGCTCCTCTCTTTGTTGCAGCTCTGTCTTCATTTCCTGTGTGAGTGTTCTAGCTTCTCCGAGCTTGTGCCAGCCAAGATCCATGCACATGCGGATCGTGTATCCCACGGAAGTGAATACACGATCGTCCTGAGATTCTTTCCAGTACGTTAATATCAGCATGGCTTGTATTGTCTCCACACTCTTAGTACCTCGACGGAACGCAAGCATAGACAGATCCTGACTATGTTGGTAGAGTTGTGGATAGATGACAGGGTGAAATGCTTTAGAGGCTGCTGTCAGTACTGTGGAGAGGAGAAATACTGACTTTTGACGAACATAGGCAAAAGTGTGAAGCTCTGGGTCCAGTTGGGATATGTATGGATTGAGGACAAGCATGAAACTAGAAAAAATTGTCAAAGAAATTTCACAGCCAGGTCATAACGCCTCACCTTTGAAACAGCGATTTGGCGAGTGGCATGTTGAGCAGTCCAAGCACAACCGGATCGTCGCTGTCATTCTTGTTTGACTCTAAGACCGTTGTCTGTTCATCACTCTCGTCTGCATTCAGCACATTCTGCAATGAGAATCTACCTCTAGTGGCTTCCTGACTGAGGACGCCTGATGGCGACCAATCTGGGATCTCTTCCTGAGATTGCATCGGTGCACAAGACGTCAATAAACCTCGCTCGTCCCTGGCCGAAGGACTTTGTTGTTGAGTCTGTTCAACCATGTCTTCAGCTGGTGCCGTTCTCGCTCTAGACAATCTTTGACTTAGGACTCAGTCAGAATCTCAGATCTATAAACTTCTAGCTCACCTTGATCCCAGTTTTCGCCCTCTTCTATGTGCGCGATAAATGCAATCCAAAGACTTTCGTGTACATCTTTGGCATTTTGACATATCGTTATCGCTGGAATAGCATTTCATCTTCACCTTTCTGCATGCTAGGCATGCGTTGCTTGCAGTCACCATATCTCGCGGTTGGTCGGTCATGGCTGACGCGCGAGCAACTTGAAACTTGACGCTGTGTAGTCGTATCAGCCATCTGATGTCAGCACCGCAAGGATACTGTCAGGCGTGGCGCAACCTCTCCAAAAACATACACAAAGTAGTAGCACTTCGTGCTACACTTTCTCCGGCGCCAGCCTTGGCGTGGAGCAGGACTAACTTTCCCCAAGGTCTAAAGACTCAGGCTTGAAAGCTTACCAACGCGGGGTAACTACCAACACTCATTAATACCTCACAAGCCTAGAACAGTCTAAGCAGAGTTCCTGGAATAGTTCGTCCCAAGTGGAGTGGAAACATTCTTCGTGTTGCGCTCCGCCCTCGGAGCAATGATTGATTCTATGAACGCCGGTCGGTGAAGTCGTATGATGTAATAGAAGGCCGACCAGCATCTTTACAGCCTCTGGTTTGTGACCACTGATGAAAGGCAAAGATGCAAGGACTCCGCACTCGAGTAAAAGTACACTTTACGATACTCAGTGCACCATCGTTTGAGATCGATATCAAATTAAGATGGCAATAACCTATGCCAGCCAGGCGCCTCCGACCTCTGCCGATCATGTCGGAGGCACACAGATGCATATGAACATGATGACTGTACGTCGATGTCCCATGCTTGCACGGCTTTTGTGCGTTTAGCAAGAGGTAGCACGTCCTACTGATGACGAAGTGTTCTTGTTTTGTGCTTAGGAGCCTCCTGAAAGCACCATTGGGAAGGTCGTGGCAATTCGAGATGCTAATTAGAATACTTTGTTTTCACAGGACACCTTGATAGCCAACCTTCCGGCAGATGGCTTGAGAGCGGTTACACGGTCACTACTGTCTATACACCCGACAATCACGTCTGCTTTCGAGCAAGAAGCACGGAACTATGTTCAGAAACACGCACGAGCACTTTCAAATTCTACTACAAGTAGCGTAGACCCTTCCAGATTAAAGCATATGCAAAGTATCGTCCGTTGCATGATTGGGTCAGGCATGGTGTTTGACAGCTTGCCACTTTTGGCAGAACTAGCCGGTTTGGTTTCTCAATGGAGCGTCGAAGCCAACATTTCGAATGCCGATGAGGCTCTTACTCTGGTGAGCTCAGTCGACGGCGACTTAGTGCAAGCTATGACTGCTATCGAGAAGACCTTAATGGTATCCACTGGAACACGAAAATTGACTCAAGCAGAACGACAATCTATCCAAAATCTGCATTTGAGACTGACCAAGTCAAACATCGTCGACAGCAGTTCCTCCACGGCAAGCCCGTACAGCAGAGGAACTAATGCAGTTGCAGGAATGTTAGGACTTGTTGAGGGTCCGGCGATTCTTGTCCAGGACCAGGGTCAGCTCTGTACTGCACAAATTCCAGAGCCGCAGTCACCTTCAGAAACTTTCAAGATGGGCAATTCTGTATTGCCCAGAATTTTCTCAGGACTCTGGCAGCTGTCAAGTCCAGCATGGGGTTCAGCATCAGCCTCGAAGATCAACGACCAGTTTAGCAAGCATATTCAAAGTGGTTTCACAGCATTTGACATGGCGGACCATTATGGTGATGCTGAGGTCATCTTTGGCAGCTTTCGAAGTTCGTTCCCTCACAAACATGCCATATTTGCAGCCACAAAGCTCTGCGTGTTTCAGCGGATGACTGTATCTCAAGAAGCTATCGCTGCGAACATCGGGGAACGATGTAGGAGATTACAGCAGCAAAAGCTTGACCTGCTACAATTCCATTGGCAGCACTACGACAACCTCGAGTACCTTGATGCTCTTCGCCATATTGTTCAGGATCCGCGTGTCGGCATGGTTGGTCTATGCAATTTTGACACGACCAACATGCAACGAGTTGTCGATGAAGGCATCAAAATCCACTCAAATCAAGTACAGTTCTCATTGGTAGATTCTCGACCTGTTGAGAGAATGGGAACTTTTTGTGTTCAGCATAACATCAAATTATTGACCTATGGCACACTCTGTGGAGGCTTTTTGTCGGATAAGTGGCTTGACAAGCCTGAGCCTGGCCTCTATGGCGGCGACATCACACCGAGTCAGCGGAAGTATTTCAGCATGATTTGCAACTGGGGCGGATGGGCGCTGTTTCAAGAACTACTGCAGGTCCTCAGTGAGATTGCCGAGAAGCATAAAGTCAGCATCTCGAATGTGGCAACACGATGGGTGCTCGACTTTCCATATGTTGGCGCTGTGATCGTCGGTGCAAGAATGGGTGTCAGTGATCACTCCGATGACAATACGGCTTCTTTTGGATGGCGACTTAACGAACAGGATCAAGCAGGTATCGAGAATATTCTTCAGAAGAGCCGCAGAGTGCAAATATTTGAGCAAATAGGTGATTGCGGAGCTGAGTATCGTTCTTGATAGCCTCTCTAGCTGGACCATTTCTATACATGATATGTAGTCGGCCACCAGTGAAATGATTCTATGGTGTCCTGATATTACTATAACGTTAGTTCAACATGCTCGCCTTCTTTATGAATTGCCCATGTAATGAGACGAATCAGATCGTAAAGGCCTATTTAAGTCTAATGTCGCTAGACATAAAGCCGAGTATTGTAATATATCCACCGCTAGTAAGCCGCTAGTCCTTTATAGTAGTATTTTAGATTTTAAGGTCTATCTCTTTAACTATAAATTTAATCGTTATATTTATAGCTATATATAGATTATAGAGTATTATATTATATTTATAGATATACCTTTAAGTAATTTTAATACTAAGATAGATTAATATTATATAGTACTTATTAAAGCGCTTACTAGACCTATAAAGGTATAAGTAAGTCTATAGTAGGGTTTTACTCGTATAGCTAAGTAGGTAGTTAATAGTATAAGTATCTAATATAAGTCGAGTTAGTATAGGTAGGAGTCTTTTAATAACTTAGATTAATTATAGAAGTTATAGAATAGATATAGAAGACTTATATCTATATACTTATTAGTTCTATACTTAGCTTAACTAGCTTAGTTAGCTTCTATACTAGAAAATCGGCTTAGGTTTTACTATACTTTTAAGGATTTTTATTCTTTTTACTATTTATCTATAAAGTCCTATAGGGCCTAAGTATAGATCTTCTCTCCGTTTTTTTATATCTATCCTAGTCGTCGACTTATTTTACATTAAAGTCGCCGTCGCTAAAAGCCGCTAACCCGATTCCAGTTACGTATAGCATATACTAGCCTTATATTACAATTCCTCAGCCTAGCGTTACAATTCCCTTAGCCTTACGTTACAATTCCCTTAGCCTTACGTTATAATTCCCTCAGCCTAGCGTTATAATTCCCTCCTACGGTAGGATAACTAGAGTCGCTATAAACCGTATTTACTTATCCTATTTATTATCTTATATATCCCCTACTTTATATATAGTTATCTAGATATCGTTATTACCCTTACTTAGTTATTCTATTACTACTAAGGACTATTAAATAACGATCTATACCTTATTATAGTAGTTAATTATTCTGGCTACTATTAGAC
>Ga0068629_1000215_pt1 | contig 14860 bp, 12 predicted proteins | sample InSIn3gowninarea_FD_77432 | JGI IMG/M metagenome (GOLD analysis project Ga0068629, IMG submission 77432) | Clean room microbial communities from NASA Spacecraft Assembly Facility at Jet Propulsion Laboratory, Pasadena, California, USA -... ...
GTAATTCAAAATGGCGTATATGCAGGTTTGCCTTAATATAACAGAGTATGCATGCAGGTTCCACATATTGAAGTAGTGTACTTCTCATAAAATATGTTTTAGCTAATTCTGTTTATTGCTGCAGTATTCTGGATTTAGGATTGGTTTCTGGTTATTGTTACTGTATTCTGGTTACAGCATTCAGAGAAGTGATTGTTTGATTCAGTTGGTGCAAAGGAGATTGGTTGATGCAGATATATTTGATGTTTGATTTATTGATGGATCCAGTCTGAAAATTTATGAAACGTGGTCCCTGGAAGAAAAGAGAAGGTTGGAGCCTTCTGTAGGTTAGCACCTACGTACAAGTACTTCAGCTAGTACAAGAGCTAAGAGGGTTGTAGCTCCCTTCCAGGAGAAGCTGGAGAACGAGAGAAGGTTGTAGTCTTCTGCAGGTAGAACACTGCATACTAGTATAAGACTGAACCAGTACAAAAATATTGTAAAAGAAGTTTCTTATTAAAAGAAGATAGAGATGAATTGCAGTAGGTGGTTTTCACCCACATTGGGTTTCCACCTTATATCTTGTGTTCATTTGTGTGATTGCCTGTACTCTTTACTGCACTTGATTACTGTTTTATGGTTCTGATACACAGATTAAGATCAACTAACTAAATTAGAAGTCTACAAGATATGCGCGATTTTCTCTAAACACAGTTGCGTATATACGTAGGTTTAATTAACAGAAGTAGCTAAAACATATTTTATGAGAAGTACACTACTTCAATATGTGGAACCTGCATGCATACTCTGTTATATTAAGGCAAACCTGCATATACGCCATTTTGAATTACCGAACCAGTGTGTATACACGCCTTTGCTATGCTAAACCTGTGTACAGATCTATAAAAGATAATTTATCCTTTTCAATTATTCAGACATCAGTTATACCTAGATCATCATATTTACAGATAAAGACATGCGCCAAATATAAAGATCAAAATCACACAAAGATACTTCTCTTCAAGCCTTAAGATCTTGACTCATCAATAGAACTTATCCTTCTTCTAGCGCTCAGGTTCCTCAGCTATGCACCATAACCCAATGACCAGTATTCTTGATCTTGTTCTTTATAAGATATTCAATCCTTGAGTCACTTTGCCTAATGATCTCCTTCCCCTTTTATAGTCTTAGGCCTTACTCAATACCATGGTCCAAAACCACTTAGAACTAATACTTGGGACCCAATACCTAGGTTCAATGCTTCAGACGAGATACCATGGTCCAAAACCATAGGTCCAAATACCAAGGACTAAATACCATGGACTAAAAACAAGGTTTCCCACATGTACGCGCTTTTCCTTGCATGAAAGTGCGTGCATATGTATATGCGCCTTTTGATTGACGATCCCGCATGGATATGCGGCTTAGTCAATGGGAACCTATGCCATACCATCAAGGACAATACCTGTGCCATAGTGCCAAGCATGTGTTATAATGCCAACAATCTTTTAGAAGAATTTAAAACTAATATTTTAAGTACCCTCATAACACAGTTCGATGTTTTGCAGGTTAAACAAAATAGGCAGAAGAAGAATAGGTATTGGCTATTTTATGACCTCGCTGTCGAAAGATGCATAGTCACAAGGAATATTCTTTGCACACAGTTGAGACATGCGCCATTTGCACCAAAAATCATTAAACTGATCACTACCCTTCACTTCTTGGGATGAAGGCTATATTTAAGGAAGCTGAAGAAGAATCAAAACCATCATATTTTGTGGCACAATGACGACAATGGAAGAATCACCCATCAGGTACACCGCAGGACACTTCTATGTTTTTTTTTGGATAATATGTGCAACAACAATTTCCTGGATCAAATTGGCAAGGCTAGAAACATTCTCCTAATTCCTGGCAACCACAACCATATAGTTTACCACCCTGGACAAATCAGTGATTCTGTGGCCCCTCTTGGCTGAATCAACAATATTCCATAACTTCATGGCCAAATACATCAAATAATTTGTATCCTCCACAATGGACACATCAATCTACTAAAGGGTTAATATGGTCCCAGAATTGGAAACACCCCACTGGACCAATTAATCAATCAATATGGGCAATGCCTCAGCAAAAAAATCAACCACTGGTACAATCTCCACTTCAATTACCTTCAAACGCTCCACCTCCACTTCAACCTTAGTTACTTGCACAAGAAAACCCAAATCGAAAGAGTAGACCTGTGCAATTTTTCGAAATTCTGGAAAGTTCAGATCTCCCTTCTTCTTTATAATGTAATGCACTGTGTCTAAGATTTGGAAGAACCATCTTTCTAGAAGATCACTAAAAAATTCAAGAGAAATAAGAAAATGATAAACTTTCTATGGAGCAGTCATTGACAGAAAAATCTCATCTTGCAGTAATCATCATTGAAGCAAAGCAATCCAGCAAACCAACTGAAACACATGCACCTATTGAGACTACAGTCACTACTACCCTGCTCCCTGAGATATTTATCATAGTAAAATCACCCGCACAACATAATTTTTACCTCTTAGGGGAATTAAAAAAAATTATATATCAAAATTCCTCTCCTATAGGCTATTAGAGAGATACTGATTTATGCTAAAACCATTAAAGAATTATGTGTTAAGAAGCTTGGTAGGAAACTCAAAGACCCTCCTATATTCCATGTTATAGGGAAACTCTATGATCTTATTATGGGGAAACAAATACCCATTAAATATGATGATCCTGGAAACCTTGTTTTTACTGTCCATATCCAGGGATATAATTTCCCACATACCTTGGTGGACTTAGTGGCAACCATAAATATTATAACACTTGAAACTTGTGGACTCCTTGGAATAAATAGATTTAAGCCAACTCTGACTATGTTGGGGCTGGCTGACAAATCTATTGTAAAACCAAAAGGAACTTTGGATGACATTATTGTTTCTATAGATTCTTGGGAATATCAAGTATAGTTTATGGTCCTCAATCCAAGAAATAAACTAGAAGGACACCTTTTGATATTAGGAAGACCATGGCTTGCAACTGCAGATGCATATATAGGGTGTCGAATTGAAAACATGACTATTGCTAAAGGACTAGCAATTAAGAATATTATTTTATACCCTCCCGCTAAACCCAACATATCGACTGATGATTTTAGATGTTCCCAACCTGAATATTAGGAAGGAAATTTATACTCTGCTCTTACTGTTGATAAAGTCCCTATATTTAAAAAATAGATCGAGGATGATGTAATTAATGGATTCATTAATCAACCTTCTATTATTGAGAACCCAACCTGTCAAATGTTGAAATTTGTGCTTGAGAATGAAGCCCAAGGAGATCCATTAGATGATCTGAACACTAAACGCATACCTACAGCTGCATTTCACAACAATATTCCTATTCAAATTGAGCATGGAAAAACCTTGAACATTAATGTTGACCTTAATGACCTCCAACATGAAAGGTTGATTCAAATTATTAAAAAATATAAACAAGATTTTTCTTGGGAATATTCAGATATGAAGGGGATTGAGCCACAATTATGTACACATCATATTTATATTGAGAAATATGCCAATTCTATTCATCAACCACAAACAAGACTAAATCCACACCTCAGAGATATAGTAAAACAAGAAATTCAAAAACTTCTTGATGTAAATTTTATATATCCTATTTTTGGTAGTCAGTGGGCTTCACCATTAGTGGTAGTCCCCCAAAATAATGGAAAATGGAGAATTTGTGTCGACTGCAGAGAATTAAATAAATTCACGCAGAAGGGTCATTTTCCCCTTCCATTTCTGGATCAAGTCGACACTCTTGCTAGAAAAAAATATTTTTCTTTCTTAGATGGGTTCAGTGGATATAATCAAATAAAAATATCCCCTAAAGGCCAAGACAAAACTACACTTACCTTCTATGGGGAACTTTTTCATATAGAGTCCTACCATTTGGGTTGTGCAATTCATAAACCACTTTTAAAAGGGAAATTCTTAGTATTTTTTCTAACTTGATTAGTGAGTGATTTGAACTATACATGGGTGACTTTACCCCCTATGGTGATGAATTTGACCAAGCTTTGCAGAATCTTGAGAAAGTTTCTTGCACAATGTGTGGCCACTAGGTTGTGTCTCAGTCATGAAAAATGTGACATGATGATGACAAAGGGCATAGTTCTGGGAGATTTTATTTCTACTACAGGCATTCAAGTAGATCCAGCTAAGATCTAGGTAATTCTTAAACTTCCTACTCCTCGAACCCAGAAAAAGGTACGTAGTTTCCTTGGTTATGCTAGTTATTATCGCTGTTTTATAGAAAAATTTTCAAAAATTGCAACACCTCTGTATGTATTGATTGGACATGTGGAATTCGAATGGACTGATAAATGTGATACTTCTTTTGTAAATTTAACGAGGATGGTCTCAACAACTCCTGTGTTGTGGGGAACAAACTAGAATTTAGCATTTCATATATCCTCAGATGCATGAGATACGTTGATAGGAGCAATCCTCGGACAAGAAGATGATAAAAAACCTTATGCCCTTTATTACATTAGCAAGAACCTTACACTGGCTGAACTAAATTACACTGCGATAGAAAAATAAATTTTAGTTATTATTTATGCCATAAATAAATTTCGCCATTACATAAAAGGATATCCAGTTTTTTTATACACTGATCATTCTGCCATTCATTATTTAGATAAGAAACTTGTTATCAATGGTAGAGTAACTCGCTGGTTATTGCTGTTGCAGGAGTTTGACATTACCATAAAATATAAGCTAGGAAAAGAAAACTTTGTTGTAGATTTTTTGTTAAGAATTCCAGCTGTAGTCGATTCTTCCTCAATTTAAGACCAATTCCCAGATGATCACTTGTTTGTTGTAACTGCCAAAACACCCTGGTATATGATGTAGCAAATTATCTGGTAGCTGAAAAATTGGCATCATGTTTTTCATCTCGGGAAAAGAAGATTATTATCCAGTTCAACACACACTTTTCATGGATGGAAGGTTACCTTTTTTAGACAGGGGCTAATCTTCAGATTCAAAGATGTGTTAGAGAAGATGAAATTTATGATATCCTCAGGGCTTGTAATGATGAGCCTTGTGGGGGTCACTTTGCTGATCGGAGAACTGGACACAAAGTATTATACATGGGCTATTTTTGGCCCGCAATATTTAAAGATGCAAAGAAATACGTCCGGAGTTGAAATAGTTGTCAAAGGATGGTTCATCCCATTCATTCTGACGAAATTCCCCTTCAATCGCAAATAGCACTAGAACCATTCGAAAGATGGGAAATGGACTTTGTAGGCCCCTTTAACCCACCTTCAAATAAAGAAACATATATCTTGGTTTGTACATATTATGTTACTAAATGGGTGGACAATGGGTGGAAGCAGTAGCACACCCAAGGGCCATGAAAGAAACAATCATTAATTTTATGTTCGAACTATTTATTCGATATGGGCTGCCTCAAGAGCTTGTAACAAATAGGGGATCACAAGTCACTACTCACAAAATTTCAACCACGCTGCAAAATTACCATGTTAAGCAAAAAGTTACTTCTCCTTACCATCCGAAAGCAAATGGGAAAGTGGAAAGAATTAATAAAGTCTTAGAGGCGATTTTAACTATAACAGTATCTCCGAATCATCGAGATTGGGCTTCTAAGAGCCCTTATGGGCCTATTGGACAACCTGGCGCAATACTACTAGCTATTCACCTTATCAGCTCATTTTCGATAAGGAAACCATTTTTCCAATTGATATCGAATTTAAGACTCTCAAGACTACCAACGAAGTCGAATTGGACCTCATAGAAGCATATACACAATGGTTACAGTAACTCTACGAATGAGATGAAATGCGTCTTCTTGCTTTACAATGGATTGTTGTAATTCGTAGCAGAGGGCTAAATGGCATGATAGATTGATTAAAAAGAAAAATTTCCAGAAAGGATATTGGGCGCTGCTATATGATTCTATATTCCAAGATTTCCCAGGTAAACTTCAAACGAGGTGGCTTAGCCTTTACGAAATTACCGAGGTTTATGTCAATGGAAAAATATTCCTTTTTACAATTGATAATGATGGTATTTCGTTCCTTGCCAATGGGCATCATCTCTGTCTATACCATCACCCACTTACCAAAGATTTTTTTATTCACAAAATTGGTATTGATGCTAATCTACAGGTTGTAGTTGATCGGGGTAATTTCCCCGCGGCCACAATCAGGTAAATTTTTTTGAACATTTTTTCTTTATTTTGTACATAATATATATATATATATATATTCTTAATATAATAAATAAATAAAAATAAATCATCGTTAATTTGTTTTTATCATAGTTGTTGTTTCCTTAGTCACAACTGTTGTTTCCTTAGTCACAGTTGTTGTTTCCTTAGTCACAACCGTTATTTCCTCAATCACAATTGCTATTTCCTTAGCCACAACTATTGTTTCCTTAGTCATAGTTGTTGTTTCCTTACCTACAACCCATGTTTCCTTAGTCACATTTGTTGTTTCCTTAGCCACAATCATTGTTTCCTTAGTCACAGTTGATGTTTTCATAGCCACAACTGTTGTTTCCTCAGTCACAATTGTTGTTTCTTTAGTCACAACCACTGTTTCTGGTGAGCCCTAGTATTGCACCAAGAATGTTGCAACTCCCAATGGATCCTCAACTCAAATTATGAACCCAGGGTTCGTACAAACGTTGAGGTGACAATGCTATATGCACAACATATAGGATTCCACTAATGCCACCCTCAGTTATGACATTACATCAACAAGTGCTCAAAGACCTTTCCTCCAATTGAATTAGAATGAAAGCTTGATAAAAGGACAATTGGAAATTTCTTCTAGCTATGAAAATAGAAATTCCATTTACTCAACTTGTAAAACCCTAACTATTCAATTCATGAAAGGACAAAGGTTAACCTACTTGCAGAAATAAAGCTATGTTATCTTGCAAAATTCATCGAATTATCTCATATACTTTCAGAAAGGAAACTAATTTATTTTTCATAATTAATCAAACTACAAATAAAAATTGCATGTACCACCTACCTAATTCATACTTGCTCATCAATAAAAAACGTACTTGCATAATAAAGAAACTAACTCTACTTTGTTTTTTCAGCGAAGGAAAGAAAGGTTTGGAGTGGCCAAGGAGATTTCCCTGATCATATTATCATAACTGGGGGTAATTATTCATCTATTCTAAGTCAAATTTTCAGTGGGGGTCGAAAATGTTGAAGGAAAATGCTGCTACAGGTTTTCTACAGGTGATTGCTACAGGAGGCCTGTAATGCTATAGACAAGCCTGTAATGTTACAGGAGGGCATCCAAATCATTTTTGAAGGTAAAAATGCTATCTTGAGGGTCTGGAGAGGTGGATAGTAATTGAAGCAAATGAAAGGGGTTGATTTGATCCCCTAGCCAAGCTCAGGACCTCTTAGAGGCCTGGCTTGCACTAGGATGAGTGCTCTTGGTGACCTAGGCAGAGTGGCTTATAAAATAGGGTTTTGGGATAGTGTTTGGAAGTGGAAGGAGAATATGAGAGAGATTAGGATGGAAGTGGTGAAGGTTCCCTTCCCTGTAGATCAACCAACCCTGTAATCAATCACATGCATGCATCCATTTATCATCAACAAAATGAAATAAATTATGATGTAAAAGATGAGTTGAATTTCAATAACATCTAATTCATGCAATACCACTGATCTAATCACTAAAATGAATTATAAGCTACAAAAAAAAAATTTAAAATAGGAAAACTAACACTAATCTACCTCCAAGAAATAATAAACACAATCTTTTTGGGCTGTGGGTGTGAATCCTTCCACTCATTCTCCCGCAAGAGAGATGATGTAGAGGCTACAAACACAAGATTTTATAGGTTAATTTCTACTAAAATTATAGAAACTATGAACTACTTGGAATCAAGAAGAAGCATAAGTACAAAACAGGGACCAAAGCCTTTGGGTTGGGCCCAAAACCAAGGGTCTTGTCCCTCTGAAACTAACTCAGATGCAACTTAAAATATAAGTTCTCATTATAAAAAAAGTGTAGGCCTAATACATCCCATAAAAGTTGAAAATAACAATGTCAAGCTTGGAACTCAATGGGCAAAATATTTGAATCCTAATGAGATCTTCTTCTAGTTTGTTTATACAAATGGGTAGTTGAAGCAACTCCCTTGAAAGTAGGAATGGTTCCCTCGATCTCGAAAATGGTGGATGCTTTCCTTCTTGATCTTCACTTGGACTAGGCGCCACTCAGCTGCCAATGAACTCAAACTGGTGATAGAGGATATGGTCATCCCAAGCTGAGTTTAGGCAGTTAAGGGCGTGGAAAAAAACCCCTAGATTCTATCATATTTATCTCCTCTAAGACCCTGCATAGTAATAACATTAAAAATGCTTCATTTTATTGTAATTAAATCACATTAGGCTACATACTATGAAAAACACCTTTTAGTCATCTTACTAAGTATAATATAACAAAAAATGTGAATTAATGCAAGAGAAGAATAGTTTTAACGTTGGAGGATGGCATATTAATCTTAAAAATGTACCTATTGATGGGACTCATCATTGTTGGTGCACTAGATGTCGTTTTTATAGGCAATCTTAATTCCTACATTAATAATCAACCCGGGGAAAGTCTTTTTATTTCAAGAGTGTCAGCACTATATATGCAGTGAATTCAAAGGTTAAATGACAATGAAAGAAATTGGAATCATTGCAATTGCTAATGACTACCTCTTTTAAATCCAATCCAAACCACTTTGAAATAAATAACTCTAAGAGATATTCATAACACACTTTGCAATTCTACTTAATTTAATCTGAAAGCAAAGAAATATGATTCCAACTAGAAAGAATCACACTTGGCAATCTTAACTAGAATTGAAACTCTCACTTAATCATGAAAGAGAACTAAAACAATTGAACAACAAATGGTTATTGAACAACAAATGATGAATGGAAAACAAGTAATAAGTGAACAACAAATAACCATGTAAGCATCCTACGGAAGGTAATCAATTATGTCTTTGAAGTTTATGATAACATTACTTGGAATGAACAATGATCTAGTGCTAGAACTGACATAACCAATTCAATCAAGAGCATTACACATATCTAACATGCAGCTAAATCCGAATCTTTAATAAACAACAAATGTGAATCAAAATCGTCAATCCTCTCGGCAATTAAATGATATTAACTTAATAATAACAACAAATAATAAAGAATAAACAGAAAGGATTATAACACAGGTGAAGCAACAGATCTTCTCTTGACTAGGCCCAAAGTCTCCAGAAGTCCTCACTATTAGATACTCAGAAGGTGATTATGAATTAAACACAGTCTTCTTCATTAAAACAAGTAACAAAGTTACATCATTACTAGGATGAAAGTATTATATGTCAAAAAGAATAGTTACAAACTGTGTATTTCTGAACTAGCCGTCCAGTTTTCCTTTCAGCCTTATATATATCATCTAGAAAAATAAATAGATAGAAGTGAATCCTCAGGATCATGGAATCCTGAGGATTTCACAATACTCAATCTAATTCCGTCATAAAATAACATCGGTTTGCTCGGTCTTCCATTGTCCTGCTTTGCCTTAGACACTATCTTTTTGCTTTATGGGCTACTGCTGTTCTGTCGATTGAACATCCATCATCCAATCCACGTCTTCTGCACATAAAGATAGTAAAAGTTAGTTTTTCATGCTTAGATTCATGTAATTTGTTACTGATTTCTTTTACCAAACTTGAGTTGTTGTTTCCTCTACTTTTATCCATAAAATTAAGATAGACATGTGAAGATGAATGCTAAATAAAGCTATTTACAAGGAGAAAAGGTACCTTTTTCTCATCCCAACATACTCCCCAACTTACCTTATTGCATGTCCTCATGCAATTAAATGGTTTAGGTGTAGTTGAGTTAGGGAATAGGTAGGATATACCTCCTCCTTATAAACTCTGAAACCATTTTTATTCTTAAGCACAATGAAAGCCTGGTTCACTTCTTGATCTGTCAGGTTATAATCACAACGGTACCTGTCTGGGGGATACCATATGATTGGGATCCTATATCGACACCCTATCCACTCAGGACCGATGGTTAAGACCATGTTACTATATTTTTGGAAGCGAGAGGAGGCAATTTTAAAGTTCCGGTATCTGAATGGTTCTCTGTACCTAACAGTGTTGCTGGAGACTTCCCACCTTTGTCTGGCTGCAGAGAAGGCTTCTTCCTTGATCTCTTGGAAGCACTCCTTCCCAGCTTGTAAAATGTTTGTGTGGAACAACCCTAATTGGCCCACAACACTAGCTGGCTTCATAAATTGCTTGTGCCTGGCAGAGAGATGCATGGGTTTTGTAGGATCCCCGCTAACCCATTGGTCGATGCCATATTCTCGTTTTCTAAAAGCATTATGGGCCTTGGCCCATTTTATCTGGTTAGTAGAAAAGGAAAGAAAGGCTTGGAATTAGACATCCCCTATAAAGGGGCGAGGGTTGCTATCTCTTTCATCTTCTAAAAATAAATTATGCATGTAAAGTTCACACAAGAGGCATTATAGTTGCTCATTCTGCTCTCTGAAGCACTTGACAAAGTCTGGGGTAGTCTTGATTTCCATAGACTTGCTAGCCTTAACAACTTTGATTTTTAGTAGGAGGTACCTTTCTAGGAGGAATAATGCATAGTTTGTAGCAGAAGCTCGGCATGACAGGGTGCTTGAATAAAGAGAGCAAACAGTCTCCAATTTCTCTTTAGCCTTCCGTAATTTGACCTGTGCTTTTTCAAACTTTTTCTGCTTAGCCTTGTACTGAGCGAAGGTCTCATCCTTAGTGGCTGTGAGTGTCTCAAACTTCTTCCTTAATTCTTGATGTACACGTAGGGGCACTACTTCCTTTTTGTGTTGAGTTAATTCCTATTAGACCTTAGTTAGTTCATCCTGCAATTTTCTAATGACTTATTCCCTTACTAGGGGAATGTAAGCAGGTGTCTCCTCTGTTTGGGCCTGATTATCCTGTGTTTTCATAGGTTCATTCTGAACAGTAGCCTCGGCTGCTTCTTGAATCATGCAATAATCAACTGGGATGCTTTCTTCAACATCAGTTTGAACGACATCTTTCACAGTAAGGAAGTCCGTTTGGGTCTCCTGTGGGAAAACACAGGGGTCTTCAGTTTGCATTTCACTCTCTTCTACAATACATGGTTCTGTCTGAGTTTCCTTTGAATAAACCAAAAGAATCTTAGTCTGGGTTTCAACATTTTTTCCAGAACAATGTTCTGTTTGTGTCCCTGTGGTCTCCATTTCCACTTTCAATTTTCTGACCTTGATTGTTTCTTTTAACCACTGTCTTAGCTGCCCAATTATTCTCTTTTGTTTCCTATATTGTTTAAGCATTTTTTTGAGCCTGTCCTTGTAGGTTTTCTTTGTTGTGAGACTTCCGATCGGCGGTGGTGCAACTGCATTTACCTCAGGTTCATGCTCTGGTGGAATTGTGTTGGCATCAGGGAGGGGTTCAATTGGAACCGTATCTCCCAATGGAGCTTCACTTTCCAGGTCTTTTTCATCATGGATTTCTCTCTTAGGAGACCCCAATGGAATGGCATCTCCTGAGAAATTATCGTTCTTTGGGCTTTCTTCTAGGTGGGCCTCTTCCTCAGGGGACTTCATAAAACTAGAATTGCCTGGTTGATTTTCATCTCCCAGGGTTTCATCTATAGGATTTTCTTCAGCTGGGGAGTCCAATGGACCGGTAGCTGCTCATTGATTTTATTGTTGCAAATTAATTTATTTTGATTTCTTTTTGCAAGAAAACAGTACAAGAAATATGGAGAAAAAGATCTTAATCAATGAGAATGCTCCATCAATTAAAGATTGGAATTTTGAGTAAATAAAATTGATTGGGCAGATTTTTCTTCAACAAACTTTCCTCTCAAGAATTCTTTTGCAAATATTATAAATAGCAGATTGCAAAATGTAATATGGGCTTCTCTCCTCTGCAATTTTGAAATTCTAAAAGCACTTCTGTAATAAGGATTTAGAGTTGTAGGTGGGAGGAGAGGAATCTCATATCTATGGATTATTGAGGTTTTTCTTTTACATTCTGAGTTATGTATAATAAACAGAGTTTGCACTATTGTAGCTCTACTTTTGAAAGCAGAAGCTCAAACATTATAAAGGATTATTAGAGACCAGAACTGGAGAAATGGATTCAATAAATTGGTATTTCGAATACTATTATTTTAAATGCTGGTTTCATTTTATGATGACACGAATGTCTCAATTTACTTTCATATTTGTGCACTTTTGTCGATATGAGTAATTTGTCTCAATTTTATGTCATTATTTATCTCTACTCTTATCGATTAAATTCTGATTTCCTAGTAACTATTTACTCAGAAATCTGTCTTATAAAACTGATTTGTTGAATAGTGATATGTTGAGAACTTCTTCCGCATATTATTGTTTAATAATTCAAGTTACTGATTAAATGATCAAAATCATTCTGAGAACTTCTCTCTGAGTGTTATTGATTGATTATTTTAGTTAAGAGGTCTCAATAGGATGTGTGCGGTATTCATAATGTTAGTTAATTGAACTATTTCATTAGCTTCATATTCATTATAAGCCAGACATATTTAAATCCCAATACTTTAAATATCTTGCTCTTGGTTGGGTTAAATCTATATCTGCTTAATTGAGATAGGATTAAGATAGTTCATTTTGCTTGCATCTTAGAATAAGTTTGCATTTAGATTAATTTATACATTCTTTTAAGTCCTCTTCCCAAAGAGGCAAACTTTAATAGTGGATTGGCTGAGCCCCAAATTAGCTCAAGGATCACTTTCTTCCCTGTTCAACAAGAAGGTTGATTTGATGTCTCTTCTCCATTGGTGAATGAAAGTCATATTTTTAAGCCTTTGGAGATTGAGAGAAGGTAACTGGACCTAGTTGAACCAGTCGGAACCACCATTCCAAACGGAAAAGGAGCTACTTTAAGGTCCAGACCGGATGGTCATCCCCCATGTTGTTGCAGTGATTTTCAAGGCTTCAACAGCATGGTAACTTATATTTTATATTCAATATATCATATATGTCCAATCACTTTAATGACAATCATTAATTCTTACCATCGATCATGCATTTGTTACTAATACCACTTAAGATAGAAACATTTTGACATAATGATTTAAATCTCTATTTTAATTTACAACCATTGCAAATCTGATGACGTGTATTGCTTTAATTGCCTTGTCGTATATTGCACCGTTTTTTATTGATTGGTTACTTGCATTTATGTATTACCGATGCTTTCTCCTGTTTTTCCCATGCTTGTCGAACGTGGATGCCCTTTTCCTATTGGAGGGGGGATGGTTTGTGTATGAATAGCATGTGTGACAGTTTATAGGTAACTGTGTGATAAGTATTAAACTAATTTCCGGTTTAAGAACGACATGATGATTGTGTATATGTAATTATTAACAAAGTATTTCTGATTGGAATAAGGATAGCAACCATTATGGATCGCATGCGGATTTATTATGAGCTTGCATCAAATATTTCTTACGAGACAAATGACTTGACTGTATATGATATTAATTCCCAAAACAACGTCATTTCCCTGTTAATTTCTTTAATGTTCTTTGTTGTTGTTCTAAACTGCGAAAGTGCAAAAGAAGTGCATGCAAGTGAACCAGTCATAGGAAAACAACAGCCATGGGAGGTAGAGCTATCCGAAATGATCCCACAATTCTCATGTTATCGAACCAAGCTCGTGCAATACTCTAGTGTGCTGGCTGGCTGCAATATTTGAATTAATTGCAGGGATTTCACAAAGAGATGACACTTGAATTTCTGCAGAATTTGCAGAATGGCAACACCATGATAAGAGGCAAGAACATAATGGCCTCCAAAGAATTCATAGCCAAATTCACTGGACTTACAGCTAAGGGAACAAAATGGACAGACAAACATCTCCTTATGTACAATGCAGTCACAGTATTTCAGGACCCAGGTGAGCAATTGGTGCGAACAGGGAAAGGAATTCACCCTTCAATGTTAATATAGCCATGGCAGGAATTGGCATTCATTGTGCAAAGGTACATCACATGCGATGGTCGACAAGATGTGGTAAAGCCCTGTCAACTCAGACTGTTAGCCATCTTAAAATAGAAAATTTCAGTTAATTTGTTGTTTTATTTGAATTACCTATTGCATGATGTTGCTCCTCGAGTTAAAAAAGAAAAGGACCCACACACAATCATCAGTCATCATGGGCTGATCAAATTGATTATCATGCATGGACTGGCCCAACAACATCTAACCTAGGACAATATTGTAAATCCTACTCTGGCCCCACCTATAGAAAACCCAACAACAAAATAGAAAGGGCCAAGAACCCCAGGTCTGAGAAGGACACTGAAAAGGAATAATTCCTCTATGCCCTTGAACCCAGCAAAACGAAAGCACTCTATGTGGGTGAAGTCGCAGCGACAGACCCCAATTTAAACAAATGAGGCCGGGCCATCTCACACACCACCTCCAAGTCCACAAAATGATTCCTTGCAATACTATGAGGAAGAGGTGGCCAGAGTACTATGTTGAAGGACATAATTGTGCCGCCAACCAGTCTTCCTCTACTGACAACCCTGGTTATGATCAAACTCTATCATTTACCGATTCTTTGGAAGAATAAAGGGGACCAGTCCCTTCTATGGAAAAACCCCTGGAAGCAGAAGTGAATGAATAAAAAACTATTAGAGAAGAAAATCAATGAGCAGCTACCGGTCCATTGGACTCCCCAGCTGAAGAAAATCCTATAGATGA
>Ga0068629_1000218_pt1 | contig 14824 bp, 12 predicted proteins | sample InSIn3gowninarea_FD_77432 | JGI IMG/M metagenome (GOLD analysis project Ga0068629, IMG submission 77432) | Clean room microbial communities from NASA Spacecraft Assembly Facility at Jet Propulsion Laboratory, Pasadena, California, USA -... ...
AAATATTGTAAAAAGAAGTTTCTTATTAAAAGAAGATAGAGACGATTGCAGCAGGTGGTTTTCTCCCACATTGGGTTTCCACCTTATATCTTGTGTTCTTGTGAGTGATTGCCTACTCTGTTTTTACTGCACCTGGTTACTATTTATATGGTTCTAATACATAGATTAAAGTTCAACATATGAGGAATTAACTAAATTATAAGTTTTCAAGGTATACGCTAGAAATTGCGTATATACGCAAGTTCTGTTAACTGAAGTAGCGTATATGAATCTGATTGTGAAATGAAATATTAGTGACTTGATAATACTGATTCACCCCCCTCTCAGTATTATTTCCAACAATTGGTATCAGAGTAGGTCTTTCAGAAGAAGCTTGATCGCTTGAAGAAAGATCTAACATCATGAGTAATTACGAAAGAGAGGCATCCGTTAGACCATCGATCTTTGATGGGAGCAACTTCGTCTATTGGAAGGTAAGAACCACAACCTATCTTCAATCTCTTGGAACAGATGTCTAAGAAATCGTAGAAAGAGGATATACATTTCTATCAGCAATTCCTACAGATACGACAGGTAAAAAGCAATATGAAACCAATGCCAAGGCTGTCAATACATTATTGGGGAGTCTATCACAATCAGAATTTGTCAAAGTTATGCAGCTCAACACCGTCAAAGAAATATGGGACAAGATCATTCTAAGCTATGAAGGAGACGACGAGGTAAAACGTGCAAAACTGCAATCTCTCAGAATTCAATATGAAATGCTCAAAATGCACAATGATGAAAGTATAGCTAATTACTTCTTACGTATAGATGAGATTTTTAATCGCATGAAGAACTTGGGTGAAGAGATAAAAGAAGTTACTTTAGTTGAAAAAGTTTTAAGATCTTTGTCTACCAAGTTTGAATCAAAAGTTTTTGCTATAGAAGAAAAGCAGGATCTTCAGAGTATCACTATGACACAGTTGCATGGAATCTTAACTGCTTTCAAAATGAGAAAAGGAGGTCCATTAGACATGAGAGAAGCCGCCTTTAAAGCTTCAAGAAGAGAAGAGCTCAATGAACCAGGACATGTTTCAGAAGGAGAGGAAGAAGCAAACTTTGTCTAGAACCTTCAACGGGGTTTTGGAAGATTCATAGGTAAACTACCTTTCAAATGATTTGCTTGTGGAAGAGTCGGTCATTATGCTGCCAAATTTCCTTACAAAGATAAGCTTGATAAAGGTAAGGAATCAACAAAATGGAATAGAAAACAAAGTGTAAGTAAGAAGAGCTACTATACGCATGAAGATAGCGATGGTTTATCAAATAGTGATGAAGATGAAAATAGTAATGATTATAGACTTTTGATGGCTTTTGAAGATGATGATTTCTTGGATGCTTTAGATGAAGATGGTCTTTATGAAGAAATATCTAAACTTAAAATTTGTTTAGAAGAAAATAATATGATTATAGATACTCTAACATTCCAACTCGTTGAAAGGGAAAAACATAATGAAAAATTAGAGTGTGAAATTGTGGGTCTAAGAAAGGATATTGAGAAAACAAAAGCTCTCAATCTTAGATTCGGTAAAGGATTAGAGACCCTAAATGAAATTATCAAAGTGCAGTGTTTTCCTATGATAAAGACAGGTCTGGGATATACTGAAGAAGCACAGAAACCGTCCACCTCCACTAAAAGCTATCTTGATCTAGTAAAGAGCAATGAACAGTTTGACAATCATTAGCAAAGGCATAAAGCAGATCACCAAGTAAATCGGGGTCAATCTACTTCAAGGATGAATAGAAGCCACAACCAACCGCAGGTAAATCATACTCAGTTTGCTTCAAGAATGAATGTCAATGGAAACTACAATCACCAGGTCAGTAGGTTCGATAATCGCAGGAATTTATTTAATGACCAATGTTTTTCATGTCATAACTTTGGACACAAAGCTGCTCAATGTGTTGCTTACAAGATCATCATGAATAGAGAAGCACGAAATCAAAAGAATGTGAATGGGATCATGAAAAGGACCTACAATAACTTTTCTCCTCTCGAAAATGAAATAGAATTCTCTATCTGTAACAACTTCGGTCATGAAGATTCTGAATGCAGGAGTAAATTTCGGCAAACATCTCAGAAAGAGCAAACCTCATTGGGTCCCAAAACTTGGAGAAAGAAAGAACCACAAACAGAAAGATGTGGTATAGATTTGTATGCAAAAGGACAAGAAAATCAGTGGTACATTGACAGTGGATGCTCAAAACACATGACAGGTGATAAATAAAAATTTCAGTCATATAATGCCTTAGAAAAAGAAAAAAGGTTTCATTTGGAAATGACACTCTTGCTGTCATAAAAGGTAAAGGTTCTGTACTCTTAAAAGAAAAGGTTAAAGCTAGGAATGTTATGTATGTTGATGGTCTAAAGCATAACCTATTGAGTGTCAGTCAAATGTGTGATCAAGGAAATTAAGTAGTATTTCGATCAAATGGATGTGTTGTTCGTGAGCTTGATACAGGAGAAACAGTGATCAAAGGCATAAGAACTCTAAATAATTTATACATACTCAAGGGAGGACAACAACAGTGCTATCTAAGGAAAAATGATGAACACTGGCTATGGCACAGAAGATTGGGGCATCTAAGCTTCCCTCAAATAAGGAAAGCATGCAAATTCCAGGGTGTTCGCGATCTTCCTGACATCAGAATTCTAGAAAATACAATATGCAAGTCATGTCAATTTGGTAAGCAAACCAGAGCACATTTTCCAGAAAAGGAAGGATCAGCTAGCAAGCCTCTTGAACTTGTTCATACTGATTTATGTGGTCCTTCAAGGAAAAAGTCACCTCGTGGAGAAGAATACTTTATATTGTTCATTGACGATTTTTCCAGAATGTGTTGGATATGACTTCTAAAGCACAAAGATGAAGCATTTGAAAAATTCAAAGCCTTCAAAGCTTTGGTTGAAAATGAATCAGATCGTAAAATCAAATGTCTCAGATTTGATCGAGGAGGGGAATTTACCTTGGATGAATTCTTCAACTTTTGTGAAGAACATGGAATAAAAAGGGAATTCTCTACCACAAGGACTCCTCAGCAAAATGGAGTGGTAGAAAGGATGAACAAAACTGTTCAACAAATGGCTCATGCCATGCTAGATGAATCTGGAACTCTTGCAACCTTCTGGGGTGAAGTTGCATTTGTTGCTGTCACTATTCTCAACAAAACAAACATTCGGGTAAACAACACTCAAACTCCACATGAACTTTGGTACGGTAAGACTCCTACTGTAAAATACTTCAAAGTTTTTGGAAGCAAATGTTATATCAAAAGGACTGATGAAAAACTTGGCAAGTTTGAACCTAGAGCAGATGAAGGCATTCTCCTTGGTTACTCTTCCTGAAGTAAAGGATACAAGTGTTATAATAAAAGACTAGGGAAAATTTGTTTTAATTATTGATGTCGTGGTTGATGAAGTAGGCCACAATACAAAGCAGGTAAAAACAGAAGATTATGAAGAAGATGAAGATTATCCTTCCACATCAAATCAGACTAATTCTAAAGAAGAAACCAATGAAGCACTAGAAGAACAGCTAATGGTAGAAGAAAAGACTCCATCCAGGTATGTTTAGAAAAATCATCCAGAGACTCAAATTTTGGGACAAAAAGAGGCAGGGGTGCAGACAAGAAGAACTATTACAGAAGCTTCAAGTTATCTAGCATTGCTTTTCTCCATCGAATCGCAAAATGTACATGAAGTATGCAAAGATGAATGTTGGGTCAAGGCCATGAATGAAGAGCTTGAGCAAATTGAAAAGAATAATACTTGGGAATTAGTTCCTAGACCTCATGATAAGAATATCATAGGAACCAAATGGATATTCAAAAACAAGCTAAATGAAAATGGAGAAGTTATTAGAAACAAGGCCAGACTTGTTTGTAAAGGGTATGCTCAACAAGAAGGTATAGATTTTGAAGAAACTTTTGCACCTGTTGCTAGACTTGAAGCCATAAGAATGTTCTTTGCTCTTTTTAGTTTTCAGAAATTCAAAGTCTACCAAATGGATGTAAAATTTGCCTTTCTTAATGGAGACTTAGAAGAAGAAGTATATATTGAGCAACCAGATGGATTCATCCTTGGAAGTGATCCAAAACTTGTATGCAAACTCAACAAAGCTCTCTATGGTCTAAAACAAGCTCCAAGGGCCTAGTATTACCGTCTTGACAAATACCTCCATCAACAAGGTTTTACAAAAGGATCAGCTGATAGCAATCTATATACAAAGATTGACAATGATAAATTGCTAATACTTGTTGTGTATGTTGATGATATCATTTTTGGTAGCAATGAAGAAGCCATGAGTCAAAACTTTGCTTTGGTAGTGCAGAAAGAATTTGAAATGTCCCTGCTTGGCGAGCTCACATATTTTCTTGGTTTACAAGTTCAACAAAATAAAGATGGTATTTTTCTATCACAAACCAAGTACCTCAAACAGATCTTGGAAAAATATGGCATGGAAGATTCTAAACCAGTATGTACCCCTATGGTAATAGGATGTAGTCTTAGCTCAAATGATGAATCAGCAGCATTACATCAACCAACCTATAGATCTATGATTGGTAGTCTGCTTTATCTAACAGGTACTCGACTAGACATCATGCATGCAGTGGGAATAGTTGGAAGATTCCAAGCAAATCCAAAGGAATCACATCTTCAGGTAGTCAAAAAGATTTTCAAATATCTTTAAGAAACTCATAATTTTGGTTTATGGTATCCTAGGGATACAGATCTTACACTTCATCCATATACGGATGTAGATTGGGCAGGAAGCGTGGATGACAGAAAAAGCACTAATGGTGGTGCATTCTATATGGGTTCTAGATTAGTATCTTGGTTTAGCAAGAAACAAAGTTCAATTGCATTATCTACAGCTGAAGCAGAATATGTGGCTGCTGCATCTTGCTGCACACAACTCCTTTAGATGATGCAAACATTGCAAGACATACAGATCACATGTACTCCACCCATCTCCATTCTATGTGATAATACAAGTGCAATCAATATTTCAAAGAATCCAGTCATGCATTCCAGGACCAAGCACATACCTATCAAATATCATTTTCTCCGTGAACAAGTGCTTGAACAAAAGGTCAAATTGGAGTATGTTCTCTCCAAAGAACAGGTTGCTGATATATTCATTGAACCGCTGCCCAGAGAGACATTTGAATATCTCAGATAGAAGCTGGGAGTATTTGATGCATCATCTTACTGTTGAAACCTATCTGGTTTAGAGAAAATGATTGTACGCGAGTTTCATGAAGCGTATCCGCGTACATACGCCGGTTGCTGTGGATACAGTCGCATATATGATTGGTTTGAAGAAAAACAATGGGCTAGACTTAGGCTGAAAAGAGTCTGATATGGGTTTGACAGTGATCATCTGGCACAGGTTCAGGGGGAGCATATACTTCTAATAATGCATAATTGGCATTATCTTAGAAGATCTTGGTACAATTTCACAGTTGTTTTTGATTCAGGTGCAGAGGGAGATCATGGTTGCTGGTCTGGACGGTGATTGACAGATGCTGCTGATGGTAGTTGCTGATAACTATCATAGTCTTGTTTTAGATATTTTTTTCTATGTCATGTGTATCTTGTATTATCAAGGTCATGTAATGACCTATTTTGTTCCCCATTATGCATGGGATGGATGATGTAATGTTCTTGTTTTGACAATGTATAAACTTTTGGTATATCCCCACTTGGTTGGGTGATGGATGAGTCAATCTTCGTATATCATCACTTGGTTGGGAGATGGATGTATGTATGAGTCTTTGGTGATAGGAAGGTCATTTATGATGTATAGAGTCATGTTCTTCTTGTAGAACATCTTTTTGCAGACCTTGCTTGTAGTCAGGGGGAGGAGGGACAACACATTTCAGCATATCAGAGAATTCAGCATGTACTTAGGGGGAGCATAACCCTTTGCCTTGATGACAATGGGGGAGAGTGACTTGTGACTTGGGGTTGCCATCAAGTCTAAAGGGGGGGTTTGTTGGCATTATGATATAGATTTGACACTATGACACAGGTGTTGTCCTTGATGGCAACTCACACAGATGACAAATCACAGTTCAGGCTCTCAGAATGAAGAAATAGAGGTATACGTAGGTTCCCTATTGTCCAAGTCTCGTGTAGACGCGGGTTAGCAGAACGAAAGGTGCGTACAGCGTGCACACGCACTTTTCATGCAAAGAAAGATGCGTACATGTTGGAAAACTAGTTTTGGTCCGTGGTATTTGGTTCATGGTATTTTGATCCATGGTATTGGTCCAAAGTATCCTGTCCGAAATATTGACCCCAGGTATTTGGTCCAAGGTATTGCTTCTAAGTGGTTTTGGACCATGGTATGGAGTAAGGCTTAAGACTATAAAAGGAGGAGAAGATCATTAGGCAAAAGCACTCAAGTATTGAATATTTAATGAAGAATAAGATATAGAATACAGGTCATTGGGTTATGGTGCATAGCTAGATTTGAATCAAGGAGGAACTTGAGTGCTTGATGAAGGATAAGTTCTATTGATGGGTCAAGATTTTAAGGCTTAAAGAAAAGTATCTTTGTGTTGTTTTGATCTTTTATCTGAATGTTTGGCGCATGTCGTAATCTGTAAATTTGATGATCTGGGTATAACTGATGTCTGAATAGTTGTAAAGGTTAAATCATCTTTTACAGATCTGTACGTAGGTTCATTATAGAAAAGGGGCGTATACACGCCGGTTCGTCATTTCAAAACAACGTATATGTATGTTTGCCTTTATACAAGTGCGTATGCATGCAGGTTCGTCACATTGAAGTAGCATACACTTCATAAAATATGTTTTAGCTACTTCTGATTGATGTTGCAGCGTTCTGGGTTCTGGCTTGGGTTCTGATTACTGTTACTGTATTTTGGTTACAACATTCAGAGAAGTGATTGTTAGATTCAGTTTTGGTTGGTGCAAAGGAGATTGATTGATGTAGATATATTTGATGTTTGATTGATGATGTTGATGGATCCAGTCTGAAAAGTTATGAAACGTGGTCCCTAGAAGAAAAGAGAAGGTTGTAGCTTTCTGTAGGTTAGGACCTATGTACTAGTAAACACATAAGCTAGTACAAGAACTAAGGGGGTTGAAGTTCCCTTCCAAGAGAAGCTGGAGAACGAGAGAAGGTTGTAGCCCTCTGTAGGTACAAAAATATTGTAAAAAGAAGTTTCTTATTAAAAGAAGATAGAGACGAATTGCAGCAGGTGGTTTTCACCCACATTGGGTTTCCACCTTATATCTTGTGTTCTTGTTTGTGATTGTCTGCTCTATTTTTACTGCACCTGGTTACTATTTATATGGTTCTGATACATAGATTAAAGTTCAATATATGAGGAATTAATTAAATTATAAGTTTTCAGGGTATACGCTAGTTGCTTTAAATACAGTTGCGTATATACACAAGTTCCATTAATTAAAGTAGTGTATATGAATCTGATTGTGAAATGAAATATTAGTGACTTGATAATAATGATTCACCCCCCCTCTCAGTATTATTTCCAACAGAGATTGAGAGTGAGGAGGTTGATGTGCCACTCTCAGCATCACCTTCTACATAAAGTGAGACACTTACCAATGGTCATCTGTTTATGGCCACAAGAACTGCTAGAAGATGAGCCATTACTATAAATTGTAAAAAGGGCAGAGGGATTTAATTATGAGGCACTTGGTGGTTACATGAGGAGCAGGAGCATGGGGTAAGGGAGGAAGATCTACAACCTTTGAAGGATATGAGGAAATTGAGAGTGATGAGGCTAATTTGCCATCCTTAGCACCACTTTTTGCATGGAGTGAGACATCTAGCAGTGGTCATCTATCTGCGACCACAAGACCTCCTACTAGAGGATGAACCATACTATTACTTGTTAAAAAGCAAAAGGGAATTGATAGCTAGCTGTTAGATTAGTCATTGTAGATGACTCATGATGATGCAATACATTTATTATATATTTGATGTAAATTTGTGTTCAATTGAGTTCTGATTGGATGACTCTAAGGATTTAGTATTGACTGTGAATATTTGATGTATCATTTGGTGTCTCATACATCTCTTGATACATGAGTGTTCTTTCATATATATGTGGCAGTGCAATAATTTGATGTTAGTTTATATTTAAAAAAATTGAAAAAAATTGAAAAAATGAATTTATTTTGTATTTCTTAAATGCTTGTCATAGTTTGCCAAACTTTTTAATAATGTTTCTGATGTGGCGAGGTCAAGACCCTTGACAAATTTTTGTTGATATGGGTGTTTACAATACTGGTATAGAGTGCCTTGGGACTACTGGATATTTGGCATTAATCTTTGATTTAGCATGAGAATTCACCACATATTCACAAAAAGATTTAGTGAAATGACAAATGAACAATTGATTACCATCTTGTCGTAGCGTAACCAAGAAGCTTTTTTTACTGGTTATTTGTCATCAGCTATAAGTCACATGGTATGCGTTCATGTTCAAATTTGACAATAATGAATTTGTCAAATTGGGTGTAGCTCGAGTGGCTGAGAGGAAAGTTGTTATCCTCTCAGCCCAGGTTCCATCCCTACTTTGTGACATGCTTGTGCATACCACTATAAAGTAGTAACATAAATAATATTTTAAAACCTACCTATATAAAATATTAAAAATATTGCATGTAAGATATCTTGAGTGAAAATTCATGTCATGGAGGGAAATGAAAGAAGATGTGGACCTTTGCCTTTTGTAATTTGATCACTGACGAAGATGGAATGCATTTCGATCTTGAGTGTTTATTCATTCAATCAACCAATGATAGGGGCCTGGATGCATTTCAGCATAGGTTACAGAGAATGGAAACACCAAAAATTACAGACAATGCAGACAACTGGGAATATGAATGTAGAGAACAAGTATTTTTAAACTTGCTGAATGCGGACAACATAGATTACAGGGATAAATTTAGGTAATAAATTTACTTATTAGAGTTCAGTCCTTTTAATATTTGATGAATATGAGATGCATTTATTGAGCAGATTAAAGTTCAGAGAATTTTTACTCTGTTGAACCATGTGATTACGTTCTCAGCATGATCTTGCTACTGACTTAGACACTCTTCCCTAAGATATAGTGCAATAGGTGTCCCAACTCTAGAAACTAGGAATCTTTATGGTAAAAGCTATGCAAGTGAACTCTCTTCTGCAATTTGCCTATCCTTTATTTATAATTTGGTAGTTATTTTGAAATATTTGATAGTGGTTGCTGGAAAGCAAGAGTAATATATATATATATATATATATATGCAAGCAATAGTTCCCAATGATAGGGAGGCAACTCCAAACATAGCATTCTAAGAAAAGAATGCCAAGGAAGTACTTGCTGATATCCTTGATTTGTAACTAGATCTGTAAGATGCACATTGATGAAGTAGAAATGTGTTTGAATAAATTAGAAAGTCCCATATCATGTCAATGTGGTCAAGTGTGCAAAACATTTCAGTAGTAAATAATGTGCTAGGAGAAATGTGGACAGCGGTGGTGGTTTTCTCCCACATTGGGTTTCCACCTAAAATCCTGGTGTTCATATGTGTTTGATGTGCTTTATGGTCTACATGTTTTATTCTTGATGCCGGTCATGGTTTATTGAATATGCTCACACATTAACTTGCTAATAAAGTAATGGTTCACGTTAATTGTAAATGAAAGCATCAATTAAGTAAAGTTTAATTGGGAACAAAACACTGATCCCCCCCAATGTTTCTAACAAGATCTAATGCATCTCCTCACCATCAGGTACAATAATTCATTATTAGTGCATCTAAGTGAACCAAGCTTGTTAGCCGAGGGCACAAATGAGACGTCACATTGGGACCCCCTTCCAATAATTCATTAGTGCATCTAAGTGAACCAAACTTGTTAGCCGAGGGCACAAATGAGACTTCACACTGGGCCCCCCTTCCAAATTTGGGGCTTTTAGCATGTAATAGTGTTACCTCCCTAGTTAGGACTGGTTAATAAACAACCCTATTAGGGGTTCCCAACCCATAAAGGGAAAGGCATGCCCAAGGTTGTAATGATGAGGGATGTCCACATATTTGGGTGTATAGATGTAGGAGGGAGCAATTGTGGTACATGAGTTACCTCGACCTTTGTTTTCCCACCCTTCATTTTCCTTTTGCCTTTTCTTGATTTTTCTTTATTATATTGCTCGGGGGTCTAGGGGATGAGAGCATGTTGTGCATGGTATAAGTAGTGAGTACCCTGTTAAGGTAGGGTAGTTCATTGCCCACCAGGGGTTGGGACATGCATGGGTTCCTTAATGATGTTGGGGGTGCTCATAGGGTAGGGGGCTAGGAACCAGGGTGATGGCGATAATGATAAGCGCTAGAGCTTATGTTTGGCTTTTTCCCACGCACTAATATATTGTCTCGACCATCTTTTGCATTTTGTGGTATTATTTTCTTTTGTATGTGGCGATGATATGCTTTAATCTATTTTTAAATGCATCAACCTCTGGGGCAACATTCCAGTGCCGCCCTAGACATGTGGACAATGGGAGGGGGAGTAGTAGAGCCTTGTGGACCCAGTGGTCATGTGGACCAAGAGGGGGAAGATGAAGAAATGGGGAATGCAATGTGTGGACAAGAGAGAAAAATGTGAAACAGGACCGCACCACCAAAATCAGGGCTTCCCAAGTAGTGCCCATGCTGAAGCTATAAGTCAATAGGGGAGATCCCGTGGGACTAGGGTTGAGGATTAACCCCCCATTTAAGGTGAGGGAGCAAGACTCCAGTCAAAACCGTTCATCCTTCCAAGTCATCCAATAATCCATATCCAATGGTGCCCAAGGAAAAACAAGCATAAACACTCGATTGCACAATGAAAGACATACCTTTAGGATTGGATGGACCACCTTCAAACATACGCTTTGAATAGATGGGCGAGGGGACATATGACTAGCTTAGGGAACAAAGATCCACTGACACAACATCGGCTACACTAGTGGCCGTTAGGGCCTGCTGGTTGAAGACAAATCTAGGAGAAAGATTCTCCTATGGAGTCACCCATTGGTGGTGGGCAACATCTGGCTCTAACTGGGACATGAGCTCTTTGTAGAGTGCACAAACCATGTACACAAACGAGGAGGTCATGAGAACACTAGCAATCCTCTGGGACCATAGACCTGTATCCTGCACATCACAAATAATTGTTGGAAGCATCTGTCTTGGGCATACTTTTATCGCCCATATTTTCACCAAATAATAAATCACACAAAAAATAAAATCTATTGTAAAGTGCATGTTTAATCTAAATGCCTCTATTCTAGCATGAGAACATGATATGATGATGTTAGCTATGCAAAAATCAATATGTAGTGCATCCTACTCTAACATGCGTTTTACATTATGCAAATATAAGTGTAATCATAGATCCAATGCAACCAACATATCATCAAATCAATATAAGATATCCTACCCCTATGATTTATTATGATATATACTTGAGGGAAACATGTGCTAAGTCATAAGGGTGGGAGGTGGGAAAATAAAGTGACCATGTATAAAAGATCATGGATGAGCAAGGAAAAGAGGGATGCAACTTGTACCATTGGATCCTTTCTTCCAACCAAAAGATGGAGATATCAACAATTAAGCTCATGAACCTTCGATGAATGGCCACCTCAAGCATATCATCCTCCTCATGGACCTTTTTAGTTATGTCATGCTTCATGGTTTCCCCAAGGTCATGATGAGAAGGAAAAGGAGGCTGTTGGCACGAAGGATCACGACCAATGAGTTTTTTTTCCTCATGATCATATTCTGGAGGGGGAAAAGGTTCATTATCATTAGTAATTGTGTAAAATGGTGTGAGGAAAGGGTCCACAGATGACTCAAATATATCCCTAGGATCATATGGAAGGTAGGGACAACCAAGGCCCCTATTGATGTCATCATCGGTATCATAGATAGGGTCATGGTCAGAATAACAGTCAGTCACCTCCCACTGTTCTTTTTCAATGCATAAGTAATCTTTAATACCATCTTGTAGGGGAGTGTAATTACCCTCTCTTTCGAGGTTATCGACAGTTGTATCATCAGAAGCAATATCTTGGAAAAGGGAAGACTAACCTTAACCTCATCTTCTTTATCAGTATCATAGATAGGTTCCTTATCAAAAGGATGGCCATCAATCTCCCACTTCCCCTCTTCAATATGTAAGTAGTCAACAACATCATCATCCAAGGGGTTAATGGGAGCATCCTCCTCAATGTTAGGGATAACATTTTCGAAAGAGATTGGGTTATCTCAAACTCTACTCTCCAAGGAATTCTCTTTATCAAAATTCTTAACAAGATCACCCTTATTGTCTTCATTTATGACCGAATCCTGATGATCTAGAAAGAGATCTTCTTCTTCCTCACAATCCTCCCCACATTCAGTGAAAGCTTCCTCAAATTCCATATTCAACATTTGACACGCTTCCACATTGGTTTCAAAGGTTGGTCCTTTATGCAAGAAGAAACATGAAATTAATGCAGAGGAGGAAATGCTTTTATGCTTACATGACCTAATCCAATCATAATCAAAACTAAGTTGCACGAAACGCCAAAACGTTTCGGAGTTTCCGAAATGGGTACGTTTAGAAACGTCACCTCCCAAAAATGGAAACGTGGGCCGAAACATCAGCGGAAACGTCATAAATGTATATCTAAAAATATATATATAAAGAAATAAGTGAATAACACATTATCTTGCCAGAAAAAAGGGAATAAGACCCATATATGACAATTTAAAAGGAAAAAGAAGTCTATATTAACTCTAATATATGATTACATGATGGTCTAGTTTCCGCCGAGTTTCCGCCAAGTTTCGAAGTTTTGGGTACAGGTACGGCCCGAAACGCCGGGTTCTTTGAAGTTTCGTGCAACATAGAATCAAAATGAAGAGATAGGATAAAGAAGTAAAACCAGTCATTAGGTTGAGTTATGTTGAGTTTTGAAATATATCTCATGATATGATCGGCTACTGAAAGTGGATCCCCATCGAATATGGGCACATCCTTTATGTACTCCAATTTAGGGTTTGCTGGTTCATGTTATGTCCAAAGTAGGAAAATGCTCGATTAGCATGTTGTTGGTATTTATATATTGATGACATGGGATTCGCCAGGGTAAATAAACTTTGCCTTAAAGAATGCTTGCTTCACCCAACAAACACTAAAACTTTGAAGCTTAATGAAGAACAAGGGATTTGTTCTTCTAATGGAGTTGCCATAAGAGGATCTATATTGTTGTTGAAATGATCACCTCATCAAATATTGGACCAAGGAGGGAGACTTGCTTCCTCCCCAACAAGGACACAAAAAATGTTGCCACAAAATCTAGCCAGGCCCCAGGAAGGGGGACCTAAAGGACAACTACTAGGTTAAGTGACAACAATGGGACAAGGACCTGTTGTCACTTCACTTAATGTCCCCTGCTCTTTACAAACTTTCACTGATGGGAGGAGTTCTAATATGGAGGAAATCACTTGTAAAGATGATGTCAATGACAAGGTATGAAGTGGTTTCCAAGGCTCGTTCAAGGAGACTCAATTAGGGCATAATGCTACAAAGAAGCTAAAGGCTCTCCAAGAAAGACCTTGGAGGGAAGCTATGGACTTGGGGCTTTTGATTTCAATGATGATGAGAATACCTAAGGAAAAGACTTCCAATATGATATAGGACCTTTTAATAAGCTTTGTAAGATGATTAGACACCTTAAATAGACTTTCACTATCTTTGAGAGACCTAATTAGGGATTATGCTAGACTTATGGTTTTTAGGAAAAACGTGAGAAAAAATTCCTCCAAAGTACTCTCTAGGTCGAAGAAAGATAGAAGAAAAGGTCTAGCAAGATTTATTCCTTTGAATAATGTGTTCATAACTTCATATGACCCTCAAGAAGACCACCTTATCCAAGTAAGAGCCAACTAGGCTTCCTTCCAAGGGCACACCTAGGGCATAAGACGATTAGACACCTTAAATAGACTTTCGCTATCTTTGAGAGACCTAATTAGGGATAATGCTAGACTTAGGGTTTTTAGGAAAAACGTGGGAAGAAATTCCTCTAAAGTACTCTCTAGGTCAAGGCAAGATAGAAGAAAGGGTCTAGCAAGATTTATTCCTTTGAATACTATGTTCATATGACCCTCAAGAAGACCACCTTATCCAAGGAAGAGCCAACTAGGCTTCTTTCCAAGGGCAGGGCATAAGATTTCTGGAGATTTAACTGTGAGAATTCCACCAAACTTTGAGATCCTCTAGAGGGTACACTGGCATAGGTTTCTATCGAAGCAGATTTTAAAAATCTCTCCTACAAATAATTTCGTAGGGTATCCTAGCTACGCTGTCTTGGAAAAGGGGCCAGAATTTGGAAGAGAAGGAAAAGAGAAGGAAAAGGAGGTTGACCATCAATTTTGCTTGGACCAATGCCTAATTTTTGGGCTATGGAGTCTGATGATTAATGTAACGAATAAAATATATAAATAATATAAATATAATGTAAAAGATAATAATCATAAATAATAGTTAGTTAAGCTAGTAATTAGGTTGAAGAGGCATGTCTAATAGGACATGACTCTTCATGAAGAGACACTTGCTTGGTATATAAACAAGCCTCTCGTTCTCATTTGTAAATCATCATTCTTATTCTTATTCACATATTTAATATAATATTTATATCCTTAATGGATAATTTGATATTCCAAGTCTTTTGGAGTAATTAATCTTAAGAAGGAACTTTGTTCGCTTCA
>Ga0068629_1000221_pt1 | contig 14799 bp, 9 predicted proteins | sample InSIn3gowninarea_FD_77432 | JGI IMG/M metagenome (GOLD analysis project Ga0068629, IMG submission 77432) | Clean room microbial communities from NASA Spacecraft Assembly Facility at Jet Propulsion Laboratory, Pasadena, California, USA -... ...
AAAAAAAAAAAAAAAGAACAGCACTCACCGGGGATCGAACTGGCAAAAGTTCAGGACTCGGTGTCCCTATGAAACAGCCCCAAGATCTACACTGGTAGAGGGAAAGTGCTCGCCCAAGCCGCAATCTCCTTCTTCAAATCGTTGATCTCCTGCACATCACCTGCCGCAACCTTGGCCTTGAAATCCTTCAGCTTGTTGTTATCCTTTGGCAGCTCGCCCTGAATCTTCTTCGTAAGCTTGATGCACGTATCAATATACGCCGCAATCTTCTTGAAGTCCTCCTCGCCCAACCCACGGCTCGTCATCGCCGGCGCGCCAATACGGATACCACACGGTGTGAGCGCCGACTTGTCGCCGGGCGTCGTGTTCTTGTTGCAAGCGATATTGACCTGCTCGAGGATGGCCTCCACACGGGCACCATCGAGACCAAGCGGCTTCAGGTCCAAGAGCACCATGTGGTTGTCCGTGCCGTTGGTCACGAGCTTGTACTCCATACGCTTGAACTCGTGCTCGAGCGTCTTGGCGTTCTTGATGACCTGCTCCTGGTACAGCCTGAAGTCGGGCGACTGGGCCTGCTTCAGCGCGACCGCGAGCGCGGTGATGGTGTGGTTGTGCGGGCCGCCCTGGTGGCCGGGGAAGACGGAGAAGTTGATCGGGCCCTCGAGGTCGTAGAGCGTCTGCTTGCCGGTCTTGGGGTCGGTCTTGCGCACGCCCTTGCGGAAGAAGATCATGGCGCCGCGGGGGCCGCGGAGGGACTTGTGTGTCGTCGTGGTGACGATGTCGGCGTACGGGAAGGGGGAGTCGTTGACGCCGGCGGCGATTAGGCCGGAGATGTGCGCCATGTCGACGACGAGGTAGCAGCCGACGAGGTCGGCGATCTGGCGCATGCGCTTGTAGTCGATGGTGCGGCAGTAGGCGGATGTGCCGGCTACGATGACCTTGGGGCGGTACATGAGCGCGTTCTCCTCCAGTCTGTCGTAGTCGATGATTCCGGTCTCCAAGTTCACGCGGTAGGGGAAGGTCTCGAAGTACGTGGATACGGCAGAGATCCTGTTGAAAGAAGTTAGTATTGTAAGCCCCAATGCATACTTAGGGACTCTGAACGTACTTCTTCTGTGGCGTCTGGTATCCGTGGCTCAAGTGGCCACCGTGTGGCAGGTCCAATCCCATCAATCGCTCGTGCGGCCTCATGATGGCCTGGTAGACCTGCAGGTTGGCAGGGCTACCACTCAAGCACTGCACGTTGACACCCCACTCCTCCGGGTTCAGCTTGAAGGTCTTCAAAGCACGCTCCTGGCACAGCAGCTCAATCGCATCAATGTGCTGGTTTCCACCGTAGTAACGAGCGCCGGGGTATCCCTCGGAGTATTTGTTGGACATTGGCGAGCCGAGCGCATCGAAGACAGCTCTCGACGTAACGTTCTCGGAGGCGATGAGGAGGATGGACTCGCGTTGGCGTTGAATTTCCTTCTCCTTCTAGGAATTAGTATTGTGTGCTGGTTGACAGAGCCATTGACACGACATACCATAATCTGGGCTACATCAGGATCAGTCTCCACCAGAGACTTCTCCATCAGCTACATGGTCGAGTTAACACAGTAGTGGCAAGCTCTGAGTCAATGTACCAACATCGCGGTGAGACTGAGGCAGGGCATACGAGCCCGTCTTCTGGCCATCTGTACCGTTGGCGTGTCCGTTCATCTTGTTCTTGAATATGTCTGATTGGCGAATGGGTGTGTGGGAAACGAATGTATGAAGATGGCGATTTGGATGAGTAGTTTTGACGCGGAAAAAAAGATCGGCGTTGAGCCCGTTGGAACCTTCAGCCCTGCGGACCCTGCAGTGGTCCGATTGCGCCAGACGTTGAAAGGCATCTTCCGACCTCACTCCTCCCAGTCTTGCTGTATTCCGCACTCGACAGGCTTCTGTAGTAGAAATATGTGCTCAATCTCATTTACGGAGTATCTGCTTGTAGTGATTAGGGGGATGTACGTGTTATCAACCTATCAGTAAGCATGACCAGGACAGAATTGCGGCCATTGTACGTGAGTAGAGCAATAGATTGTAGCGCTTTAATGTTGTTGCAATGCTCTCATATCATCTGTGTCATGGTACAGATACAAGTGATATGAGATCGTTTACAACGTGACATTCGGAGAGTTACCTCTCGAGACATTGATAGCTGTGTTTGTGGTAGATAGTAGTGCGCCGACCGCAATCGATCGTAGTAGCGATGCGCCCCCCGTACGCCCCGATTATTAAGATGACAATGTCTTGAGAGGATGCGTCCTATCAGACTGGGTCTCCGAGATCTGTCCTGCATATTGTAGTATGTGAGATTGTATGGTGAAGAGATATTTGAAAGACGGTGGTGTGTATAGCTTCTGAGAACATGTTGCGGAGCTCTAAACGAGCTGCAAGATTGAGAGCACAAGTCGTTGAAGATCCATGCCGCGTCGCGGCTGGCTCTGTGGACATAAGAGGAAAGAATTGTGCATGTGCGCAACGCAAGTCAGGCTGCCTTCCCGCGGAGGAGCTCGCATTGGTGACAAAGGTATATGTATCGCGGACTTACATGGGCATTTGAACAGGAAGACCTGCTACTTAGTCTAGTGGGAAAATGCCGAGTTGCGCAAACCCCCCTTGTTGAGGACCTTAAGACGCTTAGTTACTTCGGTGACTAATGGCTTCGTTCGAGGGGCTGTTTCATAGGGACACCGAGTCCTGAACTTTTGCCAGTTCGATCCCCGGTGAGTGCTGTTCTTTTTTTTTTTTTTTCATAATCTCTTTTTTGTTGCGTCTGGTATAATCTGTGGAATTCACAGGGCGCTTCCTGCCAGATTTGGTGAGAGTGTATGCATGATCCCGCTGCATGAGCCTCGAAGGTAAGAGGGGTGCTCTCGAACGTGGACCACATATTCAGATGATGGGATATGCAATCTTTGTCAATCAACGAGACCGTCAGCGCCGTAAAGGCGGCCTGTGTTGGCTTGGCAGGCACAAGACGTTCGCCGCTCTCTTCGGTTGCTGTTTGTTCCTTCCTTTTTTGCGCAAACAGGAATACACATCGCTGTGAAGCTCTGTTGCACTCACGCGACTGCCTGTTGTGTAACACGTATAAGGTAGAAAGAGATAAGCTGTGAAGACGCGAGTCACAAGTCCTCCTCCTTTGATTGTGAAGCGAAAGGCACAGAGGGTATATTTATTGAAGTAGCGGGGTTAGTAAGTATCCCGCATTAGTAGAGGTATCCGTGGCCTAGTGGTTTGGGCGAGCGTTTAAACGCAAAGTCCAGCCACAACAAAGGTCCTGCTTAGCAAATCTGCTCGAAGTACCTTTCATAGTCATGCCTGTGTCTTGGCTATGATTGGTAGTGGAATATCCTTTTTACCAGTTTCTATCTGTTTTGTTTCACTTGAAATGCCACGATCTTGCTCTCATCCAACTAGGTCTGTGGTTCGAAATGCGCGCAATCCGACTCTTTTCTACTGTTCGCCTTTAATGCATTCACAACCACCGTCTTCCGCTTATCATTGCGCGCCGGCAGTTTGTTTGCTGTCAAGTTAAACAGTATTTGATGATGCGAACGTAGTCTGTTGTTGAGCAGTCTGCAAGGCTATAGAGCTGCAGTGGTTGCTTGCGATACATCTGTGTGTGCAGTTCGGTATTTCAGCCCTTTTATATGAGAGAGTTCTAGATGCAGTTTCGATCCACATATTGACACCTCCTGAGGGAACCGTCGGTTGGTCTGTAAATTGGCATTCGCGTGTTGAAAGAGCTGTTATGACAAGTTCTCCTCCCTTTAGAGCATCACAAGTACAGTCGAGGAGCAATGTTCACTATTGTCTCAAATATTTCTCCCTATAGCAGTGACCACGTGGTACTCGCCAGAAAAGCAACATGACCCCGGTTAAGCTTATTTGGGTAACGACCTATGTAATGTAGTGATGAGCTTTAAGAGCAGTTCATCGAGTGTTCATACAATCATGCACGGCTTTGCATTGGCATTTTCTGCTTGAGCTCAAATGGTTGGGGTATCAGGATTGTATCAACGCGGAGCTACGTCAAGTTGCAAATTCTAGCTCTATTGCACAGCCACTGTGCCATTGGCTTTGCGACTAGCAAGCTTCTCCTTCTCCCTCTTCTTCCGTCGCTTCTCTTCCTTTCTCCTTGCCTCTTCTTCAGCTGTTTCTGATCGATGTGCTTGTTCGCTATGATCAGTGCGCTCAGCTTTGCCTTTGTTTGTAACCTCCGTGCCATCTCCGTCGACTCCTTCCGATGGTCCAGAAAGACGTGGCTCCGAGTAACCATTGAGCAAAGGTATTTTACTCTTGTGCTTGTCATGCTTCTTCGACTTCTTTGCAGGAGCCGAAGCAGCTTGGTCAGCCCCGTCAGCTTCACCAATCTTACGTTTGTCCGGCCGCTTGCTTAGTTCCCTCCATGATGGTGCTCGGAACTCAGAGCTCGGCTGATCAGCCATTTCGATGTCTTCGTCCTCCGACAAACCGATGATGCCAGGGTCTTCAACGCCAAAACCACTCGGCCGAAAGCGCATTCGCAGCCCCTTAGGCTGTGGTCGCGGCGACTTAGTCGCACGCGTATGGTAGGATGCGGCGGCGTCTGATCCTCTTGAAGGATCTGCCTGCTTTCCAGAAAGCTTGGGAAGGCGGATGATTTGCTGTAGATGAAGTGTCTGAGCAAAATCACTGTGCACAGCCTGATAACCCTTCTCAGCTGGAACCAAAAGCCTCGTGGTCGTCCGCTCGGCATTCTCCTCTGCTATGAACCCGTACTCCACGCCATGATGTGTGAGCACTGGCTCACCCTTTGTCACCTTCTCTAGCACGACCTCTTTGATTGACGTTATTGGAACGTCAGCCGGTGTGGTGATGTGCCATATCTGCTTTCCGGCAAGGTGGCGCGAGGACAATGTATCGAAAATTTTGGAAGGAGCCGAAGAGACTGATACGGACGCAAAGCCACGAGGGGGCTCATATGGGGCCGCAGGACGAAAATGTGTGGTTTGCGTGGTCGTCCTGGGTTCTTCAGCCAAATTGTCCTTGCCCATAACGATGCGAAAGACCTACTCTGATCTAGCCTTTGGAGCAGCTTCCTCTTCAACACCTGCTTGACTCTCGCTTTCACCACTGCTGGATTCTTCCTCACTCTCCTCGTCGTCTGAGCCAGACGAACTGCCACTTCCATCCTCCTCAGAACTTGCACTCTCGGAATCGTCGCTCGTGTCGCTGGGTACCGGAGGATCCGTTGGCTCGGTACGTTTTATTGCTTTTGGGTTCGGAACTTTTGTGTTTGCTTCGGGCTGAGGTGAGTCTGCGCTACCAATGCTCCGTCCGCTGCTGCTTCCTTCTGAAGACTCGTCGTCGCTCCCTGTGATGATCTCTTCACTCAGAGGCTGAGCTTTCCGTGCAGTCTGACCCAATTTTGGCGCCTTCTTAGGGTTCTCACCCGGTAAGGGCACGCGTGTTGTTTTCACCTTCGGCATAACGATCGACTCGGAGTTGGGTGGACCCGCGAATGAATGGTCTCTACCACCGCTATACCGCGATATTGCTATTTCCCTATAGAGATCGCGCGAACTCTGAGGAAGCAATGTAGTTAGTAGAGCGAAGGGACGATGTCCTGCACTCTGTCTTTGTAGTGCACGTCGCGCCTCCCCTCACATAGATTTCATGCTCCATAGGGCTGAAGAAGTTCGTCAAAAAAATTAAGGTTTCGGATAAACTTTCCCCGACGTCACTTCTTCAAGCAAGACGGAGATTGCCGATTCACGTCGTTTGCTGCTCATCTCATTGTAGCTCCAACCTTCGACTCTTCTTCTCTTCAAATCTGCCTTTGCACAGCTACGATGTCGAAGAGAAAGGCTGACCAAATTACTTCTAGCGAAACGCGTGAGCATTCTGTGGAGTGCCTGACTGCGTAAAACTTTTGAACTGACAGTTTCCCAGCTCGGTTAAGCGCGTTTGCTGCGGCAAGGGCCCGCCAGCAGGAACAACAAGGCGCCTGGAACGCCAGATCGCAAGCACCCAGTGACAACAGCGACAGCGACGTCGAACCAACCCATACTGAGGATCTTCAAGATGCTGCAGAGATCCTCGCTTCACGTGCCAATGGCGCTACGCGTCAGCCGTACAACACCGCTCGGCTGCAAGACGATTGGGCTCGCTTTGGACTTCCTCAACACACCTGTCTTGATGATCCGCTGCTAGAGTACGATACGGATGAAGACGTTGTTGAACCACCGAAGCAGCTCATTCTACCAAATCACCGCAATAGATTGCTGTGTACCTGGCAGCCCACTGACAAAAATGTCCTTGCGAACAATGAGACGGATGTGCTGCTCAAACTGGATCCTCACCAAACTCTCTGTCTTGTCGGTCAGTATGACCTGTGCGTCAAACTGGGCCAGGTCACAATATATGGTGCTACGCTGTTTGCGGGCTCTTCGCTCTACCGAGTGTTCGCCCCCTCGACTCACGCTCTGCCCATAATCGAATGCGTTTCACCACACGGAGCACACCTCGAGATCTTCCATGTACAACCTAACATGCGCATCCTTAGGAAGTTATCGCCGCTGTTCGGTCGCATATGGAACTATCGGGTCAAAGAGCGACAGGTAGACTTAGGGGCCAAGGACCATCGATCCTTCAGCTGGGTGAGTATCTTCATTATCTTTGCTAGGAGATTGTGTCAAAATCTGCATCGTCAAAACCCACCCTTTCAAGGAAGGGAATATATGCTCTCCTTATGGATTCTGGATTTCGCAATGCATTTGAAGGACTCCCAGCTTATTCAGTCTCTACAACGTCGGGCCGAGATATCACTAACAAACTTGCAGTGCAACTCTGGCAGCAAAGATCCCTTCAAGCGGCCGTTGGCTCCTTTAGAGATCAGTAAAGCTTGGCAAGAATTATTGGATAAGCTGGCCCAGCCTGAAGCTGATCAACCAACGCCGATGATCATGTTGTGCGGGCCGCAGGGAGCTGGCAAATCGACGTTCAGCCGCACACTTGCGAACAAGTTGCTGACCTTCCGTAAGGATCAAGTAGGGAAGGATGGCTTGCGTAACCCCCCAACTTACAATGCTGTCTACTACCTCGATCTGGACCCCGGCCAGGCGGAGTTCTCACCACCAGGACAAGTCACCCTCGTATTGTTGCGGCAACCTGTCTTTGGACCACCGTATACGCATCCCACAACTGGCATTGTTTCCGCAAACCACACTATACGCGCACATAGCATTGCCTCAAATCGTCCGAGCGATTTCCCAGAACACTTCATTGCCTGTGCTGTAGATCTCATGGACACCTTTCGGCGGTTACAATCTAAAAGCAAGGATGTGCTTCTGACACCGCTGGTAATCAATTGCCCAGCATGGTATGCGCACTCCGGAACCGAGCTTATTGCTACGCTCATCAAGAAACTCCGCGGTGTCACACAGGTTGTGTCTCTTAGCTCTCCGTTTGTCCAAATTGCACAACAGCTTGCGGCCGTCGCACACCCGATTCCATTTCATCTGGTGGATCCACAGCCGAACCAGCAAGTCGCACCACCTCGAACTGGCGCAGAGCTACGCGAGATGCAAATGCTCTCACTCTTCCACCAAGACGAGGTCGAAGGGGGTCATCTGCAATGGGACGCGTTCCCGCTGACCTCGATGAAGCCTTATGATTTGTCGTATGATCCGGATCCGGAGCGGCGGACCTTCCTCGGTGTTTTGAGTCTCGGAGAGCTACCCGAACCTGAGCTTCTGCATACGATTCTCAATGCCACCGTTGCCGCTGTGGTGTACATTGACGACATGTCTGCACTCGACGGATACGAAGTTCGGCGTGGCCCAGCAGACTATATCCCATACTTTGATGGTGGCGTCGATGGCTTCACCCGTGCCCTTGACCCTCGTAAAACTCGCCTGGTCGGCTTGGTCCTCATTCGTGGCATTGACTGGGTGCATATGCGGTTCCAGGTTCTCACACCTATACCTGAAGCTGTTCTAGGGCAACTGGACGGCAATAGGACGGTACTCGTCAGAGGCCATTTTGATTTGCCAGGCTTCGCTGTTAAGGAGGACATCTATGTCGAAGAGCACATGGAGCGGCAGCGCGACAAGAAGTTCCCACATGACACGGAGAGTGGACCACCACCGGAGAGAGAGGTGCCATGGGTGAGGAAGGGGGGCCCGAACGACCACATGAATCTTCTCTCAGTCAAGATGAGATCTCGGAGGTTCCGAAGCGAAATGGGGGACGACTGAATCTTCGACATCCATCGGCGTGTCTCTATGTGCATTGAACGTTAGGCGTCGAGAGTTAGATGTATGATACTGCTCAAGGGATGATGGCTCCACGGATGTGTATTTGCGTTACTTAGCTTGAGCTCCTGATGCGCTCAGCATCTCTGCTAGAACTGTTTATGTCGAAATGTGATGATATTGCCCTTTCAGGAATTTGTCATAGCTGCAGTGCGGGACGTTCGACAAGGGATCCCTGCTCGGCATAAACATTATCAAGATCTCAAGAAGATCCGCATGACAAGCGCAGAGCGCTGTCAGTATCATGGTACTAATACACACAGTCCTTGTTCCGAGCCGATTAGTTCCTCTATGAAGCAAACAGAGCTCCTGCTGTAATGTGTTATGTAGCATTGCAGAGCGCAGACAAACCTAGGTATCACAGTCCCCTGCCTGCCCTGACGTCGAGCTTCCCCGAAACGCGACAACAGCGCGCGCATCCCTTTCTTGTACAGGGGACGACCACCACATGCAATCCGCGGAACTAGCATGCTTGAACCTGAGATTCATCAGGTCGAGAAGCGACGCGTCTCTGTTCAGGACCGCTCATAGGATAGAGCAAATGTCTTCGCAGGCTTCGCGCCCGTCGACGGCTCACGCAGCGCTCGGCTCACAAAACAACTCTCCAGGCACGACTCCAAATGAGGAGCACTCCGATCCACCCGAACACTCCAGCGGTATCCAAGAACCTGAGGATGTGCGCACTTTCGAACAACCAGACTCAGACTTACCTCCACTACCAAGCACCGATGACATTAGCTTCCTACCCGCTCAAAGTGACTTTGGCGACAGCCAGTTACACAATGATGAGAGTGCATTGCTGGAAAAAGAGATGAAGCGCAAGCTCATGGATGTAGAGTCAAGCTTCCTGCCGGAGCCTTCACCGAGTGGTCACGCTCCAGGAGCTGTAGGCGCAGATGATACATACCTGTTTGGAGGTTCACCTGGCAATTCAAGGTCACAAAGTTCACACCACGCTGGGGAGAACGAAGATAGCGAAGCACGTCCTAGTATCGAGCCTTCGTCTGATGCCTTACCAAGCGCAGCACACATCGTCCTCCCCGAATCTCCAGCAACTCCGTCAGAGGCATACAAGACACCGGCGCCCGAGAAGGGCACGCAAGCAGAACCGGAAGCATTGGAGTTGGGAGATCACAATGAGGACACACAAGTTGGAGCAGAGGATGCTGGTGATTCGCAGGACGACAGCGCGAGTATAGTGCAGAGCAGCGTTCCTCCGTCACCAGCTGCTGCGGCAGCGGAACGGAAGATGGCTCGGACATCCTCCGCGCTCGTTCCAGATTCTCAGGACGATACATCATATATGAACGGCAGCACAAGTGAGAGTCAAGATACTACCTATGAGGACGCACGTTCAGAGTATTCACAACGACCAAGCTCTCAAGCCTCCACAATCCGTGGCACTGACGCTCAGCCGCAGCATGAAGAGAGACAGCAATCGATAGAAGACAGTCCGACAGTGGCTCTCGACAGTGCTGTGGCATCGACAATCTCCAATATGTCTCCTTCTCACCTTTACAAGCGTCCAAGCTTTCTGAACAGCCGGCAAGCGAGCCAGCGATCCTCCGTCTCATCCTTTAGTAACCGCTCTGATCTTTCGAACGATGCCGCTAGCGAGATCACTCTCAACGCCGACTATGCTCTACAGACTGGCGGCGCTGCCCCATACAATAGCTCCCTCTCCAGCTCCGTCCGACCGAGCTTTGGTTTGTCCCGATTACCAAGTCTTGGGAGCATCACTTCTTCAGTGTCCGGCTACAGCGAGTCTGCGCCTGTTCGAGGTCGTGCTATAAGAAGCATCAGCGGGACTTCTATAGTCACAGGACATCAGGGTGAGAGAAATTTGGAACGTCTTGATGAGGAAGAGGGTGCAAATATTCCGTCACCTCCAGCCACACCTCGACCTAATACAGCGACGACTATCGCACCTACGGACACAGTGATCACACGACACGTGCAAAATATCCGGGTGCCGGACACCATCGCTAAAGAGTATAGGGAGAAACACGCTGAAGTGTCAGGCAACCAAACGATGGGAATACCGTTCAATGGTCGGGGTAGAAATAATCTAACTCTCAAGGAACAGAACAGTAAGATCGACAAGCTGAGCAAGGAAAACTTTGACCTTAAGCTCAAGATTCATTTTCTCGATCAAGCGCTGCAAAACCGATCTGATGAAGGTGTCAAGGACATGATCAACAAGAACGTGCAGCTCCAGACAGACCTGGCGAACGAGAAGAAGGAGAACCAAACACTGCGACGCAAATTACGCGAGCTCGAGCGGAAGCTACAGTCGCAAGAAGATGGTCAGGCCACAGCAAGGCGATTGTCCGACGGCTCTGAGGACGAAAAGAGTCGCCGATCTTCGCAAGCTGAGCTGGAGGAAGAGATCATGTACTTACGGGAGTGTCTGCACCAGTATGAAGTACAGGTTGAGAAGCTCAAAGAAGACAGCCTCGCCAAGGAGGTCGAGAAGCGGCGCCTTGCAGAGTATGTCAAATCCGTGAGTGAACGGAGAGATTCCGAGCCTACTGCAGGCGTAGAGGAGGCCATGGAAATGTGGAAGGACCTGTTAGAAGCCGAAACTGCTCGGAGAGAGCAAGCCGATGAAGATGCACAGAGACTACGTGACGAGATCGCTCGGTTGAAGAGCGAGACTGCCTCGAACGCTACTACTAACAACGTACGGAACTACTACCACATCAGCAAGCGGCATATCACGTCTTATAACGGGCGGTCTAATTCTGTGGATACTGACAGTCTTAGCGAAAGGGAGCGCCCAGCCACCGCTTCCAGCAGCACAGTGGTGGAGCAACTTCGGCACGAGAATGCTGAGCTGCGACGGGACCTTGGAGCGCAGACTTCGATGCTGACCTCTCGCAATCGGGAAAGGGAGCGCCTGCAGCAGGAGATCGAGGAGCTCAAGCTTGCACATCGAAAGACTGATGGCGCGAGGTCCATTGCTGGCGACAGCATCTTTGAGCGATCTGTGTCAAGGGCCCATCAGCGATCGGTTTCCAGAATGAGTGGCGTAACCCGGATAAGTCAATTCAGTGACGGTGAGCGGGACGAGTACGAAAGGAAGCAAGCGGCTCTACGGGACGAGATTGCTCAGGTCAAGTTGTTGAATCAGGATCTCGACAGGGAGCTGAATGCGCACCTCGATATACTCACGCAAGTTGAAGCGGAAAACCGTAATCTGAAGGAGGAGAACCGTTTAAACACCGAGGATCTTCAGGCGTTGCAGACGGAGCGGGACGAAGCCTTGCTGAATCTTCAGGATAAGGAGGTCGACTTCGAAAATCTCCGGGAAGAGGCGCTTACCGAGATAGAGCGTCTCGAGAGCGAGATAGATCAGAAGGAACAGCAATTGGCGCGACTTCAGAGGGACTACGAGAACCGAAACGAGGACTTTGGTGCGTTGCAGCAAGAGATCAAGAGAGTGAGTGAAAGCTTGGTTGCGCTCGAAGACAACCGCCTTCAGAACGAGCGTAAGTTACGCAGTATGGAACAAGAACTAGAAGGTGCAAATATAGAACTGGATGCTCTTGATAAGCGGCTACGCGAAGCTCTGGAGAAGAACGAGCGTCTGGAAGTTCAGACTGAGTCGAACCAGGACGAGATCTCCTTCTTGCGAGAGGAGCAGGAAGGAGACAAGATCAGGATTGGCGATCTCGAGGCTGCCCTCAACGCTGCTCAGACCAGCCTCCAGGACGAGAAAGAAAGGATGCGAGAGCTGGAGGAACGCCTTGCAGAGGAGCGGCGGCAACGTGAAATCCTTGACGACCAAGAGAAGGCGGAAGTGCAGAAAGTGCTGGATGACCTGAACACGCAAGCGTCGACGGCAAAGGACGAAGTGAGGAAGTTGAAGAAGAACCTTTCGGCGAAGGAAGAGGAGGCTGCGACGTGGAAAGAGCGGCTTGAAGCACTTGAGAATAACCTCCGTGAAGCGCTTGGGAATCTTGACGGAACGCGGTCAAGTTTGCTCAAGGTATGCACCATATTATTCTCGTACTTCAATCAAATCACTCACAATCGCATAGGACATCACAAAGCTACAGAAAGATCTCGATCTTACTATCCAGGACCTCGAAAACACGCGCCACGATCTCGTCGAAAAAGACCGCCTCCTCCGCACCCGCGACGCCCTCCTCGAAAGCACCGGCCTCGAATCCCGCAAACTCTCCGACCTCCTCGACAAAGAGCGCCAAGCCCGCAAATCCGACCTCCACCACTTCGAGCAAGCGCAGCGCGCCCACCAAACCGAGCTCCGCAAAATCCAACAACACGAGACGCACGTCCTCGAGCTCAAAACCGCCCGCGGCCACGACGCCCGCAAACTCGCCGCCCTGGAGCAACAATACCGCGACCAGCTGCTTGACCGCAACAACCTCCTCCTCGCGCTGTGGAACCGGCTCAGCACACTCTGCGGAGCGGACTGGGCTCAGAAGAACAGTCTGGTCAACGGGGAGCTGCCGAGCCTCGACGTCATACAGCGCCACTTGCCCGGGTTCAGCAGGAATGTGGTGCTCGCGGTGCAGACAGTCGAGGGCATCGTCGGCGGGTTCCGCGCTCGCATAAGGAGCGTCGAGAAGGATCTGTGGAAGGACTTCCAGACACTCGAGCATGCGCTGGATGTCAGGGCTAAGCGGCTCGAGGGGCTGGAGAAGGCGGTCGCGGCGGCGCAGATGGGTGCCGGGAAGCGCACGGCCAGCCGGGCATCGGCGCACAGCGAGGTCGAGAGTGAAGAGCTGAGGAAGTTGAGGGGCGAGAACAGGATCTTGAAGGCGGAGCTGCAGTTCCATCGGCAGGTGCCGCCGCCCCCCACACCTCAGCAGCCGCAGCGTGCGGGCAGTGTCGCCACACTCGAGGTGCCGGGCGGCAGCCCCAGCCCGCGCAGCCCGTCCGGTGGCAGCCACAAGGATGCCTCTCGCGCCAGCATGGCGGCGACGCTGCTGCGGCACCACTCTACCAGCGCGGTGCAGGTGCTGCAGGCGCAGCAGTCGGGCCAGGGGGGGCAGGTGCAGCCGGTGATTCAGAGCCAGCCGCTGCAGCCGAGCGAGCAGAGGTGGATCCATCGGTTGAAGGAGTTGGAGAGACGGTTGAAGGCGGAGCGGGAGGCGAGGCTGTTGGATCGGAGTGGGGCGAGGAAGAGGATTGAGGAGGGGCGGGCGGAGAATGAGGAGCTTAGGATGATGTTGGAGAGGGAGAAGGAGAGGAGGGTTAGTTTGGAGTTTGGGGGGGAGGATGAGAGGGGGAGGCGGAGGTGAGGTTTAGGGTTCGCGAGTTGAGAAGAGTGGCCGGTTGTAACATGCTATGTGGGGTTTTCTGCAGTTTGGAGTTAGGATCTTGGGAGGTTACTGCGTGTCCAAGTGAGAAAAGTTGGCACCTTGGGAATCAGTAATCTGTATGGCTGGATTGTATCACTATTTGGAAACAGCTTCAGAATTACAGTAGGGAACTCTCTTCAAGACATTTGCTCTCTTCTTTGATGGGCATTGTCTACGGGCATGGTAAGTGACAGCATGGGTCTGGTTCCAAATGCCTTATAAACCTCCCAGACTGCATCTTTCCGTTAGCGGATGGTCTCCCCAGATTGTACCTATCCACTTTAAGCTTAGCGCAGCGAGCACGTGCGAGGTCGGTCTACACTTGCAACGCTCCCAGACGTTCACATTGGAACCTAACGAACATGCTGTCAAGAGTTCGCGACCAAGAATGCGAAAGACAGTGTCCGAAATGTTTTGTTAGTCATCTGCAATAACACAGACGACCTCCTTCAACTACATTACAAGTAGGTGCAACAATAGTCGCTCCACGTGGTGGATTCTAGCGATGAGTCAAAGCATATAAAATCATTATAGAGTTGCTTAAGCACCATCTACAAATCCACTGTCTCCCCCTCTCCTCAACCCTCATTCCACTCTTCCAACAATGCCCCCCTTCGCCCTCGACCACATAATCCTGCTCCTCCCCTCCCCCCTCCTCTCTCACCCACCCCCCTGGCTCACCTCAAACTTTACCCTGACCCCCGGCGGCCTTCACGCCGACGCCAAAACCGAGAACACACTCATCCTCTTCCGCGACGGCACCTACGTCGAACTCATCGCCTTCGTCGACGACCTGCCCAGCAACCGCGCCGGCCACTGGTGGGGCGCCAAGCCGTTCGGGGTCATCGACTGGGCTCTGACCTCCGCGGAGGTGGGGGATGTGGAGGGGGTGAGGGGGAGATTGGAGAAGGAGAAGAGGGAGGAAGGAGCGAGGAGGATGGAGGTGAGCTATGCAGCTTCCATCGAAGGGGGCCGTAGACGGCCGGATGGCAAGGAGGTGAAGTGGCATGTCACGTTCCCGGAGGGCGTGCCGAGGGGGAATGTGCCGTTTTTCTGCCACGATGTGACCCCAAGGGAATTGCGGGTGCCAGGAGACGATAAGGCGACAACGCATCCGTGTGGTGCTGTTGGCGTTGGAGGGG
>Ga0068629_1000223_pt1 | contig 14775 bp, 7 predicted proteins | sample InSIn3gowninarea_FD_77432 | JGI IMG/M metagenome (GOLD analysis project Ga0068629, IMG submission 77432) | Clean room microbial communities from NASA Spacecraft Assembly Facility at Jet Propulsion Laboratory, Pasadena, California, USA -... ...
AGGGAAATGGGTTGGAGACTGATGTGTTCTGTTTGTGTTGTGAGTGTGTTATGTTGATTGTATTAGGTGGTGGATGATATGGACTGGCCGATCAGCCTGTGGGTAATGATTCGTGGATATGCGTTCTGGAAGAAGTGATGATTTCGAAGTTGGCTGTAGTAAAGTATCGATTATGAGGCTACTCCTCAGCATCGCCGGAGGGGTTCTGAGTAAACTTTGATTTTGTAGCGTACAAGGAAACAGTTCGTGAGAAGGTGAACTTGAAAGGTGTATTCGAACTGTTATACCTGTATACATATTCGAACATTTTGTACACATACCTCGCGTCTTGCTTTTCACATCGGTCTCGTTGTACTGGGAGCCATACTCTTCGCTCTTACATACATCTCCACTGTCTGCCTGCCATCTATGATTTTTTCTTCCCCACCAAGCAATTTCACTTCTTCTCTCTGCTTCAATAACTTTTCTACATTTTCATATTCATTCATCCTCCAAGCTTCCGGCATTTTATGCAGCACTTTCGGCTTGTGGTGTCTAAAGTCCAGTGGAATATCCTTGAACATATCTTTCTCATCTTTGGCTTCTGTGATAATGTTGTTTACCAGATCTCCTAGATATCTCTTGTTCTGGGCTGGGTTTTCAAACTTTTCAGACGACATGTGGACTATGTCCGTTTGTGGGTTGTAACGTACACCAACTAATTTGATTAATTTGATGCGTTGTTCTGAAGATAAACCTGCAGCTTTTGCAACGTGTTGAACCTTGAATTCCACAACGACTTTTTTAGCTGCAGGGTGAGATTCGCCCAGGTAGGTTGTATATCGAAACCGAAGAGGGACCTGCGTGAAGTCTGGAGTTTTGTATGGTTTGGCAAATTCTGGTGTGTGTCAGTACTGCCAGGTGCAGCCGGTTTGTCGGTTAATACTCACGACCCAATAATGGAAGATCCCAAGCAGCTATCCTCTGGTATTCACGTATCTCCCTGTGCACTTCCAACTCACTTTCGGCAATGCTGGTGATGTAGCTGTCATCGATCTCGTCGTCGGCGTCCGGCACTTGTGTAAATTCATCGTCGTCTTCATACCAAAATTCGTCCCTCATCGACAGAACATCTCGTTCTTCACGAAACTCCGGGTTTGTGCCTTCCCGGTTGATCTGAAAGGCTACTCGTGTTGCCATGTCTTCAGTGACATCGGCCATTTCGCCTGATTCCATGACTGCTTTGATATGGTTCTGAACTGCTAGATATCGAGCTTGATCCTTCTTGCTCATCGTTTCATAGTCTGCACGTTCTTCTGCATCGAGATCGTCCAATGTGTATGGCACTTCCGGTATTTGTAGGTCTTCTTCCTGGAAGTCGGGGTCTGATGAAGTGGGTTCTTGCTGTGCGAATCGAGCTGGAAATGCGCTGAATTGTCGGAAAGGAGAGGGTTGTACATATCGGCGCTGGGGTTGAATGCATTTCCTTTTAATTGGCGGGCGACTAGATAACCGTAGTAAGCTGCGACACAGATGCCGCGATGCCGTCGCCATGTCTAATGCTGTACAGATGAATGTGAAGCTCGAGTGTTTTGTTGGAAGAATATCGAGAGATGAATGAATGCGCGCAATGTGCCGCTTCGAGTACCGTAGTAATTGCGCTTCGCATTCGGCGAGTCCACTAGTCCCTATATTTGTCTATACCACGCCCTCATGTCCTTCTATTTCTCTCCATATTCCGTCGACCACAAACAAAGCATCATGAACCAAAAGATTCAAGTTCAGGATAATCAGAGCGTTATGTCAGCGAACAAACGACCAATCAAGCGCTGCTTCTTGACAGTTGGTGCAACAGCTTCGTTCACAAGCCTCATCCGTGCTGCTCTGTCCCTACAATTTCTTGAGACCCTCCACAGGCATAATTACACCCATCTACGCATCCAGTATGGCAAGGATGGACGCAAGACTTTTGAAGATTATGTTTGGGTTTTACCAGATGATTTGAAGCAGAAGCTTGATATTGATATTTCAGGGTTTGACTTTCGAACAGACGGTCTTGCAGAGGAGATGACAGCTGCCAAGCGAGGATTAACAGCAAGGAGCCAAGAACTGAGAAGTAAGAAGAGGAATGGTGATGGAACAGAAAAGGCTCAAGCAGATGTAATCGAGGTAGGAGCAGAAGGATGTGTGATCAGTCATGCTGGTAGGTTTCATCTTTACGCATCTACGTGTTTCTCACTATGATTCATCCAGCTTTGTAAAAACAACAGCCGCTGTGTACTGATGCTTCTTAGGATCTGGGTCAATTCTCGACGCACTAAGAATCGAGGTGCCGATAATTGTGGTACCTAATACTGATCTTCTCGACAACCACCAACTCGAATTGGCTGAGATATTGGCCGACCAGAACTATGTTGTACATGGAAAGCTCGAGTACGGACGTTGTCACGTTTGAATGATGAATGCTAATTGATAGCTGTAGCAACCTGAGCGAAGCAATTCCGGCTATAGAAGACCTGCGCCAGACAAGAAAGGCATGGCCGCCTATTGTTGGAACAAATCGAAAAACACCGCGCCAAGCTTTAGCTACTGTCATGGATGATGAATTAGGTTGGGTCGATTAGATTCACTGGTCCAGGTTAGAGATTTGTGCATCATTGAGGAGTTTGGATCAGAGATGAATGGAATGTGATCAATTTCTGGCGTTTGGATATCTTATGAACTTCGGCGTCTGAAGTAGAAGCACTAAAGCACCGCGGACGGCGATGATGGTACGACCTTCAAATCTTCTTTCAAGCGATGAATTCTTGCAAATTGACCTCCTCTTGCATCAGGTTCTCGATCAAGACCTCGATACCTTGTCCTCCAGGAAGCTCAGCAAGCTGCCTGTTCAGATACGCCTCAGCATCTTCCTTCGACCGCCCTCGTCCAGTATAATACTGTATCATCCTTCGTCTCTGCAGTTTTTCGAACCACGGCCTTTCAAAACCCCTAGCAACATGCATGACCGCCTGTTGGATGTCCTCCATGTTAGCAGGATCTCGTACTATGTCCCCCGCCACGACTTGCTTTGCAGCTGCCACGTAATCAGGATGGTCGAACAAGGCTCTGATGACGGATGTGTGATCTTCGATAGCATCGTCTGTTGTAATGTCACCAAGAAAGTGGGCTTCGAAGAGCGTCTCTTGTTTCATGTATGTCGTGTAAATGGTCGTTCCAGGTCGAGGGTCGACAACCATACCTTTGCGATGCTCTTCTGCGGGAAGCAGCTCATCATTTACCACGAACAAAGGTTTGTCTAACGGTGGTGGCAAAAGCAAGATTGGGATAGTGAGATACATAGCATCGAGTAAGTTCTGATAGCTGATTGGTGGACGCATGTGGTAATTGACACGGAGGTGCCTCAGTCGCGGGAATGTCTTGGTAAGTTCCGAGATACGAAGTAGCGTTTCATAGAGGTAATAGTCGTTGTAATGGACGTATAGGATCAATTTCGTCATCTTATGTCTCAAAGACCACGGACCAATCTTACTCATGGTTTTTAGCATGCTTGGTTGATCGCAGTGTATCGTCAGTGTGGAAAGTAATATAGGCAACGCCTCAGCGAGCACTATACTGTGTACACGCACGACATTCAGCATCTCATTGTACCCCTTCATGGGTTCGTAGGTTGTATCTGCAATGGGCATAGACATCGACGCAGCTGATGCCCAGGGTGATGATCGCAGTGGCGGTCTGATGTCGCACTCTTCACATGTAGCCCAGGGCGATCCATGTGCGCGACGCGAGCGACTCAGAGGCCCACCATGGTTGGAGAGTGCAAAATGTACGTGACCAAAAGCGAGTTCCCAGATTTGAAGGCGGATCTCGGAAGGCAAGTTCAGAAGGCGAGAGCCTGTTGTCGACATCGTTGTCTCAGATGAGGAAACCAGGCGAAAATCTGAGCCCGTGGTGCGAATGGATGGCTCTTCGGAAACAAGAGGTTGCGTGAGAAGGCTGATGCTGTACCAAAACTTGAACACGATGTTCTATGTGGTAGTGGCCAAGATCAAAAGGTGCCGTCATATGTCAGCCAATGGCAGATCGCAAAAGCAGCACTACCTGATTCGAGCTAGTGCTGTCTTCTAAACTCAATGGGGAAACGTCAACAAACATTTGGGGCAGGGCGCGACCATAATGGCTGCCGAACCTGTTGAACGACACTGGCACTTTAATAACCGAGTGATCTCTTCTCACAATTAGTATCCTTACTCTCCAGTCGCCCACCCCACATGAAGCGACCAGCGATGGAATCACCGGCGCGACCATTGCGTCGCGCAGCACGCAAGACAATAGTGCTTGAAGAAGAATCAGAAGACGAGCTGAGTCTCGTGCGGGAAGAGCAGGATGAAGAATTCACTCCGGCACCACAAAAGAGTCCTAGAAAAACAACTCGAAGACAAACGACCACAAATACAGATGTATCGCCTAAGAAGTCAGTCCGCACTCGCAAAGCGAGAAGCGGCGATAGTGTCGAACCATCTGCCATTTTCGACCACGACATAAGCATTGCTCCAAGTGAACCAGCATCGCCAACCAAATCCTCTTCGCCGCGGAAAAGAAAGAGTACGATAGCCCCTCGGTCAAGACGTCGCAGTTCGATAGTACCTCCTACACCCGCGTTGCCTACACCCGCGCCATCGGCATCGCCAGAATCAGTGGAGGCGAAATCGAGACCTCTTGGAGACATTACATCGAAAGCGCTCAATAAACAGGCAGTTCCAGTGATAGCAGAGAAGAACACTATCAAAGTACAGGCAAAGGAGGTAGTGTTCGAGCGACCGATGGACATTGCGCTCAGAGCAAAGGCAGAGGCTCTTGCTGCACCACCGCTGGAGCCAGATCATGGTCCAAAACAGCGCATGGTTATTCGACAACTCGTCATGACTAATTTCAAGAGTTATGCTGGAAGACAAGTCGTGGGACCATTTCATCATTCTTTCTCCTCAGTGGTCGGTCCCAATGGTTCGGGCAAATCAAATGTCATCGATTCCCTACTGTTCGTCTTTGGATTTCGAGCTAGCAAAATGAGACAAGGCAAGATCTCAGCCTTGATCCATAATTCTGCACAACATCAAGATCTCGACTTTTGTGAAGTTGAGGTGCATTTCCAGGAAGTCGTCGATTTGCCTGGTGGGAAGTGCGAGGTGGTGCCGGATTCAACCATGATCGTTTCGAGACGAGCTTTCAAGAACAATTCCAGCAACTACTACCTCGATGGTAAGACCACTAATTTTACAGCTGTTACGACCTTGCTCAAGGACAGAGGTATTGACCTCGACCACAAGCGCTTTCTGATCTTGCAAGGTGAAGTCGAGTCGATCGCCCAAATGAAGCCAAAAGCTGCCGGTGAGCATGACGATGGTCTCCTCGAATATCTTGAAGACATCATAGGAACCTCGAAATACAAAACTCCAATTGAAGAAGCTGTGGTGGAGCTCGAAAATTTGAACGAAGTATGTGTAGAAAAGCAGGGCCGTGTACAGCATGTCGAGAAGGAAAAGAATGGTCTCGAAGACAAAAAGAACAAGGCTATTGCTTTCATCAGACAGGAGAATGAGCTCGCTGAAAAACAGTCTGCGTTGTACCAGATTTATTTGAAGGAATGTGCAGACAATGCTCAGGTTACTGAAGAAGCCGTCACACAGATGCAGTCACAACTCGACGCAGAGATGCAGAATCATGCTGGAAGTGAATCGAGCATCAAAGAGCTTGAGAAGGAATACAAGAAGGCTGCCAGGCACTTTGAAGCTCTCGAGAAGCAAACACAGGAATTCCTAAAAGAGCTTGCCAAGTACGACAAGGAGAATGTGAAGTTCGAAGAGAAGCAGAAATTCATCACAGCTAAGCAGAAGAAAGCCGAGAAGCTTGGGTCAAGTAGCCGACTTGCAGCCTCAGAAGCTACTAGCTTGGTCGAGAAGCATAGTCACGATGTCGAAAAGAAAACCAAGGAAGTCGCAGAGCTCGAACGGAACATGGAAATAGAGGAGGCAGAATTGACCAAGATCCGGGAAAGTTTGAAAGGCAAAACTCAAGGTCTTTCCGACCAGATTGCTGCTAAGCAGAAATCACTTGAGCCATGGAACGAGAAGATCAACCAGAAGGAATCTAACCTCGCAGTGGCGCAGTCAGAACTCGACATCCTCTTGGAGCGAGCTACCGCTGGTCAGAAAGCTCTTGAAGATGCTCAGAAAAGAGTTCAAGATATTCAAGCTCAACGTGCTCGGAAGGAGGAGGAAATTGAAGAACTACACCATCAGAAACGTCGACTGGAAAAGGATTGTCGCAAGATTAGCGATGCCTTAGCAAAACTTGCGCATAATGAGCCTGAGGTTCGCACGCAGATATCTACTGCCCGCCAGAAGGCTGAAGAGGCACGAGGTAGCTTGACAAGCACCCAGAATCAAGGCAATGTGCTGAAAGGTCTTGTGCGTCTCAGAGACTCTGGCCGAATCGATGGCTTTCATGGTAGGCTTGGTAATCTGGGAACGATTGAGGAGAAGTATGATGTGGCCATATCCACGGCTTGCCCATCGTTGGAGAATATGGTCGTTGACACTGTCGAGGTCGGACAGCAGTGCATTGAGCACTTGCGCAAGAACAATCTAGGCAGGGCCAATTTCATCTTACTTGATCGCTTAGCTAAGAAGGATCTATCACCCATTCAGACGCCAGAGAACGTGCCTCGATTGTTCGACTTAATTAAACCGAAGGACGATAGGTTTAGAGACGCCTTCTACAGCATCATGCACAATACTTTGGTTGCGAAGGATCTCGAACAAGCCAACCGAATTGCTTACGGCGCTAAACGATGGAGGGTGGTCACCCTAGATGGTCAACTCATTGACGTTTCAGGTACTATGAGCGGTGGTGGCACACGTGTCGCTCGAGGTGCCATGTCATCCAAACAAGTCTCTGAAGTTAACAAGGAGCACGTCGAAAAGCTAGAAGCAGATCGTGATGAACTCGAATCGCAATTCCAAGTGTTCCTTGACAAGCAGAGGGAGCTTGAACTAAGCCTACGCGAGAAGCAAGAAGAAATCCCGCAGGTCGAGACAGCCATCCAGAAATTTCAGCTGGAAATTGAAAATTACCAACGGAATGTGGCCGATGCTGAGAAGCGATGCATCGATCTTACTAACGAACTCAGTACAGCCAAGACTGATGATTCCGCCATCAAGGCATTGCAGAAGCAAATGGCAACCACGCGCAAGGAGATCGACAAGCTTCGTAGCGAGACAGCATCTGCTGAGGAGGAAATACAAGCTCTTCAAAACAAAATCATGGAAATTGGTGGTCTTCAATTAAGGAGCCAGAAAGGTCGTGTCGATAGCTTGAAAGAACAAATTCAGCTACTCGGCGAGGAGATCTCGACTGCGGAGGTAGCCAAGTCAAAAAATGAAAAGCTGGTTGTCAAACATGAGAAGGCTAAAGCTGATGCCGAGAAAGAGCTCGCAACGCTTGGCCGAGATCTCGAGAAGCTCGAAGCTGACGTGGAGGCGCAACGCGCTGGGGCTAGGGAATCCAGAGAGCGTGCTGAGCAGGCACAAGACGAGCTAAATGCCAAGAGGGATGACCTAGCAGGCATGAAGAAAGAAGTCGACAACAAGACTGCCGAGCTCAATACTTCAAGAGCGCAGGAGATTGAGATGCGCAGCAAGCTGGAAGAAAACCAGAAGATCCTCGTCGACAATCAGAAAAAGACCAGATACTGGACCGAGAAACTGTCAAAATTGTCCCTACACGAAATTGAAGATCTGGACATACCGATTGAGAACAAGCCGAAGGACAAAGTCGAAGACGAGCCAGTCAAAGGAGACGAGGGTGATAGCTCAGAAGAAGTGGAAAACACTCAGGCCGAGGAGGATACGGAGATGTCTAATCAAGCTCAACAAGATGCACAACCAGATGGTTCAGAAGAGTCAAAAGACCAGCAAAAGGGGCAGCTGCCGCAATACACAAGAGATGAGCTTGAAGATATGTCGAAAGATCAGTTGGTCGCTATCATCGCCGCTCTCGAGGAGAAGATTTCGAACACATCTAGCATCGATCTTGCTGTCATTGCCGAATATCGCCGACGGTGTCATGATCTCGCAGCACGGACAGCCGACCTCAACGCTGCTCTTAAGACTCGTGACTCGGCGAAGAACCGACTGACGGACCTGCGAACGCTGCGGTTAACACAATTCATGACCGGTTTCACGACAATTTCTCAACATCTCAAGCAGATGTACCAGCTGATCACGCTTGGTGGCAATGCTGAGCTCGAATTAGTCGACAGTCTAGATCCCTTCTCGGAGGGTATCCTCTTCAGCGTGATGCCACCGAAGAAGAGTTGGAAGAACATTGGCAACTTGTCTGGCGGAGAGAAGACACTGAGTTCTCTTGCACTGGTTTTTGCATTACACGTATATAGACCTACACCACTGTACGTGATGGATGAAATTGACGCTGCTTTGGATTTCAGAAATGTAAGTCATGACTGCTCCTTTCCTAGGATGAGAAAAGCCTTTGCTAACATAACACAGGTGTCGATTGTTGCCGGATACATCAAAGAGCGAACGAAGAATGCGCAATTCATTGTCATTAGTTTACGAAACAACATGTTCGAGCTCGCGGAGAGGTTGATCGGGATATACAAGGTCAACCACATGACAAAGAGTGTAACGGTGGATAACAAGGATTATATTCCACGGTGAAGGTAATTCAACAAGTGGTATGATTGTTTTCACTCTTGATACATGGTATAGGTACAGAATTAATGATTAGACATTCCATATGCATAAACCAATGGTTATCCTTCAGTACTTGATGATTATTTACTTGGTCTATCAAGCAGAGGTGCGAGATACCGACCCTGTCAGCCGGAGTCTACATGTACCGTACTGCTCGTGTATACAGTACGTGAGCACGAATCTCATGACATGCCTTGACCACGTTTTTTACTCCTCAAGCTATCGTCCTATTCAAGCACGAGAATATGGCAATACTGTATTTTCAGTATGCAGCAAAGCATGAACCACCAATCCTTCATCCCTTACTTCATGTTGATAACTGGCTGCTGATGCGGATGAAGCGACCAGAATTCGATGATGCGCTGGCAGCGATACTACGAATCAAACATGTGAAACGAGGAGTCCAAAGTCCCGACGGATGTCAGTCGTCTGGTCGACAAGGATATCCTGGTGCCGGATTGGAGGATCAGCTTGGTCTTCCCTTGAGCTAGCGGGTGTCCGCGTAGGGGCCGCCATGCCGCGAGGCGACTGGCGTGTCGCTTGGTCTTAAGCTCGTTCACCATTCTCCCAGCCAACCGATTGACTCCGAAGCCTATTTTTCTTCAGTGAACAAGGCCCAATAGGGATAACTGTTTATCCACGTTTGGGCAGCATAGGGCGGTAGAAGCAACGATCCATATCTCCGTACAATATGCAAGCACGTTGAAAGCGTAACTTGTTCATAGAGTGATTGGTTTAGATGTCAGATGGACAGGTAAGCACTGGAAGAGCGGTCAATGTCCCTGCCGCTGTAAGCTTCCAATAGGCACGGCCAGGAACAGTAACTTTACCAAGAATGAGAACGTACAGTAGAATAAGACATTCATAACAAAGTTCACGATTTTGAATAGCACAACCCAGAGATCGGGTAGTTCGTGCTGATGCTGCATCTCCACCAAAGCTCATCAGTTGGGCGCAGTTGATGTCGGTTCGGGAGGGGTCAGACTGGCACAGGCAGCTATCAAAACACCAGGGCGCTGGAAGGACCTTGTCCTCCTCCTGCACCGTGCTTTTCCACGTTTTCCATAATTTTTAGTCTCGAAATCGTACTACGGACAATAACAGCTGCACGCGCCTTTCGTTTCTGTGATCCGATGACAGGGTTTAATACTGGAAGTAGAAGAAAGTTTATCGTGCGTGTAACCGGCAGTTTCCCCTGCGCCTCCCCTGTCACCAAAACCGCAGACCCCAGCCACAGCTGCAACAAACCTGGTGCAATCACATTTGTCAACTTCACCGTCCAAAACAACCCAGCCTTCCAACTCTATACCAACTTTACGCCCATTTGCATTTACTACTCCATTCGGCGGCCGTTCTTTTGGAGCAGCACAGTAACTCAAGTCACCACAAGCGTCATTGTGTCTTCTGTCGACCTACACTTGAAACGGCGAATCGAGCGGCTGCTATCTGACAGATTCACCACAATATAGCATAATCGTCCTTCATTCTACAACCAATGCGTGCGTTATAGCGTCGAGTGACAATCGTTCATTCAACCATCCAACTAGGTATATTCAAAACCGCCGTTGCGCAGCCTAGTCAATGCATTACAAGTCTCGGTCAGCCTCATGATGGGCTTTGCTGGTCGCAAGCCTTTTTTGCCTGCACCAACTGAGTCGCTAGTCGATGAGTCTACAGGAGAAGAGCAGGGAATATCAGAAGACCTAGCGACTGACCTTTCTCAACGAACCGACAGAACTCACCATACCATTCCAGAAGACGGCAGTCCCATCACCATCTCCACCAATAAGATTTCCAAATTCGATAAACTCAAGGGTAACCATCCGTCGCAGACTTCGCTGCTTATCGAATACTTCGAGGGTGGGAAAGGATCAGATCCGAACAGGCGACCGAGCGTGAGGGTCAAGGTTACGCCGTCATCACGAAAGAACAAGGACAAGGTCGAAGGACATATCGTGTTGACACAAGCTAACGGGACCAAGAAGAGCTCGACTAGCCGTCGCATCTCGCTTGGGCCCAAGCCTCCAGTGGTCACGGCTGTTGATCGTGAGTTCGGCGCGCCTGATTTCAACCCTCCTCATACCACAAAAGAGACGGCGCCTCTAGACATCGAAATTCAAGAACGCAGTGATTTATCCGAGATGAGTTCCTCGCCTGAAGCTCGATATATTCCCGCCTCCTCAGACATGTCCTCCATGCCAGCAGATTCCATGCTTGGCCTACAACCATCTACTCTATTTGCACCTGCGCCGAGAATTTTTGAAGGCTCCAACATCAGCTCCGTGCCTCCGGAAGAATCAGTCCTCAGCGCTAGTTCTAATCTACACGAGACAATGAATCTCAGGCCTCCATTGAACATACGCAACTTCAATTCGAGTAACGAGCGGATCACACAGAAAGTCATTGAAAAGTTGAGCAACAAGCCGAGAGAGCCGGTGCGAACAAATTACGGCCAAAGTGAGAAGAGTTCAAGTCGAAGCACAAGCAGGAATGTTGTCTCGACCTCTTACGACCGACCTCGCACGACCGGGAAACAATTCAAAGAGGATGATTCAATCATAAGCCCCACAGAGCGCAGTGTGCTGAGCAACTCCGCCGTTTCTTCTGGTGGAAAATCTCTTAGCGATCATTCTGTGCACTCTGCTGTCACCAACAACTCGATCAATAATCCCAAACTGTTGCAGACTGTGGAGGATGCAATTCGACGACTGATCTTGCCCGAGCTTAAGGAGCTAAAAAAGGATCAGCGCACGCAGTCGCAGAGATCGAACACTTACGACAAGGATTACGATGATGTATCGGAGAACAGTGTTGTGAGGGAGAAGTCGGCACGAAGATCGACTTCTGGCAGCAAGTCAAGGAGAAGAACAAGTAAAGGATCGGCTGAACGATCAGGTTCGGGGAGGCGGAGAAGTAGTAGTCATCGCGACTATAACTATGATTCCCTGTCTGATTCGGATCTGAAACAAGCATCGATTTCAAGCTCAAGTGTTGAAGATCCGGCATTGAGGAAGAAGCACAAAAGCCATCGAGTTAGGGATATGGCAGCTACTGGTTTGGTTGGTGCTCACTTGACTGCTGCAGCGCTCGAACAGCAAGAGTCCGAAGAGAGCTTGCAAGGTCGAAGGCGAAGGAAGAGAAGCAAGAGTCGAAGTAGTCATAGTGCTAGCCTTGCTGAGAGTGAGGAAATCTTTCACAAGCACAAAGTTCCGCCTATGCCTATGGCTAGTGATCTCAACTCGGAGTTGACACAAGCAACCAGAAGCTCGATTTTATCCTCGAACACTTCCATGTCACAATACACACCTATTCCAAGAGAATTGCAAAACGTCACGCAAGGCTCAGCGAGACAGCTAAGCACGCATACACCGCCAAAATCAGCAGAATTGAGACATTCTCTAGGTATGCATCACGGCAATTTCTCAGAGCACAACCTGAGCTCAGGAAAGCTGGCATATGAGCAACCAGATGACGCGACCATGTCGCCAGAAACGGAACGATATGGTGGCTTCTCTGCTGAAGACTTGCTGGAGGATCCGGAGAGAATGCGACGCTATGAGCGAAACCTGCATACACAGCATCCTATACGACGTGGCCTGAGTCCAATTCAAAGTGTTGCTAGTTACGCTACAACTGAGCCGAACCGCAATACTTTGATGCAACCACCAAGCTCCGATTCACTTGCATCTATGCAGAAACGAAATCAACAGCTGAAGGAAGAGGTGTCAATCAGTTCTTTTACCTCGGCTCCTAGTCCGGACTTCAAGAAGAATCGACCTCAAGGTATCAGTCTGGAGAATAGAAGTGAAGTTATGATTCATCATCGTGATAGTACTGGCCAGTCTCCTCAAACAGGACACCATGCTGAGGACCGATTCTCCGATGATGAGCATGACCACTACCGTGAATCGTATGCTACAGCTCCGATGGTGAACAGCAAACATCTTTCCTCAATGATCGACGATTCTTCAGACCTGCACTACGTTGAGAAAATCACTGCAGGTCGACATGTAATGCCTGTCCATGGAGCGAGTCCCGAGTATGTTTCACAACCAATGGGGGTCGAATCTGCTGTTGCATCTCTGGTGGAGGCCTCGGTTGTCAGTCAGCACTCACCATCCCAACATTCCCATCAAGCTTCCTTCGCGCAGGAAAATAGGAGTCACCAATCTTTGGTTCGAGACGCCACTTCTGGTTACCAAGGTAGCCCATTAAAAGAGCAGATAACGATTAGGAGCGATCCGAGTTTAGAGCAACATCGACACGTTGATTTGTCACCACCACAAAGCCCTGCACTCTCGTATGAAGGGAACACCGAAGACTACCTTCAGCATCCTACCAAATCATCTCCCTTGACACAGGAAAAATTCGACGTCCAAGCTTCACCTCAATCTGAGATCACCACAAATCCATCCGTCATTCATGGTCCAATTGGTGGTTTTGGCGCTGGACAGCCCGAATGGATGGCTGACGCGGCTACCCCTGCAGTCGAAAGTGTGGATGGTGTTAGCAGAGACTTTAGCCTTGGTGCTACTGATTTAATTCCGGAAGGTCTTAATGTCAGCCAGCGGCATACTCGTGAAACGAAACCAACTACTACGTACACCATTGGAGCGCCTATTGCGACACCGCCAGGAGTGAAGGATGAAGGTTATGCTACCGGCGATAATTATCCTTCCCCAGGTCCGGTGATCAAATCTCGGCCAGCAGTGAACAATTATGACCTCGACGACGAATTCGACGCTAAGGTCGATGATCCTTTCACCGTAAAGCGCAATCAATATATGAGCGGCCTTTCGCAAGGCATGTCACCACTTTACGACGGCGCTACTGGTCAAGGAATTGACAGGATCCAATCCAAGGATATTGTGGCACTGATGGAACATCTCACAGTCCGCGATGCCCAGCGCAATGCTCGAGACACAGAAATCCTAGTTACGTTGGTCCGGAGTGCAGCAGACATGCGCAATTCCTTTGAAGAGATGAAAGCCTTCATTTCTGAACAAGATGAAATCATCATTCGCACGACTGACAAGCAACACGAATACACGCAAAAGGTCGTCGGTGGTCCGCGACCATTGCCGGCCAGCACAAACAATCGGTCAGCACGAACGACACCGTTGCAAGACGACATTCCAACTAAGCGAAGGAACGTCTTCAAGCGGGCATTGCAAGGTCTTGGGTCAAAGAATACTGCTGAGCTGCAGAACATTGAATCCATGCTTATGCAGCTTCTAGATGAAGTGGAATTGCTTCGTACTCAGCAGAGTGGCCAACCGGGTAGTTTATCACAACCTCGGTCTAATAGCCTTGCATCAGAGGATCAAGCACGACCACCAACGGAGACGGGTTATGAGCCTGAAGGACGAGCTGGCACCGCTTCAACCAGTGGCGGTCGATCAGGGTTTCTCTCCAACAACTCCTCAAGGCAAGGTCAGTATCCTTCCGCTCGGAAATTCCAGGAAAACCGCGTAAGCACAGTCATGGAAGGCGATGAAGAATACGACGATCACAACCAGTATCCTCAAAAACAGCATAATTATCAACAAGTTCCACAAGCAATTTCACCGGTGGAAGATGACGACTATTATCGCCAGCACCGCGGTCAGTCGGTACCACTTGGGACACCACCACGTATCGACGAATTTGCACGTCCTCTCAGCAGTGAGAACACACCTACTATGTCATCCTACTGGGACTCCGGCAAGAAGGAAAATAGAGATAGCCGTAAAACCTTTTCTGTCATCCCGAAATTCGTTTCTCGATGGTCGAAAACCACGACTGATAGCTCCGACCCTCGTACTCCAAACTTCCGAGGCCCAACTGATGCACAAGGGCCAAGGTCAGGTGGGAAGCAAAGACCTTATTCTCATGCTTCGCATTCTGGGTCTGGATTCGATCAGGATGCGTATGATTACGACAATGCCCACAATCCGGTCGATGATCGGTTGAGATCTGCTACAAGTTTGCAGAACGATGCGTATTATCAGAACACAGATCAGGAGAACAGACCACCAAGTCC
>Ga0068629_1000226_pt1 | contig 14678 bp, 9 predicted proteins | sample InSIn3gowninarea_FD_77432 | JGI IMG/M metagenome (GOLD analysis project Ga0068629, IMG submission 77432) | Clean room microbial communities from NASA Spacecraft Assembly Facility at Jet Propulsion Laboratory, Pasadena, California, USA -... ...
AAGGTCGACCCACTAAATGTATGATGTCGGCCTACTCATAAAAATATGTCGGCCCAACATATGAATAAATTGGTCAACACTTAGTTTTTCTCTGCTGCACTCCACATGAGCTAGTGAGTCATGTATCATGTGGCTCCACCTAAAAGTTATAGTTTTAGGGATTGTGTGGCACATGAGTATGAGCGTGAAACAAATTTTAATTCCAATAATCTCTCCCTCACACACACACATCTGAGAAATGATAAATAAATAATTTTGTGGCTTCTAAATTTGGTTAGCTACAGCAACCATCATCACTCATCTCCCTATGAAACGAGCTAGTTACATGAACTACATGAATATCTTATATTCCTCGGTTATGGGAAGACACTCGAAGCCCTTAGGTCCACTAGTGTCAAGTCCTTGAGTTGAATAGACGCGTGACCAAATTGTAATGGCTATGCCCATGTGCTATGGGCACTCGTGTTTACGAACTCCAATGGAGAGCACGTACAATCGAGGTGACTTGACACAACTTTCGATTTTATGTGACAAACGAGCATGCCACTAGGTCCGACAAGTCGTATGTTTAGTGAGTGCGTTGAGTGAGGGTGACTGGGTGGGCACGCTCCGATAGTGGGCAGGTGAGATGTATGGACGTTGAGCACATCATGCAAATAGGTCGTACAACGGTGGTTGGGCGAGTCAGGGGAGCGGGTGACCGACCCGAGTGACACATGTGGGAGTGCGATGGAGAAAAGCTAAGTGACACATGTTGGAGTGGGACGGAGAAAAACTAAGTGACACATGTGGGAGTGCAGCAGAGAAAAACTAAGTGTTGACCAATTTATTCATATGTTGGGCCGACATATTTTTATGAGTAGGCCGACATCATACATTTAGTGGGTCGACCTTGGAGGAGCAAAAAGGTCATGTCCCTTGGGTCACCGTGGTGTGGAGGTATGGGTATATATTAGAGATTGTTCAAATGAGTGGAGGATCATAGAACTCGCTCTGAAGTAAATCGAAGATAGAAGAGGAGAGAGGGAGGCATAAGGAGAAGAGTGAAAGAGAACAAACGAAGCAGCGAAGGGCCAAGTGCCAAAGGTTTTAGGTGGGTTGGGTCACGTCTACACAAACTGTGAGTAGGGCAAGTCGGGTAGGGAGAACTATAGAGTGTATGAGTCATGCACCCATGCCCATAGGCAAGAAGAACAGCTGCAGAATGAACAAATAGTGTGGGTGGACATGGCGAACATGTTGCGACAGGCAGGCATGGGTCCGTATGAACATTACAATAGACTTAGATGACAGGCATGGTTGTGAACAATTTTTTGGGCAGCTGAGATAGCTACACGGTTTGGTGGTGTTGGGTGCATCACTCAAGTGCAAGCCACGGGTAAAACACAGCGGGCATCTCAGTGGTGCGACACGGCTGTAGAGGAAGTGTGGAGATTTGGGTGGGTGTTAAACAACAACAACACAACGTGTGTTGAGACTTACTTTTGGGTTTCTGGTGCAGGCAAGGGCAACACAAGCAACACGACTTGGCCACAGTGAACCAGTATACTTTGTTAATTGCCTAAGTGTGCAGGTCAATAGTTGGTTGCATGACTTAGCTATAAATTATTGTGCACTTGTAAAATATTGAAGTTATATTATTATTAACATGGGAAGACTTTATAGGAGTTACCCCTCCCAAGTATAACTATGTATACTTGTATTATTATTGATTTCCATTGCATAATGATGATGAAATTTAATTGAAGTAAATTTTATTCTCATGCATTGTTAACACTTGATTGGATAATTACCTATTTGTTAAAGTTAGGCGTAGTCCATACGCTCTAGTATTGGTGAAAAGAAAAAGTGTAGTGGTGTCGCACCCGTTATACATTGGTTGAAAGACTACCATACGTATAGGGTCGTGATAGATGGTATTAGAGCCCTCTTTATGTAGGGATTTATTAATTGAATATTGTGAAGAAGAAGTACAATGGCAGGGTTTCAATTGGTATTAAATCTTGAGCACTTAGGTGTGACATAGTTGAGCAGGGGTGAAGCGTTGTACTTGTGTCAAGCTAAATGACAAGACATGGAAAGTTGGGAAGAATTCCATGGGAGGCTCTTGCTGACCTTATATAGGTTGAGGCATATGAAAGAAGAGAACCCATGGATTCGAAATGAACTTGAATTCTTGGAAAGGAATGTGGAAGAACAGCTTCTTCAACTTGGTTGGGCAATGGAGCAAGATGTAGCTGCAGATTGCAATGATGAAGAAGAAGGCGTGATATATGAGGAAGAGTATGTTGCAGGTGTGTCAATGGTACAGGAATAAATTGGCGCGCCCTTAATTGCCCAAGTTGGACCAGGATCATACATATTGCAAACATTGATGGATGAAGGCACTCACATGGAGGAGCTTCATTATGAAGTAAGTATTGTTATTACTCGTGTTTCATTAGAGCTTTTGAGGATGGGCCATATGCAGGGAAGGGGAAAGGAAGTTTTCCAATGTGATGGACAACCTTACCTTGGACGACTAAAATGAGACCTTATGCATTGAGGCAATGAACATCTATTGTTGCAAGACTTGTTGGGCCAATTTATGACCTTATGGTAGAAGGTGAAAATGCCCATGACAAGGGAGGAACATGATGAGATTTTCAATGGATGAATCATGCTTAGCCATATGGATTGGTTAACTGCCTCACATGACTTATGGATAGCTTGGAGAGAGGGCACACCGAAGTTATGATGATATGATACTTGGGTGGACTTCTTCATGGTTAAGACGAAGAGGCAGTCTTGGTGGCCCTTTAGTGTGGGAGGCAACAATGATGGAAGGAACCTATGATATGATGTGATATGGGGTTTTAGTAACCAAGGGAATTAAACCTAAATGAGTATGAGGATGAGATGACCATAATTATGATGAGTCTACTCAGATAGACAACATTGGCAGTTAGAGTCATGGACATCGAGTTGGATAGATGGGAGCATGGAAAACTTCATGTAGGGACCTTATGCAAGAGCACTTATAGAGATCTCACTTAGGGGCATCCAATGAGGAGTTCCAAGGCAAAAATTATGTGCGGATGTACTTGTTGATGTGACATGGAGACATTTTTAGCCAATGGGGATGTTGTGCACATTTTCACAACTAGACCATGGTTGTTTTATGAGAAACCTATGAAAGCATTCATACCACATGGAGTGTAGAGGCATATTGCAGTGGCACTTGAGATTGATACATGTATGCTTGCCAGGATGTTGAATGGAGATGGTTCATGGGAACTCATGATGACTTGAGAGAGTTGTAGCTAGTGGAGGCTTCATATTATGGTGGTATTTAAGTATCTAGTTCATTAAGGAGCTGAGGTTAGAGGTGTACCTGACTATGATGCAATATGGGATGCATACTTTTGCACACATTTATGGGGTGTGTTCATGAGGAGTGACTTGATGGATGTTATAAAGACAAGACACTTTGGAGTTGATAGAGTTGCAGCGATGGGGATGCCTTAGTGGTAGCATTTAGGCATGGGTTGAGTTGATGAGACTTAACCACTTTGATAGACCTGGTGGATGATTGGTCTATGACCATAGGTAGCACATGGATGATGAGGCAAGTAAAGACTTGCCTCTTTGATAGGTTTTATGGATGGCATATTGCAGCTAAGATGGAGGTTACTTCATGGACCTCGATATGGCACATTGAGAATTAGATAGATGGGAGAAGCTCTTCATTGATTTGAGGAGATGAGCCTCTCACACATGGATGATGGTGCTTAGATAGATGTGACTGAGAGATATACAGTGCATCGACACCAACATCATGGACAAAATGTTGTGGATGAGATGGAGACCACTCCATGGACCTCGACATGGCTTACTTTACACTTTGATAGATATGGGATGGATTCTTGATCGATTTGATGTTGTCAGAGGATGATGAAGGAAACAACCAATGATAGCATGACAAGGTGCATTCTCATGGTTTGAGCATGACAGTTGGACTGATCACCTGACTAGAACGAGTCATGAGGGCTAGCAGTGTATTGAGATGTGTTTGAGTTCATTTGGAGTGTCATGGCAGTTGTTCACATGATGACGATATATGGTTAGTCAATACAATATATGTTGCAGTGATAGCATGTAGCTTGAGTTGGAGGGACCAACCTTCCACAGTGGAGCGACATGTGGAGATTGCGACATATATTGTTGATGATCATGGACTGAGGAGACTTCCCCATTTTTGGAGACATGGACCTTGATGGAGGTTTACGTGATGATTAGCACAGTTGGGTAGCATGGACAGTGTTGTTGGAGCTAGCAACACTTTGTGATGATTTGATGATGATGGTGTTTTTGAGGATGAAAACCTTATTTAGAGTGGGGAAGGATGTTAGGTCCCTGAGTTGGATAGATGTGCGACCGAGTTGTAATTGGCACACCGATGTGCGACGAGCGCCTGTGTTGACCAACTTAGGTGGAGAGCACATGCGGTGGAGGCAACTTAACACAACTTTTGGTTTTATGCGACAGGTGGGCGCACCCCTAGATGTAATGAGTCGTGTTTGGTGAGCGCATCAGGAGAGGGTGACTGAGCAGGCGCATGCCCATAACAGGAAAGAGAGACGTGTGGGCATCGAGCACATCATGTAGATAGGTCATGCGATGGAGGTTGGGCAAGTCAGGTGAGCAGGTGTTCGACCCAAGCAACCCAAGCAACCCATGTTGGAGTGCAATAGAGAAAAACTAAGTGTTTGTCGATTTATTCATATGTTGGCTCAACGTATGTTTATGAGCAGGCCGTGGTTATACATTTAGTGGGTTGACCTTGGAGGAGACGAAAGGTCGTGTTCCTTGGGTCACCATGGCATGGAGGTATGGGTATATATTAGAGATGGTTCAAATGAGTGGAGGATCATCGAACTCACTCTCAAGTATATCATAGATACAAGAGGAGTGAGGGAGGCATAAGGAGAAGAGTGAAAGACAACCGGTGGGGCAGCGAAGGGCCAAGGGCCAAAGGTTGCAGGCGGGTTAGTGGGGTGAACCGCAAGGTGTGCGGGTCATGCACCCACCCTGACCAGCAGGTAGAACAATTGCAGAATGGGCGAACGGTTTGGGTGAACATGGCGAACATGTTACAGTAGGTAGACACGAGTCTAGGTGAACATTGCAACAGACTTGGATGACGGGTGCGGTTGTGAACATTCATTGGAAAGCCGAGATAGCTACACGATTAGGTGGTGTTGGGTGTGTTGTTGAGGTGCAGGCCATGGGTAAAACACAACAAGAAACATGGTGGTGCGACACAGTCACAGAGTAAGTGTGGAGATTTGGGTGGGTGCCTAATGACAGCAGCACGACATGGGTCGAGGCTTACTTTGGGGTTTCTGATTCAAACAATGGGAGCGCGAGCTGAGTGACTTGGGCATAGTGAACCAATATACTTGGTGAATTGTCTAAGTGTGTAAGCCAATAGTTGGGTACACAAATTAGCTGTAAATTATTGTACCCTTGTAAAATATTGAAGTTATATTATTATTGACACGGGTAGACTCTACGGGAGTTTCCCCTCCCAAGTATAACTGTGTATACTTGAATTATTGATTTCCGCTACATAATGATGATAAAATATAATTGAACTAAATGTTATTCCGCTGCATTGTTAACACTGGATTGAATAATGAACTAAGTTTTGAAATTAGACGTAGTTCATACACTCTAGTATTAGTGAAAAGAAAAAGTGTAGTGATGTCGTACCCACTATACTTAATTAAAAGACTACCATAAATATAAAGCCATGACAACTAGGATAAAACAACTCTTTATATCACAACTCTCTATATCACATTGTATAATCCAATATATCGCCGACAAATACAATATATGTTTCTAAATTATATGGATTAGTAGACATTTAGGTAAGAGATATACCTGTAGTCATAAAAGAAGCCACTTAGAATTGATATATGGCAAGATGAACAGAATTTGTATAGGAACCAAAACAAAGAGTTTCACGAGAGGGGTAGACCTAAGTAAAACGTGCATGGCACTCGTTCTTGTCTAACCTGGAGAATATTAACAGAATATTTTAGCATAACAAAAGAAATTGTTAAATGTGATAGTGAAAACACCAGATATCGTTGCCATGAATATAATTAAAATTAAGAAAGAATTAGAAACACCAATACTTTGCATATCAATTGACTCTAAATTCGACTCACATAACATCAAAGTAATGAATAATGGCTTTTGTCCGTATCTCTCCTTTCTCTTGAGGGAACAGGAAGGAAAAAATAATAATTATACCTTGCGTGAATGGTGTCTAGATTTATACACCAGAGTCTTCGCCTTTTTCGCTTAAGCATGGCACAAATAGATAAATAAAGTCAATAATTTTAATGAAAGCAATGCATTTGATAACGAATTCAGAAGAATCAATCCTAACAAATTGTGACCTAAAGATTAGCGGTCATGGAATAAGAATTCCATTCCTCTCAAGTCCGGATAGACAGGGCTACCCCTGCCGCTGCATCAATACTGTTAACCACTACGAAAATTCAAGAGTTAAGGTAAATCTCCCTAACAAGCTAATACAAGTAAACTGGAACAAAAAATTGAAGTATCAACCCGAATGTCATGAAAAAAAATAAGAAAACACTATACGGGTCTTTACCTCATTCGAAGTAAGCGGCCATAGCCGAATCTCCAGATACTACTACTCTGGAGGAAAATAACTCATCGTGAGCATAATGACGGCGATGATGAGTTCAAAATACATTGGGTTGTTGCAAACCGGTCTTCTGGCCAACCCAACAAAACAAATTAACAAAATTCTAAATCTAAATTGGGTAGTAGGGTTTTGACTTACCCTAATGAACTCCTACCGTCCGATGGAACCTTGGAATCTCAATCGTTCACAAGAAAAGTGCTCACAAGCGACGTGAAGTCACATGTAAATAGTAACGTGGCGTACAATTGCGATGACAAGTATGCGGTATAGAAGTCCTTCATTAAGACGTTATGTCATACACCTAAAGGTTGGGTTTCATATATGGAAGGTGTGAACTTAAATACGCCTGGAGCTTTCGAACCAAAATAAGTTGGCACAAGGTAAAATATACCGTTTCATTGGGTATGGGCCATGTGAAAATTAAAAATATATAAACAACCTTTAGACGTCAATATTTAATTGTTGAACCCTTACATGATAAAACGCTTGCTAATAAAGTCAGAATTCACAAAGAAGGGCTTTGGGGTATTTAGTTATAATTAATTAGTTAATTTATAGTAATAATTATTAGTTAGTTATAATTATTATAATAACTAATTATGATTAATAAATATTTAAATTAATTATAATTATTAATTAATTAGTTAATTAATCAATAAATTAATTTTTTATTTTTAATTAATAGTTAATAAGTTATAATTATAATTCATTCATTCATTTTTAGTAATAAATATTAGTTAATTATAATTATAATAATACTTAAATAATAATTAGTAAATTAATAGTTAATGGTTGTTAATAATAATTAATAATAGTTCATTAATAATGAAATAATGTTAGGATATTTCGACACATATGAAATAGTTAAGTATAACTTGGTTTAGTGTAGAGTCAGGTAAAGTGTGTTTCTTTACTATGTACTTTGTAACTTACAATCCAATGGACAACATGTAGTGATCCGACGATTCATTCCCTCCTCGGTATTACTGACACTTGATTCGTGGCTTAACACCCGATTGGTCCATGATCTCTATTTAAAAAGCATGGAGGGTGATTTGTAGGGTAACCGTCCATGAGAGAAGTTTATGTAAATTTTCATTGTATTATTAATAAATTGCCTAAAGTGGCTACATTGGCTCAGGCCGTGGACTGTTTTCCTCTTTGAGGGTTTTAACCACATCAACAATACTGGTGTATTAATCTGTGATCTATTTGTGAGCGGTGTCGTTCGGGATTCTATCTGAGGAGCTTACCTTGTAAATTCCTACATTGTATCAAAGCTATTTGAGGGCCGCATCCATTGATGATCCAAATCTGAAGCCGGTAGAACTACATCCGTTTGTTGTTTCCTAGATCTATTGTATATGACTGCTTTCGGGCTGAGATGACTGCTCTATTATGTTAGGAGCATCTGTTCCAGGGAGGAATCCATTTCGTTTCACGCGAAAAGGTTTTTGGTAGCCCTAGCTACATCATTTTTAAGATTTGGAAGTATACAGTGTTTATTTGGAATTTCTAGTTATTTTCACTCTATATATTTCAGTTTATTTAGCTCTTTGTTTTTTTTATTACTAAATCTATACCTTTAATATATGTATATGCTCTTTACCCCGCGACCCTGTGCTATCTCAGCAAATCAAAAACATAAAGGAAGGATTTTTCTCATGTGTATGCTCTTTTCCGCCACGCCTTAGTGTGATCTCAGAAAATCATAAACATTGAGGAAAATATTTAGTTTTCAGCGAAAGCTAACTTCAAGCCGTAAGGTTTTTTTTTTTGTATGTTTGTGTTGGGTTCTGTGTTTTTTGTTTTGTAGGGAAAGAAAAGCTTTCTCAAGTAAGCACGTAGCCCAAAACTTCAGTGACTTAAAAAAAAAAAAAAAACCCTTCCTCTTTTCCAAAAATTACTAAACTTTTAATCTAGCTCACTTGGTCCAGAGCTACTTTATGAGAATAGAGGTCTTGAGTTCAAGTCTTATTTTGTTGAGCTAATTAGATTATGTTTGGAAAGGGGGCAGATATTTTTTAATATAACATTATCATTCATTTCTGCACATTCCCGCACTTCATCAGCATCCTCATCAACTTTTCTTCAAAAATCCATAACTTCATTATCTGGAAGTCGTTTTCAGAGGCGTTTCTTTTGAAGCAGCCTAATTTTTTGAGATCTTTCCATTGGAACACTTAGTTTTAGCATCTATAGCTTTAGTTTCTGTTAAAATGGAAAGTCCATGCCAGGTTATTCTTGGCAGCACCAACTACTTCCAATGGTGATCCTACATTGTGGATTTACTTAGAAGTAAAGGTCTTTACAGAATAGCCTCAGGCTAAGAAACCAAACCGAAAGATGAAGATAAGGCATCCAAATGGGAAAATAAGCAAAATCAAGCACGTGGGTTGATAGGGATATCTATTTCTCCAAACCTTAGATTCCATATTGCAAAACTTGATACTCCTAGTAAACAAATGAAATAGATCACTAAATTTTTTGGAATTAAAAATGAACTCAGAGCCCATCAACTCAAAAATGAGTTACTTACATTGGAACCCAATAATTTTTCTTCCACTGAAGATTTTCTGTCCAAGTTCAAGACCCTTAGACTTCTCTTGGAAGGTGTTAAGGTTAGGAAAGAAGATGGCAACCTTATCTATTCCATTCGTACTAAGTTGAGACCAACCTACTCTGTGTTTGTTTCCACCTTCCATTCTACAAGAGAAGCCTTCATTTCTCAAGGACAAGCCTACAAGTCCCCTTCCTTTGATTCCTTTTGTGATTCTTTAATAAGAGAACAAAAAAAACTCTTACACCTTGTTCTTCTTAATCTTGGAAACTCTTTTAAGAAAGCCTTAGCTGCCCAGCAGCAACCAAATTCAAAGAATCCTAAGAAGCTATATCCTAAAAAGAATGGTCCTAAACCAAACAAGGGTCCGAAGCGATTTCATTCTCAAAATGAAAAGACATTTCAACAAAATGATAAGGCAAATAAAAACAAAGGGAAGAAGACTGATAGACATTGCCACATTTGTAATCGAGATAGCCACTTAGAATCCAAATGCTTTAAGAAGATGGAAGCCTTGGAAGCAGCAATGAAGAAGCATAACATCCATTTGGAGCACTCTTCAACTTCAACTTCAACTTCATCTTCAAGAATAGCACTTTCTACATGTGGGTCAAGCACCTCGATCTGTCTATGCACTAAATGTATCTTCTTCTTCTCATTCTCATGAGTGGCTCATTGATTCTAGAGCTTTTTATCACATGGCCAAAAACAAAGTCATGTTTTCTTTTTTAAATGATTGTAACATCAAAAATATATATGTTTGTGATGATAGATCTCTTAATGTTGTAGGGACTGGAACTGTTCATATAGACAATGGTCAATTTAATGATGTACTATGTGTTCCAACCTTATCCTGTAACCTTCTATCTATATATCAGATAACTCATTCAAGTGACGTTAAAATCGTTGAATTTTCACCTCATGATGTTGTAATTAAGGACCTAAGAGATCCTAGACAGATTTTAGCTACTGGCATTGCTGATGATTCTATAAGGTTGTATAAGTTTAACAACTTTGGGTCATCAAATCTTCCCTCGGTATTTGTTGCTCATAACAATGAAATGAGAAAACTTTGGCATGAGCAATTTGGTCACTTAAACTATCGCTCTCTTTAGAATCTATGTAAAGAAATATGGTGACAAGTCTTCCAATGGTATCTTACAAAGATGTTGTTTGATCCAGATGTGTACTCAGAAAACATCACCGAGATAGTTTTGAAAAACGTGCCTCTTGGCATGCCTCTACCCCTTTAAAGCTTGTGCATAGTGATTTATGTGGTCCACTTCTAGTTGTTTCATTCTCTGGCTACAAGTACTTCTTAACTTTCATTGATGATTTCTCCAGATGCACTTGGGTATACTTCTTAAAACTCAAGAGTGAAGTATTTAACATGTTTTTGGCCTTTAAGGCCTTTGTTGAAAAACAATATGGACATCAAATTATTAAGCTAAGATCTGATAATGGTGAAGAATATGTTAACAACAAATTCATCAACTTTTGCACTGAGAATGGAAATCAAATGCAACATACTGTTCCATATACTCCACAACAAAATGGTATAGCTAAAAGGATGAATCGCACCTTAAAGGAAATGGCTAATTGTATGCTTCAATCTAAAGGACTTAGTCTTAATTTTTGGGCAGAAGCAATTAACTGTGAAAATTACACAATAAATCGTGCTCCTACTAAGTTTTTAAAGAATATCACTCTAAAAGAAGCATGGAGCTCAATTAAACCAGATGTAAGTCATTTTCGTGTTTTTGGAAGTGAAGCATGGGCCCATATTCCATATGAGAAACATAAAGCTTTAGAACCTAAGAGTGAAAATTTTATTTTTGTTGGATATTCTAAAGATGTCAAACGATATAGACTTATTCCACTTACATTCAAAAATTTTATCATTAGAAGACATCTAAAGTTTGCTGAAAATATATCGGCTTACGAGCCTAGTTCGGCGGAGATGCCACCTCTCTCTATTTCTTCTACTTTTGAAAATATTTCTCCTTTAGATGATGAAAGCGAGGATGACAATCCTCCCACACCTTCTCAGGATCCTTCTTCAGCTCCTCAACTTCCAAAATGGGTCCGTGCTACTCGAGATGCAGCAGGCACTCTTCTCGGTGGTCCTACATATCAGCAACGTACACGTTCTATGTTTGACAGAGCCTCTTCTTTACTAGCTCAAGCTTTAGCGAATTATGATCATGACACCTTTGCAGAAGCTTCAAGCCATCTAGATTGGGACACAGCTATGAATGAAGAATATCGTTCATTATTGGAAAATGATACATGGGATCTTTTTCTTCTACCGAAGGGACGAAAACTTGTTAGATGCAAATGGGTTTACAGAACCAAGTATGGACTAGATGGGAAAGTTGATAAACATAAAGCTCGTCTTGTTGCTAAGGGTTTTTCACAAGTTGAAGGCATTCACTATACTGAAACCTTCTCCCTTGTTTCCAAAATGAACTCTATCCACCTTGTTCTTTCCCTTGCTGCCTCTTTTAAATGGGAAGTCCATCAGATGGATTTTAAATTTGCCTTCTTACATGGGGACTTGCATGAAGAAATCTATATGGAACAACCTACTGGCTTTATACAAACAAATTCCAACCTTGTATGTCAGTTTAAGAAATCCCTTTGTGGTCTAAAGCAAGCTCCTCGGGCTTGGTATACCAACATGGATAGCTTTCTTCTAGAAACTAGCTTTTCTAGGTGTCATTCTAACAATATTGTCTACACCAAGAATGTGGGCAAGTCTCTTAATCATTCTTGTTCTTTATGTTGATGATCTTATCCTCAATCATAGTGATCCCAACCTTATAAACCATGTGAAGTCCAGCCTTAAAAATCAGTTTGAAATAACAGACTTAGGACACTTGCATTATTTTCTTGGTCTTCAAGTCTTGCAATCTAAGGAAGGTATTTCCCTTTCCCAATCCAAGTATGCCTGTGATCTTCTATGCCATTTTCACATGGAAAACTGTAAGCCAACCCCTTCTCCCTTTCATTTTGGAGTCAACTATGTTTGTTTTAAGGTTTATAATATTTATCTTATGGTTTATATAGCTTGGTTTTACAATATTAATCCCTTGGGTTTATTAGTGCATTGGGTTTAGTAATCTAAGGGTTAATCAATCCCTTGGGTTTATTAATCTAAGGGTTCTTATTCCTAAGGTATAAGATTATTGAAAGGATTTAGAATCTTAAAATAACTCATGGCCAACCATGGTCCACTGTCACATTTTGAACAATATTGTCTCAATATGAACATAAACCTTATGTGAACCATCGTCAACCATGGTCAATGATGTTCAACCATCATTAACCATTGTTAACCATGATCCAATGTCACAATTTGGCAAAGATTGTCTCAAAATGAAAATCGTCCATGGTCATCCATGGTCAATAACCATTTTCACATTGTGTCAGTCAATCATGGTCAACCATGGTCCATCATTATTCAACATTGCAATCTGATAAAGATTGTCTCAATCTTAAAATCAATCATGATATATCATGGTCAATATGAAAATCAACCATGGTCAATCATGGTCAGTTATGGTCAACCATGGGCCAACATCACATTGTGACAAATGTTGTCTCAATATGAACATCAACCATATGTGAACCACGGTCAACCATGGTCAACTATGGTCAATGATCATCAACCATCATCAACAATTGTTAACCATCGTCGAACCTCGTATTTCAACAAATATTGTCTCAATTTGAAAATCAACCATGGTCAATAACAATGGTCACATTATGTCAAAAATTGTCTAATGGTCCAACATCATATTGTGACAACCATGGTCAACCTTGGTCCAAAGTCGCATTCTGATAAAGATTGTCTCAATATGAAAATCAACCATTGTTAACCATCATCAATCATGGTCAATCATGGCCAACCAGGGTCCAATGTCGCATTATGAGAAATATTTTCTCAATATGAAAATCAATCATGGTCAACCATGGTTCAATAGATTTTTGTGACAAAGATTATCTCAATATGAAAATCAACCATTTCCATATGTGGTCAACCATGTTTGTTTTAGGGTTTATAATATCAATCCCTTGGGGTTATTAATCTAAGGTTTCATATTTCTAGGGTATAATATTATTGATAAGGTTTATAATATTATTCCTAGGGTTTGCTATAAATCCCTTGGGTTTATAATCTATTTAGTTTATAATCCATTAGGTTTATAATATAAATTCATTTGATTTATTTATCCCTTGGGTTTATTAATCCCTTATGTTTATAATAATTCCAATATGGATTTATAACAAAGATTCTCTCAATATGGAAAGAAATCATGGCCATTCATGGCCAACCAAGGTTAATCATTGTCATCCATGGTCAATCATGGTCCACATTGCTCAAGCATGGTTGACCATGGTCATTTATTGTCTACTAGGATCCTACTATTGACCATGGTCAACCAAGGTCCACCATCGTATTGTGAGAGAGATTTTCTCAATATGGAAATAAATCATGGTCAACCATGGTCAATAATAGTCAACCATGGTCAACCATGGTTAATAAGCATGGTCACATTGTGAGAAATATTGTATCATGGTCTCACATCACATTTCGACAACCATGGTCAACTATGGCCAACCATTGTTCAACGTCGCATTGTGAAAAAGATTATATCAATATGAAAATCAACCATGGCCAATGATTGTCCAACGTCACATTGTGACAAAGGTTGTCTCAGTATGAAAATCAATCATGGTCAACCATCCTCCAATGTCACATTCTGAAAAATATTATGTCAATATGAAAATCAACTGTGGTCAAACATGTTTATTTTAGGGTTTATAATATTTATCTTAGGATTTATGCACCTTGGGTTTATAATATTTATCCCTTAATATTATTCCCTTGGGTTTATAATCCCTTGGCTTTTTAGTATTAACCTGTTGGGTTTATTATTCACTTGGCTTTAATATTATTCGCTTTTGTTTCTAATACATTGGGGTTTTATTGCCTTGTGTTTTTATTCCCTTGGATTTATAATATCAATCGCTTATATTGTCTCAAAATGAAAATCAACCATGGTCAATAACCATGGTCACATCGTGTCGGTCAATCATGGTCCACCATATTCAATCATGGTCAACCATGGTCCACCATGGTCCAATGTCACATTTCGACAAAGATTGTCTGAAAATGAACCATGGTTTCTCATGGTTAATATGAAAATCAACCATGGTCAATCATGGTCAGTCATCTTCAACCATGGGCCAGTTTCACACTGTGATAAATGTTGTCTCAATATGAACATCAACCATATGTGAACCATGGTGAACCATGGTCAACTATGGTTAATGATTGACAACCATCATCAACCATTGCCAACCATTATTGAATGTCCCATTTCA
>Ga0068629_1000229_pt1 | contig 14637 bp, 14 predicted proteins | sample InSIn3gowninarea_FD_77432 | JGI IMG/M metagenome (GOLD analysis project Ga0068629, IMG submission 77432) | Clean room microbial communities from NASA Spacecraft Assembly Facility at Jet Propulsion Laboratory, Pasadena, California, USA -... ...
CATGATAATTAGCCTCCTTATAAGTATGTTTGATTTGGTACATTTATTTCATTAAATTGGGTATTCCCATAGTAAGTGACGGTACATAGGTTAATAGAAATAAAATAACGATTGAAATTGCAAGAAACGGCATTAAGGATCTTGTTAGAGATTCTAACTTGATCTTTGTAATGGACGAAGCAATAAATAAACAAGTACCTACTGGTGGTGTGATTAATCCGATTGTTAGATTGATACATAAAATTACCCCGAAATGGACGGGATCGACACCATATTGAAGATAAGCCTGGATTTGGTTCCATTGGTGAAGCAATGGGAGGACTGCGGTATTTAACAGGTGAACCTGGACGTCCACCAGTAAGAGTAGGAATTAGTATTGGGGACTCCATATCCTCTCTTTATGCGGTAATCGGAGCAATGATGGCAGTATACCACCGTGATGTCAAGGGTACTGGAGTGGGGCAGTTTGTTGATGTGGCATTATACGAATCCGTTTTTAGTCTAATGGAAAGCACGCTGCCAGAGTATGATTATGCAGGTATTATTCGGGAACGAACTGGAAGTAGATTACCTGGGATTACTCCTTCAAACTCCTATCTTTGTAAAGATGGTAAATATGTTGTAATCGGTGCAAATGGGGATGGTATTTTTAAACGGTTAATGCATGCTATTGGACGTCCTGAATTTGCGGAAGATCCTCGTTTTGAAAATAATGCATTACGATCCGAGCATGCTGATTTTCTAGATTCCACCATTGAAGAATGGACGAAGACAATGGATTTGGAAAAAGTAATAAGCATTTTAGATGATGCAAGTGTACCTGCTAATTCTATTTACTCGATTGAGGATATCGTCAATGATCCACAGTACCAATCAAGGGATATGATTTGTGAGGTGGATGTGGAAGGACTAGGAAAATTAAAGGTTCCGGGCATCGTACCTAAGTTAAGTGAAACCCCTGGAGCATTGGAATGGTCTGGACCAAAAATAGGTCAGCATAATGAAGAAGTACTAAACAATATTTTAGGGAAAGAACAATATGATGAGTTGTTAAGAAAAGGCATAATCGGAAGTGAAAAAGAAAGTAAAACAGAAGTTTAATAATAAATAAAACAATAGAATAGTAGGAAGCTTTATTAATAGGAGGTTGATTGAATATGGGTATGACAATGTCGGAAAAAATCTTGGCGAAGGCTTCAGGCCAAGCATCTGTAAAGGCTGGAGAAATCGTGACAGTAAAAGTGGATATTGCAATGATGCATGATTTATTAGGGCCCTTTTTAATCGATAAAGGTTTTCGTCGATTAGGCGGTACTTTATTTGATAAAGAAAAAGTAGTCGTGGTGTCCGATCATTGCACACCACCAGCAACGGTTCATCAAGCAAATATATTAAAACAGACAAGAGATTGGGCAAGAGAATATGATATCCCGTATTACTATGAATTTGAAGGACCTTGTCATCAGGTCATTGTTGAGCATGGTCATGTCCGTCCAGGGAGACTGATCTTAGGTACCGATTCCCATACCTGTATGGCAGGTGGATTGGGTGCTTTTGCAACAGGGATTGGTTCAACAGAGATGATCGGAGTTCTCTTAACTGGAGAGACGTGGTTGAAGGTTCCAGAAACGATTCGAGTGGTGTGGGATGGAAAATTGCCAGAGGGTGTTTCTTCAAAAGATATTGTACTGAAAACGATCAAAGATATCGGTCATGCTGGGGCAACCTATCAGACTCTAGAATTCGCAGGAAGTACAATTAACGATTTATCTATTGATGATCGATTGGTGTTATCCAATATGGCTGTAGAAGCCGGGGCGAAAGCTGGACTGATTCAACCAGATGAAAAAGTCATTGAGTTCCTACGTTCAAAAGGAGTAACAGAAGAGATCGATATGATTTCTTCAGATAGTGATGCTTCCTTTATTCGTACCTTGCATTACGATGCAACGCAATTAGAGCCTCAAGTTGCTTGTCCGCATAATGTGGACAACGTTCATCCGGTGTCATCTGTTGAAGGAGTCAAAGTAGACCAGGTTTATTTAGGATCTTGTACGAATGGTCGATTAGAGGATTTAAGAGTTGCAGCATCGATCCTAAAAGGAAAAAAAGTCTCGAAACATATCCGTTGTTTAGTTGTGCCTGCATCCCAACATATTTGGATGCAAGCGAATAAAGAAGGGCTCTTGGATATCTTGACGGAAGCAGGTTGTATTGTGAATATGCCTTCCTGTGGTGCTTGTGGAGGATTTACAAGTGGTGTTATTGGAGAAGGAGAAGTTGTGATGTCTTCTTCCAATCGGAATTTTAAAGGAAGAATGGGAAGCCCGAAAAGTGAAGTATATTTAGGTTCTCCAGCAACGGTTGCAGCAACTGCGATTGAAGGGAAAATAGTGGATCCTCGTAAGTATCTATTAAAGGAGGTTTTGTAAATGTCAGTAATTATTAAAGGACGTGTATGGAAATACGGAGATAACATTAACACAGATATTATTTCACCAGGACAATATCTAAGTTTGCCGATTGAAAAACAGGCGGAGCATGCAATGGAGGCTATTGATATAGACTTTCCTAAAAAAGTACAACCAGGAGACATTATTGTTGCTGGGAATAACTTTGGTTCGGGTTCCAGTCGTGAAACGGCTCAAAGAATTCTTAAACAACTTGGTGTTGGTGCTATCATTGCAACATCTTTTGCGAGAATTTTTTACCGAAATGCCATTAATACTGGTCTACCTGTATTGGAATTGTCCGATACTTCAATCATTCAAGAGGGAGATCAACTCGAAATCAATTTAATCGAAGGAACGATTATCAATCATACACAAGGAACTCAATATAAAGGGACCAAATTACCACAGCATTTAATTGAAATGGTAGAACTTGGTGGACTTGAGCCTTATTTGGCAAAGCGTTTGAATATTACACAACAATAATTTTTGGGGGAGTTTCATGAAAATGCAATTACCAAAAAAAGTGGAAATCATAGAAGTGGGGCCGCGAGACGGCCTCCAAAACGAATCTGTGTTTATTCCAACTCAAGATAAAATTTCACTCATTAATGCTTTAAATAAAACCGGTGTGAAAAGAATGGAAGCAACCTCCTTTGTTCATCCCAAGTATGTACCGCAAATGAAGGATGCAGTAGAGGTATTAGCAGGTATTGAGACCAATCCCGATATTCAGTATATGGCATTGATTCCAAATGAGAAGGGATATGAGAGAGCTAAATCAAACGGAGTCCAAGCTATTTCATTGGTGGTAGCTGCCAGTAATACTTTTAATCAAAAAAATGTGAGAATGACTAGGGAGGAATCCTTAAGGAATTTTGAAAAAGTAATCGCTGATGCAAAAGATAGAGGAATGTTTATTCGTTATTGTATTGCAACTTCTTTTTGGTGCCCATTTGAGGGGAAGGTACAGCCTGAACTTGTATTGAAGATGGTTGAGGAAATGGATGCATTGGGTGTCGATGAAATTGTTATTTGTGATACGATTGGTCGAGCAAACCCGTTGCAGGTGTTTGATACTTTTCAAAACATCATGGAGCAGAAGCCAAAAGCGATGATATCGGCACATTTTCATGACACGTATGGTTTTGCGTTATCCAATATTGTGGCTGCTATGCAGGCAGGGATCCACCGGTTTGACACTTCTGTCGGAGGTCTGGGTGGTTGCCCGTTTGCTCCTGGTGCAGCAGGGAATGTGGCGACAGAAGATGTGGTGTTAATGCTACATGAAATGGGAATCAGCACAAACATCGATCTACAAAGTCTTCTATCGGTCGTAGAAAAAGTTAAAACGTTTACAGAGCGAGAATTAACAGGTCATCTTCATAAAATTAAAGAGTTTCAATTGGAACATGGGGACGGTTCTGGCGTACCAAATTAACATGTGAACGTGGGGACGGTTCCTGTGATCAAAATAAAAAGAGAGGAATCCACGTTAATTAGGTGGGTTCCTTCTTTTGTGTCTATTTGTGATTCCTAAGAATAACAAAATGAGGGTGAAAAGGAATCCGAAACAGTCAAGTCCTTAATTGTGTGTAAATTTTTTTCCTTATGTCACTTTGTTAAACAGCTATATTAATTTTTATTGTATGGAAGGGGGTACCCCCTTCCATACAATAAAAATTTCGGACGCTTCACTCTTGTCCTATCGGAATCAATTTTCCTTCTTGTGCTTCTGCGATGTCCATTAATACAGCACCAATTAATCTAAAGGCAGACTGAGTATTAGGAAATATTCTAACTACTCTTTCCCTACGCCGTACTTCTTGATTTATTCGTTCTAATGAATTTGTTGAGCGGATATATTGATGGAATTTCGACTTTTCATTTAAATATTGTATTGCATCCTCAAAGCCATCTTCTAATGTTTCAATAGCTTTTTCTAGCTTAGGGTCTTCACCAAATCTATTTAAAAATTCCTCTTTAAATTGCCTTGCATCTTCAACTTCTACAGCTTCAAAGATTCTTTTTAATCCAAACTTTACCTCCTCCATTCCTTTCTTTGGCAATTGTTGAAAAATATTGCGTTTGAAATGTACAGTACATCGTTGCCAAGATGTTCCTACAAACTCCTTAGCAATGGCCTTTTTTAAGCCCTTATGGGCATCAGATATAATTAATTTTGGTGATTGTAAACCACGTGACTTTAAGTGCTGAAAAAACCCTTTCCACGCCTCATAATCCTCATCATGGTCAACTTTTAAACCAAGTATTTCACGACTATTGTTTTTATTAATCGCAGTAGCAATATACACAGCTTTAGAAACCACACGGTTATGTTCCCTCACCTTAATGTACATGGCATCTGCAAAAATATATGGATAGTACATTACATTTAGAGGTCTGTTAGCCCATTTATTTACAATAGGATCAAGTCTCTCGGTTAAAGAAGAAACAAATGATTTTGAAAAACTTTCTCCGCATAACTCTTTAACAATATTCTTAACTTTTCTGGTGGATACACCATTAATAACCATTTCAAGCATGGATAGAACAAATGCCTGATCACAACGTGAATATTTTTCAAAAATAGACGTTGAAAACTCCCCATTTCGTGTACGAGGAACCCTCAGCGTAATCTTACCTATACTCAAAATAAGATCACGTTCATAGTAGCCATTTCTATAATCACGACGAACGGTCGTACGCTCATAAGCTCCAGCTTTTAAATATTCATCACGTTGATTTTCCATTACCGAGTTTAGAACCAAAACCACAGATGCCTTAACAACTGTGCCTAATTCAGAATTTATTACAGCATCTTTTAAATCTTCAATATTTAGGTTAAACTGAATTTGAGTCATAATTAATTCCTCCACATTGTTTTCTTCGCTGTTAACATTGTAGACAAAAGGAATTAATTTGACTCTTTTTCTTTTTACACAATTATATGGACTCTATCTCCGAAACGGCATCAGATTCCCTTTAAGCAAATGTATTAGGGTGAGAGGGAATCAGGTAAGGCACGTGATTCCCATAAACAACAAAAATAAGGTTAAACGGGAATTCGAAACGGCATCAGATTCCCAATGAGCAAATGAATTAGGCTGAGAGGGAATCAGGTAAGGCATGTGATTCCCATAAACAACAAAAATAAGGTTAAACGGGAATCAGAAAACACATCAGATTCCCTATGAGCAAATGAATTAGGATGAGAGAGAATCAGGTAAGGCATCAGATTCCCATAAACACAAAAATAAGGTTAAACGGGAATCAGAAAACACATCAGATTCCCAATGAGCAAATGAATTAGGCTGAGAGGGAATCAGGTAAGGAATCTGATTCCCATAAACAACAAAAATAAGGTTAAACGGGAATCCGAAACGGCATCAGATTCCCAATGAGCAAATGAATTAGGCTGAGAGGGAATCAGGTAAGAAATCTGACTCCCATAAACAACAAAAATAAGGTTAAACGGGAATCAGAAAACACATCAGATTCCCAATGAGCAAATGAATTAGGCTGAAAGGGAATCAGGTAAGGAATCTGATTCCCATAAACAACCAAATAAGGTTAAACGGTAATCAGAAAAGGCATCAGATTCCCAATGAGCAAATGAATTAGGCTGAAAGGGAATCAGGTAAGGCATGTGATTCCCATAAACAACAAAAATAAGGTTAAACGGGAATCAGAAAACACATCAGATTCCCAATGAGCAAATGAATTAGGCTGAGAGAGAATCAGGTAAGGAATCTGATTCCCATAAACAACAAAAATAAGGTTAAACGGGAATCAGAAAACACATCAGATTCCCTTTGCGTAACCAAAATTTTGGGAAAGGTATTTAATAGAAAAAAACATTACAAAGATTCCATGAGCCTAAAGATTATATAATCCTCTACCTACTGATTAATAAAATGAGAGGAAGAACTATGGCCAACAAGTTTAAAATTTTGGCAAAGGATTCTACGTATCCTCTTCTTAGAAATATTACCTCCAGACCATTCATAAATCCCATTAGTGGTTATCTTATGATCCGGAAAAAGCAGAATCAATTCTTTTACGCTCCGCAGAATTCCATCATCAACAGACTCAGCACAACCACATTTTTCACATAACAACAAGTTACCTTGACTAACAGTAAAACTACTATTGCACGTACAACAAATGATACCTTTTTCCAGATTCTCATACGAATATGAAGGGATTTTACTAGTCGAAGATTTTGGTTTGTGAAGGGAAATTAGTGTTTCAGAGAATTTTAAATGATGATTATTTAATTTTGAGTCGACTTTGTTTAAGGTATTAATAAAACGGTTTAATTGAGTAGGGAAAACAAGAGGATGGTTGAGTGGTGCTTGGTATAAGTAAAAGTTTGGATTAATGAAGCATAGGTGAGGACTCATTTGAAAACTATACCCAATAGCATTAAGTAATCCTTTCAACAAGGTTTCACTACGGCTTAATTGATGTAATGGATTCTTCATCTCAATACCATTTTTGGGATACCATTTTCCGTTATCAATATAATAATCACCTTCAAAGTTTTTTACATCTATTGGATAAATTATTTTTTCTGAAATTAATAGTGAATCGATTTGAAATTCATTATTATTATGTTCGAGTAATAAATCATTAATGAAATAAAATCCTGTTCTGATACCTTCTGACAAAACGTCAAACATTTGCTCTCCTTTAAACCCTTTTTCTAAGTTAGAATAATAACCAGCGCATTTTATTGATAATTTTGTTCTTACATTTAAACTTCTCATAATCCTTAATTCATAAGATTCAAAACGCTGCTTTAATACAGGGTTATCTAACATAAATCACACTCCAATTAGTATAGTAATACATTAATATTATTGATATATGGGAAAATTTTCAAGATATATTAATGGATAGTTTTAAAATATTTTTATTTTTAGTAAAAATAACCTCAGTAGTAACTCTTAATTATTCATTTTGTTATTTATGTAATTTAATCAGCAAAAGTATCCTGGTTAACGTAAGCAACAAAAATAAGGATGAAGGGGAATCAGAAACGGCATCAGATTCCGGTTAGCAACAAAAATAAGGATGAAAGGGAATCAGAAACGGCATCTGATCCCCATGAGCAACAAAAATAAGGATGAAAGGGAATCAGAAACGGCATCTGATCCCCATGAGCAACAAAAATAAGGATGAAAGGGAATCAGAAACGGCATCAGATTCCCATGAGCAACAAAAATAAGGATGAATGGTAACCAGAGTAGGAATCAGTTCCTGTAAGCAATAGAAATAAGGACAGAAGGGAATCAGAAACGGCATCAGATTCCCATGAGTAACAAAAATAAGGATGAATGGTAATCAGAGAAGGCATCTGATTCCCGAAAGCAACAGAAATAAGGATAGAAGGGAATCAGAAAAGATTAAGAGGAAGTCCATTGCCCTCCGTTCACATGAAGCGTTTGGCCAGTCACAAAACGAGAATCATCAGAAGCAAGATATACAAAAGTTGGGGCTACCTCAAATGGTTGACCTTGACGCTGCATCGGATTACCCGCTAACGTCACTTCATCTGCAGAAAAACTAGCAGGAATGAGTGGAGTCCATATTCGTCCAGGAGCAATCGCATTAACGCGAATCCCTTTATCCACCAAATTATTTGCCAAAGCACGAGTAAATCCTACATTGGCTGCTTTCGTCGCAGTGTAATCGATCAACTGTTTAAATCCATCATATGCCACTACCGAAGCCGTATTAATAATAGAGCTACCTGCTTTTAAGTATGGAAGTGCTGCTCGAGTCGTATAAAAATGAGAGTAGATATTTACTTTAAAGGTATCATCAAACTGCTCATCCGTAATATCCAGTAAACTCAATTGTTGAAACTGAATCCCAACATGATTACATAGAACATCAAGCTGTCCAAAAGTTTGTATTGTTTTTTCCACAATATAAATACATTGCTGTTTCTGTCTTAAGTCACCTGGCAACAATAAACAGCGTTGCCCGAGTTCCTCTATTCTTTTCTTTGTTCGGTTCGCATCCTCGTGTTCATCTAAATAGGCAATTGCAACATCGGCACCTTCCTTCGCAAAGGCAATAGCTGCTGCAGCACCCATACCGCTGTCCCCACCCGTGATAAGTGCTACTTTACCTACCAGTTTTTCGCTCCCTTTATAATTTGGATTTTCAACAATTGGTCTTGGCACCATTAATTTTTCTACCCCTGGTTGGCGAAGCTGACGTTGTTCCGGAACAGTAATCGGCACCTCTTTGTATTGCGTGATTTTTCCATAGTTCGGATGCATCGGATAACTTTGCTGAGCGGACTTTTCTGGGGAATTTTGATGGTCTTGTGGCATATTTACCCTCCTAGAAGTAACCATTTTCCGGTTACTCTATGTTATCTGGGCGTAAATGGTGCATGGTTAATTAGGGGATGGAATAGAAATTGTTGTACATGCTCGTTCCATAGGTAGTTGAATACAGTGAGGAGAAAAAGGTAAAAAAACATAGGGGGAAGCGCATTGTATTATTACGATCCAGAAGTAAGGTTGTTACTTATGAATCATTCGAATGAAAAAGTTCAGATAATTTACGGCTCCAATTTTCTAACTCTACAGTTGCCGCAAATCGGGCCTAGACCTCCATATTATTATAATCCAAGATATGAACCTTATTATCCTATTATCTAATCGTTCAAATAGGAGGTGAGCTTTTAATAGCTCAGCCTCCATATAAACTAACGACGATGACGGGCAAGGTCTATTGCGCCTAATACTACATGTGCTAAACCAAAACCAAAAACGGTATTTGCAATCATTTTATTTGATCCTCGTTTTTGTTTTAAAGCATAACCAGTTGCTGTCACAACAGATCCCAATGCAGTCGGTATCATACCTTCACGAATATTCATATTCATATCCCCCTACATCGCTTTAGTTGGTGTAGATCACCAACATTATTGTTTCCTTTAAAGGTTGATATATGCTATCCATCCATTGGATAATCCGACCATTAAGTGAAATACTCCAATTTTGCATCTGGGAAAAACTTCTCCATATAACCGTAAAGATGCTTCTTTATATCCTCTTCTTCTTCTTTTTGATAAATATATTTTCCAATTCCATATTTTCCCCACTTATATCTTCTTTTCTCTTCATCTAATTCTAATTTTGTCATAGGGTAATTTTTCTCAATAACTCTTTTTGCTGGCTTCGTAAAACGATGCTGAATAAACTCAAAGGTGATATCCTTCTTTGCATCATCTGGTAATTCCGCATCTAGACGCTCAAACATATGGTAGTAGCCATCCTCCCATCCTTCATGAAGATAGATCGGTGCTACGATAAATCCTAATGGATATCCGGCTCTTGCAACTTTGCCTGCAGCTTCAATTCTTTTATCTAAAGGAGAAGTCCCTGGTTCAAAGTTCTTAATAATATAATCCGCGTTTACACTAAAACGGAATCTTGTTTTTCCATTATGTTTTGCATCTAGCAAATGGTCTACATGATGAAACTTTGTAACAAATCTTAGTTTGCCAAGCTCGGATTGTCCAAAATGCTCAATGGCTCTTTTTAAAGTATGGGTCATATGATCAATCCCTACAATATCAGAGGTACATGAGGCTTCAAACCGCGTGATCTCTGGAGCACGTACTTCCATGTATTTATCAGCAGCCTCTAGAATTTCCTCTACATTGACGTAAGTACGGATATACGGCTTACTTCCCATCGTCGTCTGTAAATAGCAATAATGACAGTGACCCATGCAGCCAGTTGCGAAAGGAATAGCATACTCTGCAGATGGCTTTGACGTATCAAATTTAAGGGTTTTTCTAATACCAACGACTAGTGTGGACTTTGCTACTCGATATTTTTGAAATTCGGTATCACCTGGAAGATTTCTTACTTGGTTATGGGAAGTGGTTTCCCGAATTTCAACATCCATATTTTTAAATTTCTCATATAACTCTTTTCCTAACGGGTACTCTAATGCGGCTGGTTCAAAGTAAACAAGTCTGGGTAAGAATGGAGTATTCATTGGAATGCCCCATCTGAATGATTTCCATAATAGTAATCATATGCTTGATTTGCTTCTTCTTCGGTAGAGTACACTGCCATTTCATTGGATAGCGGGTAATACGTTTCATATAAAAATAAAGCCAATTCCTCTTGCTTCTTTGGTAATCGCAGTATTTGCTGCAGTTCTTCAAAGACTTTTACAAGAAGCAATTAATATCAAATCAGAAAATGATCTAACGGTCTGAGGTGAAAAAAATGGCTATAATAATAAATATTGATGTGATGTTAGCTAAAAGGAAAATGAGCGTAACCGAGCTATCGGAACGGGTTGGAATAACGATGGCGAACCTTTCTATATTGAAAAATGGAAAAGCAAAAGCAATTCGTTTTTCTACTTTAGAGGCGATATGTAAGGCATTAGATTGTCAACCTGGAGATATTTTAGAATACAAAATGGACGTAGAAAAGTAAGGGCAAGATGAAAATTAATCTTTTCTTAAGAAATTTCTTATGTCTTTCCTAAGCTTTTTCCTATATATTAGACATATGATTAAGATATAAAGGTGAGGTGGGGATTTTGATAAGAGAAAAAAAGATTTATCTCCTTTTAACGGATACAGGAACGCTTTTAACAAGGATGATTAAATCCTACACTAAAAAACCTTATAACCATGCCTCAATCGCCTTTGATGCTGATTTAAACGAGGTCTATAGTTTTGGAAGAAAGAGAGCGAGAAATCCTGTTATCGGAGGATTCGTACGCGAGGATTTACATTCTGTAATATTTGAAGAGGCAAATTGCGCCATCTATTCCTTAACGATTCCAGAGGAAGAATTTCAAAAAATGTATGAATATATTCAAAATATCGCTGCGAAAAAAGAAAACTATCGATATAATTTTATTGGCCTATTTGGAGTTCTATTTAATAAACCGATAAAGAGAAACAATGCTTTCTTCTGTTCTCAGTTTGTGGCATCCGTTCTAAAGGAAAGTAAGGTCATTGATTTTGATAAAGATCTTTCTCTGATTGCACCAAGTGAGTTACCACATTTAGCAGATTTCCAATTGGTGTATGAAGGTAGATTACTAGATTATCAAAATAGTGTATGTAACAAAAGTGTCCATGTATCTTATCCGCTAGTCTCGATTGAAATGTGATTCTTGCTATTATACTTTAATTATTTCTATTTTAAAAAAAAATAATAAATGCCCCCTTCAAGGTAACAGAAGGGGGCATTTATTATTAGGAAAGCGGACCAATTAAAAAGCTCCAATGGATTCCTTCTTCTTATTCATCACAAGCGCTTCTAGGCTATATGCCGTTTCAAATCCACCTCTAGTCGCATCAGCAAGAGAAACATAACCTGCAGCATCTCCTATTACAAATACTGAATCGAAATGTTTTCTAAATGACTCTTCTAATGGATTATATGGCTTTACTCCCATAGCAAAAACAACCTGGTCCACTTCTACTTCTGACTGCTCACCCGAATCTAATTCTTCTATAATGAGGCCATTTGGAATGATTTTATTTACTTTATGATTGGTAATAATCGTAACATTTAATGCTTCTAGACGTTTTAACAGCCGTGCGCGTGTTGGTGGACTTATTTTCTTTCCAGACTTTGTAGGTAACTCAATAAAAGTAATTTGATTTCCTTTTTCTGCAAGTCTACGTGCCGTGCTTTGACAAACCATTCCGCTTCCTAATACAGCAATATGTTCATGATTAAATTGTTTTTGATCCATTTTAACCTCTTTATAATGACAGACATTGGCCAATTCATTTCCTTTGATATCAGGAATGAATGGCTGTCCTCCTGTAGCAAGGATCACTGCATAAGGTTGTAATGCTTCTACCCTTTCAATCGTAGCCTCTGTATTTAGTCGAATATCCACATTTAGTCGTTCCATTTCATGGATGCAGTAATCAAGATACCATTTCATCTTCTTTCGATACACAGGCTCTGTTACTTGGTTCAACTGTCCACCGAGTTTATTGTCTTTTTCAAATACGGTTACGTCGTATCCTTTTAGCGATAGTACTCTTGCAGCTTCCAATCCGCCTGGACCACCGCCAACGATCACAACTCGATGTTTATCTTCAGTCTTCTTGAATGCATCAAACTCTAGTTCCCGTCCAGCTCTTACGTTAATGGAACACTCAATATGTGCAGTTGTATAGGCACAACGCAAACAAGAAATACACATCCGAACTTCTTTTTCTCGTCCCTCTGCTACCTTACGAACCCATTCTGGGTCTGCGAGTTGACCACGTCCAATAGCAACAAAATCTGCTTTTCCTTCTGCTAAAACGGACTCAACATACTCAGGTTCACGAATTGCTCCAACGGCAATCACTGGGATACGAACCTCCTGTTTAATTGCTTCTGCAAGATAGACTCTCCAGCCCTGCTCAAATAATGGCGATTCAATCACCTTATCCATCGAGTTATAGTTTCCTGCACTTGCATGCAATCCGTCTACGCCGATTTTTTCTAGGTAGGAACTAATCTTTTTACTTTCTTCAACATCGATACCATGTTCATCAAATTCGTCTACACTTAATCGTACAGTAACAGGGAAATCGTCCTCACAAATCGTTTTGATCCCTCGTACGATTTCCTCCAAAAATCTCATTCTATTTTCAAAGCTACCGCCAAATTCATCGGTTCTTAAATTCGTATATGGACTCAAAAACTGATTAATTAAGTATCCATGTGCCCCATGAAGCTCTACCCCATCGACACCTGCAAGCTTACATCGATAAGCAGCCATAATAAACTTGTTAATCAATTCTTTCACTTCTTTAGTTGTTAATTCCCTTGGTACTTCCCCAATTGCCTCACAAGGAACTGGACTTGGAGCAACAATTTGCTTGCCACCCGTTAGCATGGAATTCGATTCTCTACCAGCATGATGAAGTTGCACAAATAGTTTCGCACCATATTTATGTATGGCATTCGCCAAACGATGGAACCCTGTTATATATTGATCCTTATCGATTCTAAGCTGGTTTACTGCACCTTTCCCTAAATCATAATCAATCGCCGTAAACTCCGTTATGATTAAACCAGTTCCTCCTTTGGCTCTTTCTTCATAATAACGAATTTGGTGATCCGTGATCTCCCCGTTTGCTCCAGCCAAATTGGTACTCATTCCCGGCAAGACCACTCGATTCTTAATCACGAGATTGCCAATTCTACCTTGTGCAAATAAATGACGATATTCCATACAGACCCCACCTTGTATATATTTTCACAACTAAATACCTATAATTAATTATAAAGGAGGAGATGGACTGTTTTTTGTGAGGTATTTGACAATTAGGTGGAGATTTGACCAAAAAATGTCAATCTTATTCCATTTTTTCAAAAATCTATGAAATAAAAATAGATGAAACCTTTACGATTTCATCCAAAATTATCCTATTCTTTTTTTACCTACTTTAAAAGCATTTATTTATTGTGTTAATTGATTCAACTCATTTATGCATTCTTGAACAAGTGTAACACCCTGACTCATGGCTGCTCCACCACCAAATGCTGCTGTTACACCGATTGCTTCCAATATTTCTTGCTCCGAGCAACCCTGATCCAGACATCCTTTTGTATGATAGATGATACAATACTCATCCTGAGCGTGGATACTGATCCCTAAAGCAATCAATTGCTTTTGTTTTTGAGTTAATTCGCCTTCTTTAAAACACTCTTCAGTAAACGCATTAAACTGACTTGCTAATTCGGGCATCTTTTTTGTAAAAGAACCAAGCCCTTCTTTGTATTTGATTAGTGTTGCCTCAGTAGAATTTCCAATTTGCATTTCCAATTTTCAATCGACTCCTTTTTTATTATTCAAATCAAAAATATTATGAGCAAACAACCCGTTCTTTACTCCTTAACCACTTCTTCCATAATCAAGAAATCATAATATAAGTAGAATTTGAAAATCTTAATAGAAGAACGAAAAAACGAAGGTGATGAAATGGAAACCAACAATTATCAGGCAGGGGATGTCGTATATGTGTTTTATCGTAATCCCCATACTCAAGATGTGGCAAATATTCAAGCAGCAGCCGTTGTAAATAATCCAGAGAAGCAAGAGGAATTGGCTTTATTTTTATATGAAACGTATTACCCGCTATCCAATGAAATGGCAGTGTACTCTACCG
>Ga0068629_1000231_pt1 | contig 14564 bp, 9 predicted proteins | sample InSIn3gowninarea_FD_77432 | JGI IMG/M metagenome (GOLD analysis project Ga0068629, IMG submission 77432) | Clean room microbial communities from NASA Spacecraft Assembly Facility at Jet Propulsion Laboratory, Pasadena, California, USA -... ...
CCTCAACATCGCCATCACCACAGCATCACATCACATCATCCATCACGCCACTACTCCCGCTCCCAAGCATTGGAGAATCCTTCATCCCACTGATCCACACATGCATCCCACCTGCAGTCACTGAGAAGTACATCCTCCCATCCAATCTCCCAACCCATACCAAACCCACCCACGCAAGCTCCCCAATAACCTCCATCGCTCCCAGCACAAAAAGAACAGTCGAGAACCTCAGAATCCTCCCCGCATAGCCCTTCCTCTGGAAATCAGTTCTCGCTTCCTCTTCCCCCTTCCAAACGCCCGGCGCTGTCCTGGCTGGCTGACTCGCCTCGCCTCGCCTCGCCTCGCCCTTCGCTTAGGTGCATCATTTAGACCACCGGAGGACCTACCTTTAGAGTCTTCGATAGAGAGATACCTATGATGTTTGGTGAATCCTTCCGATTGATTTTTATATTACCATTTGATCCTTGTCCCTTTTTCGCTCGGTTAGACGATTCGTTCGCAGCCTCGGCTAATAAGCTATGGATCCTTCGATTCTCCAAGGAGGATATGGTTGTTTTCGGAAAATCATCCGGGGTCCGACGTCCGATAGTGGGTCTTGTTGGCGGTGCGCACCTACAAACAAGTAGAGAGGAGAGGGAGGGGTTTGAAACGTGTCGATCGTGAGCAATCAACAAGGTCAATCATGCCAGTGTTCATTACACGCAAGGTATACGGTAAGACACTGTGGGGAGAACAAACTCCAAGCAGAACGAGTAGAGTCCCGTCTACCTAGTAGCGAAACCAAAAAAGTGGCCTCGTTTCGACATGCTTGCTTGCTTGCTCTTGCTTGTGCACGTGCACAGCGGAATCCTCTCAAGCTTATCATTATCGTCCTTCTCCCTCTCCGGCAGAGACTTACAGTATTAGTAAGGTACCCTTTCCCCTGTATGGGCAGTTAAAACGAATCCCGAAATCCTATCTACTACTAGGTCAGTGCGGTGGAGGGAAGTGAAGGAAGCAAGAACAAGGCGGGACGGGGCGATGTGAGTCGACGTTCCACACATCCTTTCCCTCTCCCAAGTACATAAAGTAAAGATTCTGCTCACATGTGTTCCGGCAGTGGCTGGCTAGCAGCAGTGACGGCACTAGGAAGAAGCACCTGTACGTGTCTAGTGGAAGGGAATGTGAAGATGCAGATTTCAAGATGGAGATATGCCATCCACACACACACACACACATACACATACACACACACACATACACACACACACACACACATGTCTTGGATGTCCTTCAACAGAAATGTTTGCACATGAAGCATAGATGTACACTGCGCCATGTAAGTGATTGTTGCAAAATGGATCCGACCCTATTGTCGCTATAAAGCGCCTACAGTATGTATACCTAGGTCCACACCACCATTGAGGCATACCACCAGCAGCCATTCCTCCCGTTCAATGTGATCGAGGTGGGAATACGGCTCAAACAGCAAGAGATCGTTGCACGTATACCGTATCAGCGGACGAGGAACAAGGAAACCCGAGGTGCTCGTTGCTGCGAGAGCGTTTAGTAGGCCAACCCTCTTTCTTCGCATCTTTACCACCAGTCAGCCAGTCTGTCTACCATTCCACTCCATTCCATTCCGATACCCCAAGAGCTCAACAAGAAGAGCGACGTAGAGTAGGTAGGTAGGTATACCCAAGCCAACCTCGATTGATCCGAGATGTTCAACTTCCATGCAAATGGACAGCGAGCAACCGCAAGAACAACCACAAGACGAAGACGAAGAAGAAGAAGAAGCAGGACTTTCAGCGCAAGATGAAATCTTACATAGGGTCCGATACAATACAATACAAAAGAAGCTAAAGAGTATAGCTCTGACTCTGACCCTTCCTCCGATACAGTAGGGAATAATCAAAAAAAAGGGGTGCTTTGTGGTATCTCTTTTTCTCTCCGTCCTCGATCGTCTTCTTATCTATTCCTTCTTTCTGCTTCGGCGCGCGCCGTGGTAGACAGACCGCGTTGGTTGAGCTCGCTGGTTTTCCACCATTCAAACCCTTCCATTCATCCTCCTCCAGATTATTCTTTTCTTTTGTTCCGTGTTTCAATTCTTTAAGTCGCCGAGCAAAACTCCTCGCATTCTTGTTCTTTTCCAGCATTTACACCACAAAAGGAACGAAGGAGTCCGTCGACCACCAGACGTATACGACACTTTTCCAGACTCTCAATCACCCAAACTAAGAGCTGAAGACGCCCTTGACCATAGAGCCAATGTCGCCAGCATCATCCGGGTAGACGTAGAAGGCCAGAGCGATGATGATGTAGGTTCCGAGGCACATGCAGCCCTCGAGGTAGTTGCTCTTGCCATCTCCGATAAGGTAGTTGACAACCAGCACGGAAAGGAAGAAGACGACAGTCTCGAAGCCTTGGAAGTGAAGGGTCATGGGCTTGTCCATGATCCAGCCGAGGATGACGAGGAACGGGGTGACGAACAGGGCGATCTGCATGCTGCTGCCGATCGCGACGCCAATGGCCAGGTCCATCTTGCCCTTGTATGCGACGACGCAGGCGGTGACGTGCTCGGCGGCGTTGCCGACAATAGGCAGGAGGATCAGACCGATGAAGGTCTTGCTGATGTGTGCGGACTCGACAATCGCGTCGATGCTGTCGACCAGGTATTCGGCGCAGATTGCGACCGCGAGTGTGACAAGAATGAGGCAGACGGTGGCTGCAATAGGACCCAAAATTTGCGGCTCCTCCTCTCCGCCATCATCGTTCTCCTGCTGCTGCTCTGCGTCGAACAAGTGTGCGTGGGTCTTGAGCTGGAAGAACAGGTAGAGGCAGTAGAGGATGAGCATGATGATGGCGGTACCGTGTGAGAGGATGAGGATGTTGTCTTCGGAGTCGGCGGCGCTGCCACGGAGGGAAGCGTACAGAGTCGCCGGGATGATGAGGGAGGTCGCGGCGACGGCCATGAGGGATGCCATGGTAGATGCGACTGTTGCGTTGAATTCGCTCTCGGTGCGCCTAACTCCAGAGGCGATGAAGCAGCATCCCAAGACGAGCAGGATGTTGGAGAGGATGGAACCGAGCATGCTGGACTGGACAATGCGAATCTCGCCTTGCCTGAGCGCGATGATACTGACCTAGATGGATTGTCAGCTGTTGCCGAGTGTGTCACTCAAGCTTAGGCGTAAGACATACGATCAACTCGACGGCATTTCCAAAAGTCGCATTCATCAGACCGCCAATGGTCTGACCGAGCTTGACACTCAGCTCCTCGGTAGCGAAACTCAGCAGGGATGCCAGCGGCACAATGGCGATGAAGTTGATGATGAAGACGGTGGTCGGGTTCGCACCGGTCGCGCCCAGCGCGATACCGGCGGGCACGAAGACCAGCAGGATGTTGACATAGTTGCTGGCCAGAGTCAACCAGGCGAGGTGGAAGAAGCTCATGGGGTATCGCACCCAGGCGCGGTCATCCTCGTGCAGCGGCTTGCCGCCAGAGTGCGAGTTGGAACCGCGCGTGAGCGGGGTGCGCTCGTCGGCGGAGCCGTTTGTTCCTTCGTTGGGACCAGGCATGGTGTTGTTGTTGACCTCGTTGCTAAAGGCACGACCGTGTTTGCTGAAGGCGCGCTTAATACCAGCGACGCCAGAACCTCATGATACGGTCAGTGCGTGGTATGGAACGGGTTTGCGGGTAAGTTTCGAATGGCTGGGGGATGGGAGACAAGGGCAGGGCGGTGGTGATGATGGCATTGGGAGGTGACGGGCCAAGCCACGGTGGACAGTGGACGGTGCAATCTCAGTGACATGGCCGAAAAGGCTACTGGCAGGGAGGCTTGACTGCGCCCCGATTGAAGGAAGAGGGGGAGTTACTTACTCATGTTGTTGGAGAGGAGAAGGAGGGCGAGGGATAGATGCCGGAAGCTGTACCCTACAAGGCACGACTGCAGGTAGCAAAGTTACAGAGTAGGACGAACAGAGGTTTCGCCGAATGATGGCACTGATGGCACTGATGGCACAACAGCAGCAGTGTGGTTGTAGTGGAGGAGTAGTCGGTAGCAGCAATTACCTACTACCTACTAGCGCGCGATTTGGGACAAGTGAGGTGGGGCGGATGGATGAGGTGAAGGAGGCGCAGTGCGTGCGTGCGAGCTGTAGTGCGTCTGTGGTAGCGGAAAGACACCAATCGACGGTGAGATGAGTGAGATGGAGTGGGAAATGGTGCAAGTGCGGGTGACGGAGGTGATGTGCTGGCCAGACCTGCGAGACTGCGAGAAGAGAGAGGTCAAGGGAGATACACTGGAGCTGTCTTGCCAGGCCAAAGAATTGAATGGCTGGGCCAGTGACGTCCCTTTGTTTACTGCGCCTCACTCTAAGACCGCTAGCTCCATTGTCATCCACGTCTAGTCGTTGCTTACCGAAGAACTCTATCTCGTCATGTCTGCATCGTGGAACTCATCTAGCCGCCGCCCTCTTTCCCACTTTCATGTCCGTCATATAATACCGCTGCCAACTAATCTACATCAAGTCGTCTCTCAGCACCAAGAAGCGATGCTAGATTCTGCATACCTCACTTCAACGCAGAGTTATCACTTCCACCTCATGCCGGCAACCCCAGGCTGAACGCTACCATCTGCCGCTGCCGCCGCCAGAAACTCGATCAACTGCCATGTGGAGCACGATCGAACACCGAAACAAGCAACGGCTGCATAATTAGTTATTCCACATCGGGTGCGCGATCCGAGAATCATGTAACACGAAAGTCTCGCATCGTCTCTCTCTTACATCTCTCTCTCTCCCCTGCTTGACCCTAGGGGGCAGTGCAAATGTATCAGGATGGAAAAGGAGGCGGCATTGTTATTGTCTACCACTTCACGAATAATGGTGATCACTCTGGAACGTGGACATGACATGCTACGCGACTTGGCAAGCACAGCAAAAAAATCCAATGTCGGGGCGTTTTTGTGAGACAGGTTGCATACCTATCAAAGTACATGCACGCTGCGAAGGTGGGCACAGCAATGTTGAAGTATACATTTCGATTTTGCAACATCTCACATATTCCTCCTCCTCATCATCATCTTCATCTATCTCAGATCAAAAAAGATATAGCAAGCAAAAACAAAAACAAAACATGCCATGCCATGCCACCAACCACCACCACCACCTTGATACTCCAAAATCTCGCCCAAACACCACCCGCACAACACCCCAAGTACGAAGAAACTGCCGCCCCAAGGCAAAAACAAAGAACAGATTACCCAAACGAGAAACTCTCCAAAAGCAGGCTGGCTCAACCCTCAATAGCCCTCCCCTCCATCTCAATCCCCGACCTCCTCGACCCACTCCCATACACAATCTCCATCATCTTCCGCTTCTGCACCTCCCTCGTACTCTTCAACAACGAATACGTCCCCTCCAACCCCCTAACCTGCTCATCAATGCTCAATGTACTTCCATTCTCGCTCCTCACAAGCGGGCTGACAAGCTTGCGGCGCAAGATCTCGAGGTTAGATTTCAGCTGCAGCAGGCGCTGGTTGTGGTCGACCAGCACGTACTTGTTGCGCACGGTGCGGTCGCGCACGGACGCCAGCAGGTCTTTGTTCTTCTGGTATTTGCGCAGCAGCGAGGCGTTGACGCCGATGACTTTCGTCCACAGCGAGGAGAGGAAGTCGCCTTCGAGGCGTTCTTGCTGGTCTTGCTCGCGGATCACGGTCCGCTGCAGGTTGAGGAATTGCTTGTCGATCGCTTCGAAGAGGCCGAAGAGTTGGATCGAGTGGCTGAGCTCGTTGTTGATGCTTTCCTCCAGCACGCCCAGGAACTCGTGGAAGGTGCGGTCGAGAGTCGCCTTGGTGCGTTGCGCGTGCGTGTGCCCGAAGATGTCGCGCATCAGTTGGTTGTCTTTCATCAGCCCGACGCGGGTCATGAAGCCGTGCGCGTTCGACCATATGGAGCCGATGGCGCTGGGCGGCGCAGTTGAGATCGCGGTCAACTCGCGCTGCGCCCACTCCATCACCAGCAGGATCGAGTCGACGTCTGCGTCGACGCTGGCGAAGAAACGTGTCATCTCGATGGCCAGGGTCTTCATGCTGTCGCTCAGGTCGTCGAGCTGGTGCACGATGATGGGCCCGCTGGTCATGTTCGTCGACCGCACCGACTCGCCCAGATCCCATACCGCCACACCAGTGTCGTGGAGCTCTTCAATCTGAGCGTGCCCATGTTCCGAGTAGAAAATGACCGGCTCGAACGATTTCGCAAGACCCGCCACTTTGACCAGGTCCGGCGCGGGCGTGTTGCTCGGTGTCGTTAGGAGATTGCTCAAGAGCCAATATAAGAAGAGGGATGCGCATGTGTAGAGGAAGAAATTCTGCCGTGACTTTGTGGCGTTGTGCGTAAACTTTCGCACCCATGTTACTGCAGCTTCGATAGGTTCAGTCCGTTGTATCACGTCTAGCGACGTCGAAAAGCGGATGTCTAAGCCAACGCGCCATCGTTAGGGGATAACTTCAAGACACGTAGGAAAAGAGTGCGAAATGGAAAGGGAAGGTGGCAAAGACAGGAGACGGAGCACTGGAAACTTACAATTCATTTGAGTTGGGGTCTTCTGGTCCGGGGCTTCGGATTCGTTCGCATCGTGCTGTGACGGCGTCGACGGTCTTGCATTCACTGCTGGCGTTCGCACTGCTGGTGCTGCCGATTCGCCGCCTCCAAAGTAAGGCACTGGACTAGGACTAGGACTCCTCCCTTTCGTAGGGCTCTCTGGTAGTGGTATGCGGGATGGTAGGGGATACACGGTGATCTCGCCATCACCCTCTTCTCGATCTGCGTCTTCATCCACGCTGCGGTATTCCAGGCTCCCTTCTCTGCTGTGGAGGCTACGCCGGCTCGGCGATAACGATCCTTGGTGTTTGAACCATCCACTTCCTGCTTTGCGCCATGCGGGCGGTGAGGCCGAGCGTCTGTTGGAGCTGGCGGAGGATACATATGACGAGACTCCGCTGCGGTAAATTGAGTGCTGCGAGGGCAGGTCGGGGACCGTCGGCGAGAACTCGTGCGCTTCGAAGTCTTCCATGCTCACAGCGAGGCTGGCGTGGGAATCGTACGCTGTCGATGCGGCGTGGGTTGAGGAGCGCGCGGCCATAGGCGCCGGGCGAATCATGCGGTTGTCGCGACTGCTGCGACTGTTGCGACTGTTGCGACTGTTGCGATAGTTGCTTGCTTGATTGATTGCTTTCGCTGCGATCGCAAAGGTTGGTTGTTTGAACGGGAGTAGATGTATCGGCGGTACAAGAGATCTCAGTAGGATTGGATGGGTACGGAAGTAGCAGGTTGCAGTAGGGCTGAGACGTGCAGGGCAATGGGGATGTTGCGTTGCGATCGGGGGGTGTGGGTGTGTGGGTGGTAGTGAATGAGATGGCTGGAGTAGAGTGGGGATGGGGGCACTGTCGGTCGCGCGCGCAGGCCTGTCGCGGGATGTCTTGTCTTGTCGTGTCTCGCACGCGAAAGTCGCAGGCAGCAGAGCGTGTCTAGCACATGATCTTTGTCGTCTGGAACGTGATGTCTGACTGATGGTAAGTAGTAGTGGTAAGGGAATTCGAGTGTACTTGCGATTGCTTGAAGAGGAGGATTAATTCTACAACGCAGGTACGAATGGCGAGCGTGCCACGATCAGCCCTCCGCCCGGGAGAGCTCTCTGTCTCTCCTCCTCACCTCTCCTCTCCTCTCTCGTCTATGGGGCAGTGGAAAGAGGCTGGGGAGAGGAGAGGCGAGAGCAAGGTCATGCAGCTGCTTATGCAGGTGCTTCCCCACCTTGGCGGAGTGATTGGTTGAGCTTGCTCCCGCCCCGCAGCGGCCCAGCTAGCCTTCCTTGCCGCGCCCGTTTCAAACGATATCCTTCCTCTTCCATTCTCCATTAACGCGACGAACATATATCTCCTTTATAGTTCATCTTTGTAATAGCCATCGTCATCGTTCTGTCCTTTCGTCCCGCAAGAGGATGTCGGTGCCGATCCAGAACGTGGTGTTGCAATCCGCAATCGGAACGGCGTCGAACGCTGTGATCTACATGCAGTAGCACAATCAGTAGCCTACCGATATGATCGATTAGAGAATAAAGTGCCAATAGCCTCTCGACGGCAGCATTGCTGTCAATCGTTGACGTCAACTAAGGAACTACCAGGTCGAAAGAGTTGAAAGATCAAAGGGTCAAAAGACAGGCAATGGACGAGGATTCCAACTGTTGCTGTTGTTAGGGTTGGGGTTGGGGTCAGCATGGCAACATTTTCATGTCGATAGGACATCGCAGAAAGACAACTCGGTATCTGCAGTTGGATGTACAGTCCTCCTCGAACACTTCTGTCAATACATGAATCTCAAAGTGTGTCAGCACTATCAGTCCGGCCATCTTCCATCACATTCCCACCAAACTGCGTTGCAGGTGTGAAGAACGTCTTATCGAGTGACAGCCCAGATAGCAATCAGAAAAACACCATTGTCAAATTCGACGGCAGAATCGATAACAGTAAGCTTCGAGCTTGAGCAAGGTACCACCAGACAGCAGTACCCTCACTCTCGAGATGACATGCATGTCTGACCTACCACTGGCATCACTACTACTGTGCAGCCCCACATGTGAGAGGGAGAGCTCTTGAACAGGAACATCCGGCGCCCAATCTGTTGACCACTACACGTTCTTGTTTCCCACAAGCCTATGTTTTCTTCCTCCGATTGTTGATCCACGGAAGAGACATCAGATTCAACATACGTTGAGGTATTCGGGTTGCTTCGATCCAATCTGTCTTTGTCTCTGGACTTGTCTGTGTTTCTCTCTTTACGTGTATATGTACTGTATGTGTAAGTGTCTATATTGACATCCAAACTTTATTCTTGTGGCTCTCCATCAAAGTCACGATGACCGCCTTCTCGAGCAGCAGCAGCAGCAGATGGCTATGATGTCTGCGAGGATACCCAAGAGAAGTACTAGCTGCGGCATGGGTCGCATTCCCTCGCCTCATAGCACTCATACGCACAACCTTCTTCGGCGCCAACTCCCACCGCCAACGACAAGCGAATCCCAGCCCAACAAGCACAAGCAACGTTCCAGCACTCTTGAACATCGATTCGCAAACTCACTGAACCGACATCCCACGTCCGGGCTCGTCGCCCTCCTCCAACAAATCCCAGACCAAATCAGCGCGCTGCTAGGCGACATTGTCGCCAAGCGATTCGTCGTCGTCGTCGTCGTCGGAGGGGAAGAAGTCGTTGTCGACGGCCGGATCCGAGATTCCCCCGTATGCAGCGAGCTGTGCTCGGGAGTAAGATTTGCCGTGCGATGCAAAAGGTCGTTGATCGTGGGGATGTCCCTCGAAGCGAAGCCTTGAGTGCTCGGTATTCCGATTCATGTTGGTGGGAGGGTTGTTGTGCGGCTTGGAGATTTCGCTGTGCTCCATGTGGTGGGGAGAGGCGTTGTTGTTTTCGTTGCGAAGGAGACGTTGGTTAAGCTTGCTGCGGTTTTGCGTGGACTGGAACAGGAGGCGAGTTTGAGAGATGTCAGGGCTGGCGTCGGGCTGAACAGGCGTTCTCGAATGCATCCGGCGCATATCATCGATGTGTCTCGATGGGAGGGAGTCGGCCGGTCGGGGAGGAAGGCGAAGAAGAAGTATCCAGCGAAACCATCGAGAGAAAAGAAAAGACCCGGAGAACAACGAAGACCACTTCCTCACTCTCCCACCCACTCCATGCAAAAGATGAAAAGAAAGAGAACAGGACAAAAATGGCCTCAGAAAAAAGGATCAAAACGAAATAACACTGTCGCTCCTCCCTCTTCCCTCCCTCGTCCTCGCCAAATCCTCCGCGCTCAACACATCCTCGGGCGCCATGCTAAGCAGCATGACCATCTCGACATCGCCCCTGTCCTCCGCCTCCCTCATCAACCGCCCATCCCTCAAGTGGCGATCCACGCCCCAGAGACCCCTCCGCAGCCTCTCGGCAAGCAGCATCTGCGTGACGCGCAAGTGGCCCAAGCGCGCTGCTTCGTATAGAGGTGAGTGTTCGGCGGGCAGGTTGGGGTCTGGGAAGGGGTTTGCGCCGGCGTCGAGGAGGGAGCGCGTTGTGGCGAGGTTGCCGGCGCGGGCGGCGAGGGTGAGGGCGGGGGAGAAATGGGGGTGCGGTACTTGGTGGGGGGGTTCTTCTGAGGTTGGGGTGCTGGTGGTGCTGCTGCTGGGGCTGGGGAGGTTGGCCAGGTTGTTGTCGGAGGCGAAGGGCGAGAGGTATTGGTGTTGGTGGTAGGGCGTTTGGAGGGTGGTGTTGTTGAGGTTCGTGACCAGGTCGGCTAGGCTTCGGGGGGTTGGCAGGGCTTCGACCATGGTTGCTTGGTTTGGGCTGTATGGAGGAGAGATGTTTGAGGATGGAAGATGAGTGTGGTAATGGGTATATGTCAGGTAGAGACAAGCAAGGTAGATGGGTGGGTACGTAAGTGAGGTAGGTACAGTATGTACTGATGAGGATGGAGAATAATAATAATAATAATAACAAACAACGACAATGTCGCCGCTCTCCGATACGAGTTGCTCTTCAAGGCAGGCGAGGTCCTAGCAGCTAGATATGAGTAGGAAGAAGAGTCGGTGGCGAACTGTTGAGGAAATACGATTGATACTGTATCCTTCCCTCGGTGGTCGTTGTTCGAAAATGGTAAACCTGGCCCTTCCACCTTCCCCAGTGACTTGCCTTACTAGTCCGAGTCGGTGAGAGGCCCTGATCATCCTTGTTGGCCCCTAAAAACCTCAAGGCCGTCTTTTCCCAGTTCTGTTCCGATCCCGGCGCGACGGGGCCCCGGCTAGTCTAGTGACGGTGTCGAGTCGCAAGACTGGAGTCGACTCGGGGACCTGGCTTTCTCGAACAAATTTCAAACCCCGGCCGTTAAACTTCTCTCGTGCCTGATTCTACCCGCGCCAAGGTACATGTACTTGGATACATCTTGCGGTGAGAGCCGGATTACCGGATGCAGGCATTGAGGCGACTGTCACTTCGCGTGCGATATACATGTAATATAAGTGTCGCTGCACAACGAGAAATCGTTGTTGCATGCTGTGGAGTGACTTGAAATCACAGTAGTGGAACAAACTTAACAGTAAAAGCGAATTATTGCGCCGGATACCAGAAAACCTATGTACACAATACACACAATTCCCCGCTGCAAATATGCCTTCTTAGGGAATCAAACACAACACTACCTACCTTGCTCTCACCGACTTTCAACAACTGAAACACTGCCTCGTTCAACCCGACTTTTACTCGCCCTTGAGCTTGTCCTGCTTGACGGTGAAGGCCATCTCGAGCAGGTCTTGCTCCTCCTTCATGTGGGTGGACTTGAGACCAGTGGCGACAGAGGCACTGGGGTTGCGACCAGCGTACATGACGTGCTTCCTGTCGTGGTTCTCGGTGTTGTTGAGCAGAGTCTCAATTCTGGGCTGGGTGAATGACCAGGCACCGGCGTTGAGGGGCTCCTCTTGGCACCACACGATGGTCTCGGCATTAGGGTAAGAGTCGAGGTTGTCGCGGAGCTGTGCCCAGGGGAAGGGGTTGAGCTGTTCAATACGGGTGATGGCAGTGTCGGTGATCTTGTTGGCCACCACCAGCAACTTCACTCCCATCTCTCCATTTCCGCTCCACCCCTCTCCCTCTCCCATCCACCCATCACTCACCCTAAAGCGCTCTTGGTCGCTGTCGCATGCCCGGCAACATCGAGAATGCTGCGCACCCAGCTCAATACATGCAGTAAACGCGTCCTCGGCGGCCAAAGTGCCGCCAGGAGCTTTAGCTGCATCGCCCGTGGTACACCACGCACCGCCCTGGTCGCGAAGAGGAGGGAACTCGGCATCACTTCATACAACAACCTCGCCTCTCACTCCCGCAGCTATGCCGTCGCCGCCGAGGACACCGACAAGGGCGTCGACCCTTCCGACTCCTTCCTGTCTGGAAACACCGCAAACTACGTCGACGAGATGTACATGATGTGGAAGGAGGACCCCAAGTCCGTCCACGGCTCGTGGAACGTCTACTTCAAGAACATGGAGAGCGGCGACATGCCCATCAGCAAGGCTTTCGTCCCGCCTCCTAGCATTGTCTCTCAGCCCGCTGGCGGCATCCCTGGTGTCAGCTTCGCTGCTGCACCCGGCGCAACCGCTGGCGGCGATGTCACCAACCACTTGAAGGTCCAGCTCCTCGTCCGCGCTTATCAGGCGCGCGGCCACCACAAGGCCAGGATCGACCCGCTCGGCATTAGGAACGAGGCCCAGCAACCGTTTGGTGTCGGCAGCCCCAAGGAATTGGATCTTAAGAACTACGATTTCACCGAGGCCGACATGGACCAGGAGTTCAACCTTGGCCCCGGTATCTTGCCCAGCTTCAAGACGGAAACCAGAGACAAGATGACCCTGAGAGAGATCGTCGACGCCTGCGAGAGGATCTACTCTGGTAGCTACGGTATCGAATACATCCACATCCCCGATCGCGAGCAGTGCGACTGGATCAGGCAGAGAGTCGAGGTCCCTCAGCCGTACAAGTACTCTGTCGACGAGAAGCGCCGCATCTTGGACCGCATGATCTGGTCTTCTTCCTTCGAGTCTTTCCTGGCCACCAAGTACCCCAACGACAAGCGTTTCGGTCTTGAGGGTGGCGAGGCTCTCATCCCCGGTATGAAGGCTCTGATTGATCGCTCTGTTGACTATGGCGTCAAGGACATCGTCATCGGTATGCCTCACAGAGGTCGTCTCAACGTCCTGTCCAACGTCGTCCGCAAGCCCAACGAGTCCATCTTCTCCGAGTTTGGTGGCAGCGCCGAGCCCTCCGACGAGGGCAGCGGTGATGTCAAGTACCATTTGGGCATGAACTTCGAGCGCCCTACACCTTCTGGCAAGCGTGTCCAGCTCTCTCTTGTTGCTAACCCCTCTCACTTGGAGGCCGAAGACCCCGTCGTTCTCGGCAAGACCCGCGCTATTCTGCACTACAACGGTGACGAGCAGCACGCCACCAGCGCCATGGGCGTCCTCCTTCATGGTGACGCCGCTTTCGCCGGCCAGGGTATCGTCTACGAAACTATGGGCTTCCACAACCTCCCGGCTTACCACACTGGTGGTACCATCCACATCATCGTCAACAACCAGATCGGTTTCACTACCGACCCTCGTTTCTCCCGCTCCACCCCCTACTGCTCCGACATTGCCAAGGCCATCGACGCACCCGTCTTCCACGTCAACGGTGACGACGTCGAGGCCACCAACTTCGTCTGCCAGCTTGCCGCTGATTGGCGTGCCGAGTTCAAGAAGGATGTTGTCATCGACATGGTCTGCTACCGCAAGCAGGGCCACAACGAGACTGACCAGCCTTCGTTCACTCAGCCCCTGATGTACAAGCGCATCAACGAGCTCAAGCCGACCATCGACGTCTACGTCGACCAGCTCCTCAAGGAGAAGACCTTCACCTCCGAGGACGTCGAGGAGCACAAGAAGTGGGTGTGGGGCATGCTCGAGGAGTCCTTCTCGCGCTCCAAGGACTACACCCCGACTGCCAAGGAGTGGCTGACCAGCGCCTGGAACGGGTTCAAGTCGCCCAAGGAGCTCGCCACCGAGGTCCTGCCGCATCTGCCCACTGCTGTCGAAGCTGACAAGCTCAAGCACATCAGCAAGGTTATCGGCGAGCCTGGCGAGGACATTCACGTCCACAAGAACCTCAAGCGTATCTTGGCCAAACGTACCAAGTCCGTGACTGAGGGTAAGAACATCGACATGTCGACCGCAGAGGCTCTCGCCTTTGGTTCGCTGTGCGAGGAGGGCCACCACGTCCGTCTTTCTGGTCAGGATGTCGAGCGTGGTACCTTCTCCCAGCGTCACGCTGTCGTGCACGACCAGGAGTCTGAGCGCGCTTACACTCCTCTGCAACACGTCAGCAAGGACCAGGGTACGTTCAGCGTCTCGAACTCTAGCTTGTCCGAGTTCGGTGTGCTCGGCTTCGAGTACGGCTACTCTCTCTCGTCTCCCAACGCTCTCGTCATCTGGGAGGCTCAGTTCGGCGACTTTGCCAACAACGCTCAGTGCATCATTGACCAGTTCATCGCTTCCGGTGAGGTCAAGTGGCTCCAGCGTTCCGGCCTCGTCATGACCATGCCCCACGGTTACGACGGTCAAGGTCCTGAGCACTCTTCTGGCCGCATGGAGCGCTTCCTGCAGCTCTGTAACGAGGACCCTCGCATCTTCCCCAGCCCTGAGGCGCTCGACCGCCAGCACCAGGACTGCAACATGCAGATCGCGTACTGCACCACCCCCGCCAACAACTTCCACATCCTCCGTCGCCAGATGAACCGCCAGTTCCGCAAGCCCCTCATCTCCTTCTTCTCCAAGGCTCTCCTCCGTCACCCGCTCGCCCGCTCGAACATCGAGGACTTCACGGGTGAGAGCCACTTCAAGTGGATCATCGAGGACCCTATGCACGCCGAGGACGCCGCCTTCAAGATCGACGAGCCTGAGAAGATCAAGCGCGTGATCCTGTGTACCGGCCAGGTCTTCGCCACCCTCTTCAAGCAC
>Ga0068629_1000232_pt1 | contig 14564 bp, 9 predicted proteins | sample InSIn3gowninarea_FD_77432 | JGI IMG/M metagenome (GOLD analysis project Ga0068629, IMG submission 77432) | Clean room microbial communities from NASA Spacecraft Assembly Facility at Jet Propulsion Laboratory, Pasadena, California, USA -... ...
CTTTCTCCGCGTCCATCATAGCGCGCAAAATGCGTGCCAAAGGGGTGGTCCTCCCCGTGCCATTCAACTACCCCACAAATGGTGTACCTCGCACCAAAGAAGAATGCATTGCTCGTATGGCACCCGGGGAGGTATGGGACCGGGAATCTTTTCCCATTGGCGGTCTAGTGGCTACAGTGCGATTCACGCACCTCATTTCTTGTGGAGCCATCCACCAAACCACTAATGACTCGGTGGTCCGGTTGCGTCACGCCAACTTCCTCTATCATTTTCTTGACCCCCAGAGCACCATCAATTTAGCCCAGCTTTTCTACGCGGATATCATCCATGCCGCCTACGACGAGTGGGGCAAAGTCGCCCTCCCCTATGCCCGTCTCATTACTGAAATCTTAATAGAGGCAGGGGTGGAAGACCCGGGGCTGCAAATTCGACTCCCCCGTCCCATTGGAGGTACCTCCACCACTCGAAGCGAATGCCAAATGCGTGTTGCTCACCCCGACCGCCCCATCCTCGACGAGGGTTACGGGGAAGAAGAACACGATGCCCCGATGATGGACGTGGAAGAAGAGGAAGTGGAGGATGAGGACGAGGAAGATGATTCTGATTTCGAGCCCTCGGGGGCCAATTTTGATAGGCGCCTTTCGGTGGTTGAATCCCGCCTTGACGGGTTCATCACCCAATACAATCAAGATCAAGCCGCCTACCAAAGGGATCAAGCGGCTTACCGGAGGGACACAAGCATGATGTTCCAACTCCAAGCCCACCTCCACCAACTCAACTTTGGCGCACCCCCACCATCCTTCTTCTATGATCCGTATGACCCGCGCGCGCCCGGACCTTCCCATCCGCCTCCTTAATGAGCCCATGGTTGTTTTGATGTTTTGTTGTTTGTGGTTGTTTTTAGTAGTTGCTTTCCCATTTCTCTTGTAATACATGCTCCCCTTTGTTATTAATACAACTTTGCATTTCTGTTTAATTTGCTTGTTTTATTTTTTCCGCACTTTTATTTGCCTTGAGTTAGATTTTTGTCCTTTTTTCTTGAGGACAATGCAAAAGTCTAAGTTAGGGGGGGTGACAAGTGCGTGTTTCTAAAACTTCACAAATTTTCATAAATGCCCAAAAAAAAAAATCATAAAATTTTGAAAAATCCAAAAATATTTTTGTTCAAAATAAATAAAAATTGGAATTCAAATTTTTCAAAAATATCATTAAAAGTAAAATTAAAGTCTCAAAGTGTAAAAATTCAACATACACAAAGCCGAAATTGACCAAAGATGGAAATTGTGCGAAAATTGACGACTTAACGAATAAGTGTGGAGATTAACAAACCCGGTGAGATTCGAGCTTATCACTTTTTGCGAGTTATTAAATCAATCCGAGTTAATTGTTAACTCAAAGTTCTTTTCAGCATTTAAAATAAGTCGTTGAGGATCTCAATTCTTTCATTTTGATCGGTTGTGAAAATGTGTGTGATATTGCTATGAAAAATGTGCCAAAATTGATCTCTAAACTTAATTCATCTCAAAACGCATATGGTAACGCAATTGGTATTTTGGACAATGAAGTAGGCCCTCGTTTGTCACCCAAAAATATTAGCCATAAAAAGTAGCGAAAATTTTTCCCTTTTGTAACCCAATTTGAGCCAAATAAATTTTTCCTTTTCGTTTGATAACCCGAAAAACCCAAATGGCTCGGAATTGCGAAAAATGGAAAAATGCAGATGTTAAGTCCGAAAAGTGCAATAAAAAGGGGCAAGAAAAAATAGCTAAGCTCAACAAAAATAGCAAGAAAAGAAGTGAAAAAGAGAAAAAGAATAGAAAATGAGCAAAAAACCGAAAAAGCACTCACGGACATCAAAAGAAAAGTTTTCCAATTCCGAAACTCTTAACCTTTCTCAATATTACCCAATACACCTTTAACCCGAAAAAGTCCTAACCGAGTCTAAATTGCAAAATTGGTTACCGCGTAGAGAGTTAATACACCAAAAGATAATAAAAGAGATCAAACACATGAATAAGAGTCAATATTCCCATTTTTAAAACCGTAATCCGTTGAAGAGATCTTTTCACCCAAAAATTTCCGTCTTTCTATTTTGTGTGCGTGAACTTGGTTCCAATATATTTACTCTTTACATCACGCATACCAAGAGAATAGCCACAATCCGAGTGATTAGTTTGAGAGAGCATTCCGTGAGAATTTGAAATCAAAATGAATTTTCGGATAAGTAACGTAATGATCAATCGGTGGAAATTCGCGGTTAAATTTTTGGCTTCGCACACACGCACTACGGTTTGAGACTGGTAAATATGACTTGATGATGGCTATTTTCTGGAAAAGTTTGAATTGTACAATTTTTGCTTATTTTGAGTTTCTTTGAGTCCAATTTTGTGGGTATATTCTCTGCAAACCCTCATGAGACACAACTCGTCCTACTAGGGTAACCTAGGGGTTTAAAGGCTTGTTGCATATGCTAAATGCAATCGCTTCCCGCGAAAAAGGTATTCTATCCCAATAAAGTTTTTGAAGGGTTTGTAACTCATGCTCTTATGCTTTTACATTGCTCGGGAAGCGCAAAGTTTTAAGTTAGGGGGTTTGATTAGGCATAAATTCTTCCAATTTATCCCCTTAATTTCGGTATTTTTATGATCCCGTGCGATGTAATTAGCTTGAATTTGTCTCGTATTTATGTTACTAACCATTTTTGTCCAGTACATCGTGTTCCGTGTTTTCCTTATTCTACAGCTAGATCCCGGAGGTGGGGCCAACTGGAAAGTTGAAGATCTTGGAACAACGAGAATACTGGAAGAAACGGCACCCAAATCCGAGTTACAGTTGAGGAGTTATGGCCAATTGAAGTTGAAGAAAAATCCAAGGAAAAAAAGGAAGAACCTCTAAGTGTTGAAAATTGAAGACAAGCGCCCAAACCAGAGAAATTTCCCAAACCACACTTCGAACCGGTTTGGGGGACGAACCGGTTCGGGGTACATCCGAACCGGTTTGGGGGGTCTGATGCGCGAATTCCTTCTTTTTCCTGATTGGCCCAAAGAGTCCCAAATGCTTACAACTCTTTCAAGAACGTTTTTAGACGAATTTGTTCAGCTAAGAATAGGAGTTTTTCATAGTTTTACTTAGTTTTTGGTAGAGATAGAAGGAGAAGAACATCTAGGAACAAAAGAGCAATTAATTACTTCAAAGATTTGTACAATCCGGGTTTGTTTTGCAGTTTTAATTTAAAGTTCATCATTCTCATCTTTGTTCTTGCATGTTTATTTTTCTTCTTCAATTCAACAATTGCTGAGTTTATAATACGTATTTACATGATTCAACCTAGTTTCATCATGAATTCTTTCACATGAAACATTATTATTTCATGCGTTAGTCATTTTAACATGTCCGACTAGATTTTAAAGGTCGGGATGCATGAACCCAACCTGATGTGTTAGTTGCATATTTATAAAATTAATCCTCTGAATTTAGTGATTGATGATGACCGTATTGCGTAGGAACATAAAAATTGTAGGTCTTTATATCTCGTTTGCCTCTGGGTAACCGTGATGATTTAGAATGCAATTTGAGCGTTACTATTGTAATATCGATTTACTCGTCCTCAGATTAAGTATGACGCGGGCTTGAACCTCGTATACGTAATGCTTGGGAGTACTAAATTCTGGGTCAAAGTTAATCAGTTAAATTTATGATTAATATTATAACTGCAATACACTAGGGTTGGGGGATTGTATTCCTGTCCTGTTTTTCTCATCACTTAATTTAAAAAGTTTCAAATCATTTTTCATTCATAATTTAGGTAATTTAGTTAGTTGCATCTCATCATAATTTCATAATTGCATTTAGTTTAATCATCCCCAAAATCAAATCTTTTTTTTTCTTCTTAGAGTCAAAGTTAGGATTCCTTCATCTTATCCCGTCGTCACAACTCCGTTGTCCTTTTTCCCTGAGGATCGATACCCGACTTGTCGGATTATTACTTGAGCGACAGGCTTGCACTTGAGCCTAGAGAGTACGCACTTTAGAGACACATTCTGACTCGCGTCACCTCCCAATTCCAAGATATCACCTTCCATTACCTACCTCAAGCAAAGAATAACCTAGCCGATGCCCTCGCTACCTTGGCCTCCATGGTCGACATGCCCAAAGGAATAACAATAACCCCCTTCCTGGTTCAGAAGCAAGACAAACCAACCCACTGCTACCATATTGAGCTTGTCTCCACAGAAGATACCGAGCTAGCCAATTGCTGGTACTATGATATATGGCGCCTCCTCAAACACGGTAGGTATCCCGTGGGTTTCAACAAATAAGACCGAGCAACCCTCCGAAGACTGGTCGCCCAGTACATCATCTGTCATAAAGCTCTGCTCAAGAGGAACTTCGATGGAACTCATCTGCACTGTATCCCAGGGGCTGACATTGAAAAGATAATGCAGAAGATCCACGGTGAGGAATACGGACCCCACATGAATGGTCACATGCTTGCAAAGAAAATCATCCGATAAGGCTACTACTGGACCACCATGGCCCAGGATTGCACCGCCTGTGTTCGGAGATGCCTCAAATGCCAACAGTTCTCCAACCTTCAGCATCTGCCCTCGCAAGAATTATACAATATGACTTCTCCCTGGCCGTTCTTCACCTGGGGTATCGACATCATAGGTAAAGTTACACCAAAGGCTTTAAACGGGCATGAGTTCATCCTGATTGCCGTTGATTACTTCACCAAATGGGTTGAAGCTGAGTCATACGCGCGTTGAACGCCAAAAAAGTGGCCAAATTCATCAAGAAGAACATCATCTGCCCATATGGGGTCCCGTACGAGCTAGTGTCAGATAACGAGTTGCACTTCGAGGCAGAAGTCACAGAAGTAGTCAACGAGTACGGGATTGAGAGACACAAATCTTCTCCCTACCGACCTCAGACCAATGGTGCAGTCGAAGCCGCCAATAAGAACCTCAAAGCCATCATCAGCAAGATAACCAAAAGCTGTCGGGATTGGGCCAATCGAATCTCATACGCCCTCTGGGGCTACCAAACCTCAATCTGAACCTCTACTGGGGCTACCCTTTACTCTTTAGTCTACGGAATGAAAGCAGTCCTACCCGTGGAGCTGGAAATACCCTCGCTGCGCGTCATGCTTGAAAGCTAGGTCAGTGAAGAGGACTGGCATCAAAGTCGGCTTGACGAGTTGACCCTCCTAGACGAAAGGAGACTAACAGTGTTGTATCACATACAAGGGTACCATCGCCAAATAGCACGTTCATTCAACAAGAGAGTTAAGGACCACAGTGTCCGGGAAGGGATTTAGCCCTTAAAGAGATAATAGAACCCATCTGGGACCCCAGAGGGAAATTTAAACCCAATTTGAGCGGCCCCTACATCGTGAAGAAGATCTTGTCCGGCGGTGCCGCCATGCTCACTGACCTAGATGGGGAAGAGATGGCTCGTCCAGTCACCTGGACCGTCTCAAGAAATTCTACCCCTAGTCCGAAATCTCGGCGCGCTACGACTCTTCTCGTCTCCCTTCTATTCTAAAAAAAAAACTCTTCATTTCCCCTACCCAGAACTACGTGGACCTGATCCTCTGCAAAAGCCATTTTAAAAAAAAAATTAAAAATTTTCAAAAACCCCAGAGGTACGTAGGCAGCTCATACATCTTACATGAGCACGGCCTTTTCTTTTTCACAAAAAGCTATTCTTTTCTTGCCTCCGAGAATGACAGTTCATTCTAACATATACTTGAACAAAAGGATTTTCTATGCCTTAGCGATCGGTATAGATAATTCAAAAATACAAAACTCATCAAGAGGCACAGCTGGATGATCAAAAACTTGTTTATTTCACTAATAAGAAATTACGGTACATATTACCTAAGAGAAGGAACGGATAACTCCCTTCCCCCTACATTCCTAAAAAAGCCAAATAAAATCCCCACATTTATCCCCCATTACACAATAAACTCTCCAGGAGTCCTATCCACAGCTACCAGAGGAGCCTGCTCCATCATCATCATCTACATCCTGGGGTCCCCAAGCTTCCCCTGCCTGAATAGAGTGCCACAGACACTCCATGGACCGATAAGTTTGAACCAGCTTCGAAAAAACCACAACACCTCCTTCCATGGTCTTAAAAGAGACAAGCCACTTTTGTCCAGTCTACACTGCCAACATCTTGCTGACTACTCTCCTCCACAACCACCTCATATAATCCCCAGGGATATGCTAAATTCTCCTAACAGACTGAGAGGGACGGGTCGACGAACGCCGACTCTCCCACAGAGAGCCAAGCCGCATGTGCAGACGCTCAGTCAAATCTTCTACCGGAAAGAAATTAGTGTCCGCCAAATTGGAGCAGAAGCCACCAAGGGAAATAAATAAAGGTCTGTCTGAGACCAACCAGCCGCACATACGGGTATTCTCTTAGATCCAGAACAGGCAGCAACTATCCCCACCAAGGCACTGACCAGTACAGATTCCGAGCCCCATGCTCCACAAGCCAATTCTCCTAGCTCTCAATATCCAGGCCAACGCTGAAGAAGTAACGCGAAAAGAAGTTAGGTGCAATCGATAAAGGATATTCTGGAAGAGTCACCAGGCGGAGTCTCTCAGACAACCACATGAACAGCATCACGGGGCTACCCCTCAAGAAGTCAGGATGACCTTCTCTCCAGGCATCCAGGCCGTTTAAAGTCTCGACCAGTATCACAGCCGCAGGATTGCGACGGTATGACATACATGAAGTAATGGCTGCAAGTTACGGGTCCAGCAGCAGTTCCCCAGTCACCAGCAGCAATTTTAAAACCAGGCCCAGAGCAACGGCTCCAGTATAGCCAGCATCACCTACTTCCCGCAAATGCACAGACTGCAACACCGCCAGGAGGGAAATAATTCCTCCAGCAACCAGTGATCTGGCCGCCGAAGGTGAAATACGAAGAAGTCCGGCCAACAAATCCCTGGGAGAACGGGAAAATTCAGGCAGAGCCACAGCACGCTGGGACTTATCCCCAGCATGATAGAAAATTCCTTATAGGTAACACAAACTTCATCCAACCTAAAGCGGAATACATGGTCTTCGGGGTGCCAAAATTGTACCGTCGCCATTAACATGTTCCACTCAATGGGCCGGTTGCGCCACAAAGAGACTCGACGCATGTTGAAAGCATCGTAGTCGACATTATAAGAGCACATTGCTTCCAAGGCTTCGAGGTAGTTAGCAAACTCAATGCTATCAGGGAGAGCCATCTGGCAAGACTAAGAAATATTAAGCAAATGAGAATGTGGAAAGGAAGAATGTGAAGGTGTGATGAAAACACTCCCCCCTTTACCCCTTTTTATACTTGCAAACCCTCACAAAAGACATAATCCCTGCAGAAATCGGAGGAAATCCTATCCCACAAAGTACCAAAGGCTGAAGAGGGTACCAATCAAAGCTTTGAATTGATGGGACTGGACTGAACTGCTGATAGGCAGGGCAAGGTGCTTGCCGATCGGTAACTCCCCATTTTTGGAAATTTTCCTTTTTCCACTTTTGTCAAAATCAGAAAACTCAATAAAAATAAAATTGATATTCTCAACATAATTTCGAAATCCCATTCCCTCCTTATATAATTTCCCATCTCAACAGCAAAGTAAAAAGCGCATGTGCATGCATTCACTCATTCACCATTAACAAAAGATAATAAAAAACTCCATTGCATTGCATAGATATCTTTCTGTTTTACATCAAATTTTGCAGGAAAAGAAGAAAAAAGCAAAAACTACGGGACTCATCCCGAACCCACATTCTCTCTCTCTCTCTCTCCAACCTAGACTTCACCCCTGCGACGCGCTCTCTTTCCCCTGCGACGAGACGATGCGCCACCACTACCCGAGCCAGAGTCCTCCCCGGACGAAGCAGATGGCACCAAGCAAGAAGGAACACGAACAGCGTCCCGAATATGGGCAGTCACCGAAGATATCCAATCTCTGATGTCCCTCAGCCAAGTGGTCGACACCCAGACTTGTTGCAAGAAAATGCAAAATCAGTAACAAACAAAAAGGATCAAAATAGAAAAGAAACAGAGGAAAAGAACAGAAAGGTCTATCGCAGGATGAAGGACTCCTCTGTCAAGCCCAACTCCTCCAGATCCATCGCGTGAGGATGATGCAACATAGGCACCACCCCTCCGTCAGCCCGCCGAATGTTGTATGAAAGAGTATGCAAACGCACGAAAGGAACCTCCGAAGTCGCCGCCGTCGCAGACGTCAACGGACCACCGCCGCTATGGGAGGACCCCACTGGCCGACTCGAACCCGCAGGAGGGAAAGGCAAGGCATCATATATGCTGGGCACCATCATCCAGCTCGTCACAAAGTCCATATAGTTATACGGTGCAGCCGTGTCAGTGTACAACAAATAGGACTCGCTGATCATCACCGCGATCCTCGCATCCTCCGGCAGCAGTCGCTCCCGCCTCATAGACATTGGGAGGCCTCGCAGGTGGCACCACCACTTCCTCAGTAATCTGTCGAACCACCCTCTCCCCGAGATACCAAGAATGGCCAAACTCATGCGCCAGCAAACGCCTCATCTACGCGTTCCCCCCAGTCAACCCTATATCCTGAACAACCGTCCCCAGGGGTAAAAGGTCACCTGAAAATCCCCAACAAGCATAAATCAATACAGAATCAGAGCATGCAAAGACCAAGACTGAAAAGGAAAGAGTCTTACCCTATCACTGGTCAGGCCATTCAAGACCTGACGCACCGCCTCCAGAGAAAGAGATCCCTTTGACTGCCGATTGACCTTCCGCCATCGATACAACCGACAGAAGTCCCCAACAGTCTCATCCTTCAGAGCAATCAGCTAGGTATTGCACCCAATCACCTCATAGAACCACGTTTGCCAAAGACAAGAATTCACAATAAAAAAGAGACGCATAAGGAAAATGCGAATGCATGGAAGGAAAATGCAAATGCATGAAAGGAAAATGCGCAAATTAAAGAATACCTCAAGAAGATACGTGGCTCCAGTAAAAGTCTGCCGGCAGCACCGACTGAATGCATCCAGAGAAGAGTAAAGGGTCGCCAAAGTCAGACTCCCCCAATCATAGAAAGGGATATTCGAAAACAACCTCAAGTACGGCAAAAACCACAAATGGACGACGTCACCGCTCGATGCCACCATGAAGCCTCCCAGCACTAACAGAATAAACAATCGGGCCATCTGCCTCACCTACAGCCGATCGGCACTGACCCCAACCCTACCGATCGACACTGCCTCTTTCCCTTCTCGAGGCAGTCCAAAAGTTCGTGCCACGGCCGAATGGCACCCCTGAGACTATGCCGACCGGCACTCCCCTTAAAATTTCATACAAAATTTCCAGAAAATAGCAGAAAATCCTGAAAAACCCTCAAAAAATTCCTAAAAATCCCAGGAAGGATTTAAGAACATTTTCACCCAGAAAATTTCGCACTCCCTTAAGCGGAACCCCTATTTTCCCAGCGGAACTCTCAAAAGCCAAGTGAATCTCCTCTCGGCAAAGCCCCCGGAGGATCTCTAAGGATCACCTCCTATACCACAAAGGTCTGAAACCACCCAAGCAATACGTCTAATACCTGGACCACCTAATCACTTCCCCAACGGAGTTTACGACATCAAATTGGTTGTTCCCCCTGCTAAGTCTCCAAAAGATACAAAAGTCTCCTCAGCAAACAGCTCCCCAGCTCAAATCAAAATCACAAAGCACTTTTTCCACAGCGGAATCAAAATCCAATCTTTATCCTCTCTTAGGTTAGAATTGACCTCGGTCTTGGATCGTCACTCTAGTTAGGTCAGAATTGACCTTGGTCCTCGGTCGTCACCTCTCTTAGGTCAAAATTGACCTCGATCTTGGATCGTCACCTCAGTTAAGTCAAAATTGACCTCGGTCCTCGATCGTCACCTCTCTTAGGTCAGAATTGACCTCAGTATTGGATCGTCACCTCAGTTAGGTCAGAATTAACCTCGGTCCTCGGTCGTCACCTCTCTTAGGTCAGAATTGATCTCGGTCAGAATTGACTTCGGTCCTGGGTCGTCACCTCTCTTAAGTCAGAATTGACCTCGGTCTTGGATCGTCACCTCAGTTAGGTCAGAATTGACCTCGGTCCTCGGTCGTCACCTCTCTTAGGTCAGAATTGACCTCGGTCTTGGATCGTCACCTCAGTTAGGTCAGAATTGACCTCGGTCCTCGGTCGTCACCTCTCTTAGGTCAGAATTGACCTCGGTCTTGGATCTTCACCTCAGTTAGGTCAGAATTGACCTCGGTCCTCGGTCGTCACCTCTCTCAGGTCAGAATTGACCTCGGTCTTGGATCGTCACCTCCGTTAGGTCTAAATTGACCTCGTTCTTTGGTCGTCACCTCTCTTAGGTCAGAATTGACCTCGATCTTGGATCGTCACCTCAGTTAGGTCAGAATTGACCTCGGTCCTCGGTTGTCACCTCTCTTATGTCAGAATTGACCTCGGTCTTGGATCGTCACCTTAGTTAGGTTAGAATTGACCTCGGTCCTCGGTCATCACCTCTCTTAGGTCAAAATTTACCTCGATCATTGGATCGTCACTTAAGCCCTCAGAATTGGCTTCGACCCGCAGAATTGGTTGTCTCAACTTTAAGCTCGTAGAATTGGCTTCGACCCGCAGAATTAGTCATCTCAACTTAAGCCGGCAGAATTAGCTTCGACCCGCAGAATTGGTCATCTCAACTTAAGCCCGCAGAATTGACTTCGACCCGCAGAATTGGTCATCTTAACTTAAGCCCGCAGAATTGACTTCGACCCGCAGAATTGGTCACCCTCATCTTCAAGCCCTCAGAATTGGCTTCGACCCGCAGAATTGGTCATCCCCAGCATCGCTTTAGGTCCTCAGATCATCATTTCCTTCAAACCATCCCCAGTATTCCCCCCTTAAGTCCTCAAAATCGGCCTCGACCCTCTGAATTGGTCATCCTCATCCTTAGGTCCTCAGAATCGTCCTCGACCCTCTGAGTCGGTCATCCTCATCATCGGCCTCGACCCTCTGAATTGGTCATCCTAATTCAAAAGGCTTCATGCGGTGTCTATTCGACAGCTATCGTTTGTTCCAAACACACCCGTCGAGGGGCTCTGTAGACACCCCATTCTATTACCCCCTAAACTCTCCTTAGATCCCTAGCACCTCCCTGCATCACTACAAACCCAGGTCATACCCCAAGTACTGACCTAGAAGCCATCGGGCACTCCTAGGCTCCATTTGACCAAAAAGTCAAACTCTTCATCTCAACCGAGACTGAATGAATCTCCGAAGTTCATTGAAACCCCTTTCCAACGGTCCATCCCATGGCGATTCTGACTTACCATGCGGACGAACGACCTATTTTCCCCCGAAACTTGATCTAGAGGCTACCGGATGCTCCCGGGCTTCGTTTGACCAAAGTCCACTCTTCATCTCGATCAAGACTGAATGAATCTTCAAAGGTCACAGAAACCCCTTTCCAACGGTCCGCCCCGTGCGCGATTCTGACTTACGGTATGGACGAACGATCCGTTTTACTTCGAAAGGTCACCGAATGCTTCCAGGGCCCGGTTGACCAAAGTCAACTCCCCAAACCGGTTCAAACTCTTTGAAATGTCGAAGTACATCTCCTAAACTTTCTAACGGTCCGCCCCGTGCACTATTCTGACTTACCATGCGGACGAACGATCCGTTTGCGTCCGATATTTTCCCATCCAAAGGACCAATGAGCGCTTTCGAGCCACATTTGACCCAAAGTCAACTCCCGAACTTGGGATTATTCCAAAGGATTTTCAAAGGTTTCTGAGTTAATTTTCTAATGGTTCACCCCATGCATGATTCGGATCAACGGTTTGTGCTCTGCGGTCGATTTTCTGAAAAGGCCTAAAAGACACAGCCAAATGGCAGGTTTCAGACCCTGCCTATCGGCAGGTGCCGATAGACAGGACCAGGGTTACGCTGATCGGCAGTTCCCTGGGCCTATAAAAAGGAGGGCCTGACCTCATTTGCAAGGGGAGCCCAGATCTGATAGACATCACTCTCAGCAAATCCAAAAAACCTCTCTCGAAGTCAGCGTGATTTCCACATCCAAATCCCCTTCCCACCTTCACTTTTCATCATCGTTTTCATCAAATTTGGTGAATTAACTACCCTCCATCATCATCCAAGTGCAAGGGCTGCTCTCCAACATTCAAGATCAAGCTCAAGATCTTCAAGAAGGTCCAATTTTCTCAATTCTCTCTTTAAATTCTCATAAATTCGCAATAACTTGTTTTATTACTTAGCATTTTTATTCTCTCATCTTACACATCCTAATATACTTTTTATCTAGTATTATTGCACATCTCTTATTTTCCTATAAATAAAAACCCAAAAAACAAGAAAAAGAGGGTTTTCTCATAAATTCTAAACGGGAATTCTCACATTTTTCTTGCACTTTTCTCACAACGAAAACACTTTTTTTACACACACACACACACAAATAAGAGAAGTCCGCGGTTGGATTTATGGGATAAACCCCACCCCTCATTTTGCATGCGAACTACGTGGACTTTGATGCCTTTATAGGCTACGTAGGCATCTCGGGGTAAAACCCGGGACTCAAGTCCTATTTTTACTTTTTCTCTCATTCTCTATTTTCTCTAAATTCAATTTTCTTATATTCTATATATTTGTTCTCAGTAGCGTATTATTCCACATTCGTTATCGTTCCATTATAACGATTAACGCAAGGATAATCCCGCAAATCCTATTTTCTATATTATTTTTACATTCCTACGGACAACTCACTTTATCTCTTCCATGATCCAAGTCGAGGATTCCTATCTCCATCATATATACACATGTAAACATATCACGGGGAAAATAAAGGAAAATAGCATAAACCCATTAGAGACCGAAAGGGCGGAATGGGTGCCTAACACCTTCCCATTTCGTAACTTAGCCTCCGGACCCTTCTTGAATCATTTTGGTTTCGTATGTATCAGTATGTCTTTTTATGCTGTCCTGCGGGATGGCCCCCCCTTTCTTTTGTCTGTTTTGAGTAAAATAGACTGGCGACTCCATCTCTCTACACTTTGACCTCACCAAATGACGCCGGCCGAAGTGCTCCCGAGAGGGACGCGCGGGACCTAGGATCCTCCTCACTTTCCACCCTCCGCGAGGATCGAGGATGGCCACACCTTAGTTGGATATTTATTTCCTCAAATAAATAAGGTAGAAATAATTAATTTAGGAATTTATTCCATTTAAATCAAACAAGTCGAAACTGTCAAAAATCCTGAAGGGTCGATCGATCGACCTCTGGCCATCGATGGATCGATCGATCAGGTCGGCTTCTTCTCTGAGACTCTATTTTGGCCATTAAAATACCCTCAAGCTTTTATCTCCTCTCCTATCATCATCCAACCTCAACCAACAATATATACACACATAGAAAAGGTTCTAATCATCCTAGAACCAATAATCAACAACTAATTTCAATTAATTTCTAAGTTTCTCAAATCGAATATTATCCGGGTTTTACTCGTTTAAACTTATGAAACCCCCGTTTTGATTCACGAAACCCAGCCCAAAATTTTATAGTCTTACACACCAACTACAATATGAGAAATAAACACACTAAATCATTAAAGCAAGTTAAACACTTGCCTCGTGGATAAAATCCGACGACCTCGAGTCGAATCCCGCGGAGTTAGCCCGAAACCCCCTTTCTTCCTTCCTCTCTTCTCTTCTTCCTTTTCTCTCTTCCCTTTCTCTCTCCTAGGGCTAAATTGTGACAGAAGTAAGGGTTATAAGGGTTTATATAGCTTATCCCTTATTATATCCAAAATCGACTCGTATACTCAAATACGAGTCCCTACTAGTCCAAAAAACCTCGAAACCTAAACGCTACCCCCGGATACTCTATTATGACAATCTCGGCCATTTCGAAACCAATCGCGAACTCAAAATCTCCATCCGAGTCACTTAACTAAAATTCACTAATTAAACCCAACACATTCCAATACGCGTGTTTTCCAAATAAAATATTATCCTTCGTCGCTTTACCCAACTACGACATGCAATTAAAATAATCCAACTCATATACTTAGTCCCGTAAGAAAATATAAGCCATGTAAATATTAATCCGACACTTGCAAACTAATATTTACTATTCACTTTATATTCTAAATTTATTTAATTACACTCATAAATTCCAAAGTTACTATTCACAGTAATTTCCTCTAATGATCAAATTACGCCACTTATGCAATTTAAATATCTATAAAAGTACGGGGTATTACATACTTCCCCCCTTACAATGGAATTTCGTCCTCGAAATTTGGATACAACCTATACCACCAAAGTCACTCCGTCCTAGTACACCAAAGTCGAATGGTACTACCCAATGGTACCCTACCATATACCACCTATCTCAAGGCTTATATTCTAAAGCACTAGCTTAACCACAAGCTTAACTAAATTTCTATACGCTGAAACGCTGCCTCGGTCGTAAGGTTAACTATAACGACGACACGTGGCACCTAGTGCTTCTATAACCGC
>Ga0068629_1000235_pt1 | contig 14550 bp, 6 predicted proteins | sample InSIn3gowninarea_FD_77432 | JGI IMG/M metagenome (GOLD analysis project Ga0068629, IMG submission 77432) | Clean room microbial communities from NASA Spacecraft Assembly Facility at Jet Propulsion Laboratory, Pasadena, California, USA -... ...
AGCAGCGGAATGAGCAGACACAAACTAACTCCTCATTTGATTTTTGGAATCCTTCCGTCCGTAACATCTTTCGATCTTCCGCGGGTTTTAGCAACACATTGCATCGCAACACATCCTTCGACCAGTGATAAGTGATTCACCAATCTCCTCTCCCGAGAGACCCAGCACCAAGGCGCTACCAGATGATCCCTTTGTCGAAGCTACACCTGTTTCTACACCACGAAGCACGCGCTCAAAAGGCAAAAGCTACGAAGGACTTGCGAACGCTGTGGCCAACGACGTCGCAGTTTCGAAGCGCCGAGTCAGCAGTGGGTCAAAACGACGACCCAGTGCAGATGTCAAGGCTGGTTTCATGGATCCGAACGACAAGATCTACGAAGAACCCGACGAACAGCTGAAAGAAGCAAGAGCTGCAGAAGCAGTCAAAGCGGCAGAGAAAGTCGAAGTCAAGGAAGAAGTCCCACGCCATGTTCGCAGAAACCCCTTTGCCAGGGTGAGAATGGCACAGGAGAAGTTTGAGAAGAAAGAATCTCCGTCCGGCTACTCTGTCAAGAAAAATGATGGGAAAGAATCCATCTCTGGATACACGGCGAAGAGACACGAGAAAATCGAGATTCAGAGAAATCCACCTTCCCAGTCTCGGAACGCCTTTTACACTGTCAACAATTCCGTCCCAGCTTCACCTAACCTTCCACCTCAAGACTCACCAGAGAAGACCCCGGAGGAAAGTCCGAAAGTCAAGGATGGCAAGGAAATACGCGGCGATGACATACGTTCCGCGACAGCCATGAAGCGCAAGGACAGAAGTCCAAATTTGCCTCAGCCAACCGCGGTGAGCGACAGCCCTGGCAGACCAATTGTCAGCTTCCAATCAGGCTGGAAGCCCAAAGAGATCCAACTGGTCGAAGAGAAATCGATACCTTTGCCAGAATGCTTGGCCGTAGGAAAGAACGCCCCTTCTGAGTCCGCCCTAAGTGGGAAGCAGAGACGATACTCATTGCCTCGTTCCCAGCAGGGTCCACCTTCCATTCCTGCAATTGTGTCGCCGGATGATTCGCCAACGAAGATGGCCAAGCAATCTGGCAGCACGCCTATGATCGCTAGGATGAGTGCGGACATCCCAATGATAGTAGTTCCGGACGATGGTTTCTCAAGCCCATCCAAGACACTTTCTGAAGAGCCTGATGTTCCTGCACTATGCTTGTCGCCGACAAAGTCAAAACCTCCGGTCTTCGTTATTGACGAACCGAGCAAGGACAAGGACCAGCGACCACCGCCTCTCCAGCACCGCCCGCAGTCTTCACCACCAAAGTCGTCCTCGCCTTTTGCCAAACGTCCCCTGCCTACACCTGTGCCTTCATCAGCTCGCCCACTCCCCGTTCCTTCCAAGACCTCGCCATATCCAGTCGTGGCAAAACCGCACATGACTCCTTCCGTAAGACGAAACACGGCCTTGTGTGCCCATTGTGCATTGCCCATAGCAGGGCGCATCTTGAGTGCCGCAGGCGAGCGCTTCCACCCTTCATGTTTTAAGTGTCATGATTGTGGCATCAACCTCGAATGCGTCGCATTTTACCCCGAGCCAGACAAGAAGCGAGCCGAGCGCCTGGCTCGTATCCAACAGCGTCAGCAGGGCCTTGACGTTCAAGTACCTGTAGGTGTAACCGAGGAAGACGTGAGAAGACTGGAGGAACAAGACGGTGACGAGTCTCTGCGGTTCTTCTGCGGACTCGACTTCCACGAATCTTTCAGCCCGCGCTGCAAGAGTTGCAAAACGCCCATTGAGGGCGAGGTAGTTGTCGCATGTGGAGCAGAATGGCATGTTGGCCACTTCTTCTGCGCACAGTGTGGTGATGTAAGTCTTGCCTACACCGTCTTTACTTCGAGGGCAGAGAGCTGACACTAAATAGCCTTTCGATTCAACTACACCTTTCGTGGAAAAGGAGGGATACGCATGGTGTGTGGGCTGCCATACCAACAGATACAGCGCCAAATGCCGCAAGTGCAAACGTCCTGTCACCGAGATTGTTGTCAAGGCTCTGGGCGCCGACTGGCATGCCGACTGCTTCTGCTGCACTGTAAGTCAAAATTTCAGGCTAATGGAAAATCCCGACTAATAGTATCATAGGAATGTGGTGATGGCTTTGACGATGGTAGATACTTCCTAAGGGGCCACAATCAAGATCCCGTGTGTGTAAGATGTGAAGAGCGGAGACTCAAGGCCTAGTAGTAGGGGAGAGGTCCTGAACGAAATGACTACGAAACTTACTGCATTTTCTTGGAAGGTTTTGATAGCGTTCATGTTGGATGGCGTCGTTTATGGGGTGGAGTTGGGTTGGTTTTAGATTTTGGCGCAAGCATCGAGATAGACGTTTACTTCGAGTACAAATGTCAAGGTTTACATCACAGCACTCGTCTGCAGCTCCATATGGGTGTTGAACGTCCATCGAAATGCATAGTTTCAACCGCACGTACTATATTGCATTGCATTCATCGAAGATAAAGAATGCCAGCTTTCGATGGAGAGACTCAGGCAAAGTGCTCTGCAGTGGCTCTTGGGCGCTCTAGCGAGTCATAAAAACGGCGTCTCCTTCCAGTTGCATTGAACAGGACTTCACAGGGAGAGTGGTGTTTGTGTTTGAGAGTCGAGAAGCATTGAGTTTATCTTGAAGAAGGGAGCCTCAAACAAACGGCCGCGGAACGGTGGAACCCTATCCTGATGCTCTGGGTGGACCCCTTTGAGTTGTCGTCCGTGCTGATCCACGCTGCTCCTTCATCATCCCTGAGCCGAGCGATATTGATGTGCTTGGTCTGTACGCAAATGATAATTAATAGCGGTGTATGAACGCATCCTCGGGACTTTACGTGCTGAGCCGACCGTCCTGTCCTTTTTCCTTCTCCTGCAGCTCTCTGGCATCAAGACAGCAGGCATTTGTCAAGTTTGAGCCGATCTTAGCCTAGTAATTTCCCTTACGCCAAAGCAGCCAACTAAAATAAGTCGGGGTTCACGGAGTAGAGCACCGCACACAGGACACTGCATTCGCTCAGTATCCAGTCAAGGAGCATCGACTGCACTTGAGCGAGTATACATCGCTCATTGCTGTCTGGTGCCGCAGAAGGTTGTTATTGACATGCAAGGAAGCTTGCCATTGACAGCGCGATGGAGGTGCTGACATGTGCATAGGTCGAAACGACACGGCTACTTCTCCTGCAACCACCTTCGCTACTCCCGCCGCCAGCCCTTATCGTCGCAGCAGGTCTGAACATGGTCTTTCTGCTCTAGTGGGCTCTCCATCAAGACAGACGCGGACCGCTCCCCAAGGGCATCGGTCGAGACGGTCCCTCAGCCCTGAGCCTTCAGCTCTTGCTCCTCAGCTTGTCTTCGAGACTCCCTCATCTGGCTCGCATCGCTCCGTGCGTGAAGAGATTCTTTCCACCACCGACGCTCCGTCTGTCTATTACACTGCTAGTTGGGGCTCGCCGTACCAGCGTCCCACTCAGGATCCCACCGTGCCCAGCGTCGAGAGCACTCCGGTCGCTTCGCAGAGACAGACCACAAGCGAGAGTCCCTCTCCAAGCATATCATTCGGCCTCGAACATCTCGTTCCATCCAGAGTCGCTGTTCAAGGACGCGACTTTAGCCCTTCCTTTGGTCTCGACCATTTGTTACCGTCCCGCATACCTATCCAGCATCACATAGCTAGCCCTGTCACGACAGAACGATTGGCTCTTCAGGAAGATACCACACAAACAGTTGCGCAAAGGCCGTCTCGTCATACTATTACACGTCGCCTGACTGAGGATTGGGTGCATCAGTATACGACTGGCAAGTGGCGCTCAGAAAGAGGAAACTGGTTGAGCGACGATTCTGGTGGTAGTAACTCGGGCTCTGACGAAGAGGAGGAGTTCAAGACACCCATACCTTTTACGTGGTTTTCTGGCCGACACCGTCGCAAGAACACTTCTGCAAGTCCTTTCTTTGAGAGACAGCAAAGACCAGTATCCCACGATTCTTTCAGAAGAGGTCACAAATCTAGAGAGAGCAATTTGACTCTGAAGCAGGAAGATTTTTGGCAATTTACTCGCCAGCTAGACGAACCTGATATGTCGCTGTTTACCTCTAAATGGGCTTCGCCCTCAAAGGAGAAGCCTCTACCTCCACCGCCTGTCCCATCAGACGATACTAAATCTGTTGGACACAGCCCTCAGAAAAATGGCAAATTACCGCCCTTGCCTTCACCACCGAACTCAGACTCCCAACGCCCGACACCGCCACCGCGACCGAGGACCAAGTTGGCTTGGAGAGGAAAGGCTTGTTGGATTGCTCTGCCATCTATGGCCCCCGAAGCCTGCGGAGGTAACAAGCCGCTAAGCCCAGCTCAAACACAATCACGATTAAAACAATTTGAAGAGGCCGGCTACAATGTGGATGGCTTCGATTTACAACCATGGGCATATCACGACTCGATCGTATCTCAGAGCAGCGGTCAATACCCGGACGATTCAGATGACGTTATAAAGCGCCAGCAAAAAGACTACAAAGTCTTCGTACCCAACCCACAGACCTGGAAGTCATATGTTGACGATCTGATGGAGCAAAAACTGCGTGCATTGGGTGTAAGTCTGGGTGACGATCTTGCTCCTGCTCAACCTCCACCAATGTCTCGTCAATCTTCTGGTCATTATCAATCTGTTTCGCCCAATATGATGCACGCTACCATGGCTGGAGGATCTCATCGTTCCACGCCTTCGCTAGCCCATTTCCCCACCCCTGGGCACTCTTACTCAGCATCTGTCGCTTCGCCTCTCTCCATGCCTGGCGATCCCAGAGGACACGCACATAGACACTCCGTATTCGGCATGCCAGGAATGCCATTTGGATTCCCCAATCAGCAGAACCAACCCAATGGCTTGCCTGCATTCTCTCCTTCGACAAACTTCAACATGAACGCACTTCCTAGAGGAGGGTCACCCGCGCTTGAGAGACTGAAGAGCGAAGGGCCCCCAGCAAAATCTCCCATCTCACCGTATGGTATGCCATCTCCATTTGCCCGAAGCCCGCAGCCACAGCCCGGCGACTGGCCTGGGCAGGCTCATCTCAGGCATCAATCTGTATACTCGAGCTTCTCACCTCAACCTCAAGCTCAGAGGAGCATCACCCCAACTCTCACTCCTGGTGCCGCAATGCGCCCAATTCCATCTTTGGCCGAAGTTCCTGAAGACGAAGAAGAGCCCATGCAAGATTACTTTGCGGGTGCCACACCACGACGCCAAACGCGCAAGGAAGTCGAGCTTGCCCATCCCAGCCCGCGACACAATCGGAACATCAGCGATGCTCTTGAAAGAGAGATCCAGGGATCCGACTACCATCTGGAAAAAGCTTTCGAACGCCAGCTCCAAGACGACGAAGATGAAGCGAATAATAGTTTTGTTAGCCAAAATTCTAGTGGCAGTGCTTATGTGCCTCCTGGCAAGCGAAATGCTCTCGGTCCTGGAATGAATGGTTTCGCTGGCCGCAAAGATTCACCCAGCTTTACCAATGGCCAAATCAAATCCGATGTTGGGATGCCCGCAAACAGCAATCTTGCAAACGCTGGTTTGGCCGGCGCTCTGCAGAACAAAGCTACCAACAAGGTCAAGGGGCATGTGTCGAGGCTCAGTGTTGCAGCGCCCGAGTTCAAGTTCCAACCAGGCTCTTCGTTCCAGCCCACTTTGCCTAGCCTTCCAGGTCTATCGAACTTTGGTCCTCCCATCCAGAACCATGCTGGAAACCAGTCTAATGGGGAAATGGATGTTGCAGCCAACGCTTTCCAACCATCAGCATTCGGCATCATGCCATCGTCTGACTTCAACTTCGCCTCGTCGTTCCCCTTCAACCCTGTCGTGCCTGCTCAACATCCTGTTGTATACCATGCTCCCATTCAACCTGCTGCTCCAAGCATCTTTGGCGATGTAACCATCCCGGATGCGACACAGCCAGCAAGAAGATCAAAGGCTGTGGTCATTACCCAACCCAAATCTTCACCTGTAAAGGAGGAGCCTGAGGCAGAAGATGAGGATGGCCGCGTGGCCCAGAGCGAAGAACGACAAAAGAGGGCCCGCGTTGCTCAGAATGATGGTGATGATGTGCCTCTCTTTGCAGAGCGCCCTTCATCCTCTGCTCGACCAGTCGTTGAAGAGACATCCGTTCCACAGAAGGAGACCGCTTTCATCCCTTCCGAACCACCACAAACCAATGGGGCTGGAAGCGCAACTTCTGTTGAGACTATTGAGCCTGCAGTTGCCCAGAAGCATAATGCTAAAACTTCTGCCAACATTGCATCAACGCAAGACTTCGAGACGTTGGCTAAACTTCCTACTGAACAGAACGAGCGAGGTCATAAGAAAAATTCGAGCTCTCTCTCTGCGCTTGCCAAACCTTTCGAGTTCAAGCCACAAGGATCGATGTCAAGTAACCAACCACTCGAGTCTCTTCTCCGTAGTCCGGATCCGAACAAGACGAAGCCTGACTTCAGCCCATCGCGCGTCTTCTCGCGTACCTCAGAAAAGACACAAGCATCTGTAGAAGATCTTGACTATGCTCCTTCACCAGAGCCTCGGAAGCATGCACCTTATCCTACCGATGATAACGAAGAAGCTCGATTCCCCGAGCCAACCTTTGACGAGATTGATGCCGTCATGCAACAGCTCAACGATGACGATGAATTCGACCAGATCCAGCAGGAATTCGCCTCGGAGGTCGCAAGCCCTGATGCAAGTGTCATCCATCACAGCCCGAGACGTGATGATCGCGATCGCTCAATCTCTCCCCTCCCAGCGCTTTCGAGAGAGCAAGTTAAGATTCGTCCTGCTCGTATCAATCGCCTCAACCGTGGTGAGGATGTGCCCTTGAGCGAGTGGTCTGATGACCTCTCTGTCGATGAGGCAAGCAAGCTGCGCACACGTAGTAACTTCTTTGACGACAGAGTTGACCAGATTGTCGGCGGCGTGATTGACCATCGTTTGGCGCCTCTTGAGAAGAGCCTGCAGATGATCCACCGCGCAGTAAGCACTATCATGACTCGCGAGTCACGACCATCGACAAACCGTGCTCTCTCTGTAGATGAAAGCGATGCTGATGACGAGGATGAAACACTTGATGAGAGACAGAACTTCCGCTCAGTGTCGCGTGCACAGGAAAGGAAGGCAAGCCAGATCAAGGCTGCTGTGCTCGAAGCTTTGGCATCTCAAAAGGCAAACGGTTCTCATTTCTCATCTGCATCCGAGATTCACAATGCACTCATGGATATGAACACCACCATCGCTCGCATCGCATCGGCAAACCTCGACATTGACGATGTCAAGCATGTTGTAGACGAGTCATTGCATCGTATGGGCCAAACTTTGAGTCCTACCGCACCCGCAGAAGATCCAGAGGTCACTCATAGGCACAGACGGGAGGTTTCTGAGCTCAACAATAGACTGAACAAGACTTTGGCCGACGCACTCGAAGAAGCGAACCAACGTCGCACGATTGAAGAGCGTGAGGCTGACACACGTCGCCTACTTCGCCTTGCTGAAGAGGAGCTCTCTCTTCTTCGCAAGACTGTGGGCGACAAGGAGCAGCGTATTCATTCACTGGAGAATCAGCGTGAAGAACTCGAGATCCGCGTCGATGCTGCTGAAGTGATTCAAGCGCGTGATCGGAAGCAGCTGTCAGACCTCGAAGCGGAAAACTCTGCACTTGAGTCTACCCTCGAAGAATACCGTCTCTCCAGCACCAAATGGAGAAACGAGGTTGACGATGTCGCTGGCGAAAATGAAGGCCTCAAAGCAGGTGCCCTTGATCTCAAGGCTCAGCTTGAATTATCTCGCGATGCAAACGGAATGGCTCAGCAGCAGGTTGAGAATGCAGCCATCGAGAACGCAGCTCTCAAGACCAGCATTGCTGAGCTTTTGGTCCAGCTAGACGAGTCTACCGCGATCGGCAAACAAGCACGCCAGGCTGCTGACGACGCAGCAATCGAAGCCACGGCCATCAAGGCTAGTGCGGCAGAACTCATGGTCCAGCTGGAAGAATCTCATGCCTCTATGAAGCACGAAAAGCAGATCGCTGATGATTATGCACTGGAAAATACCGCCCTAAAAGCCAGCGTGACCAGCTTAGTTGCCGAACTTGAGGAGGCTCGTTTGTCTACCAAGAAGTGGAAGCAAGAGGCCGAAGTCGCTGCCCGTGACAACATGAATCTTCAGGATAACATGTCTGACCTAAAGAACCAGATTGCAGACGGCCTCAACATCCGTGAGAACATGCGTAGCAAGCTTGATAAGATCCACCACGGTATGATATCAGCTGCTGAGCAATTGGCCAACGAGAAGGCAATCTGGCAGAACCGCAATGAAGAGCTTCAAAAGAGATATGTTGTCCTGCAAGCACGTCTTGAAGGCGAAGTCAGCATCAGACGCAGTATGGAAGAAGAAGTGCAGAGCTTGCGCACTCAGCTGCATGAGGCAGTCACCACGAAGATTCAGCTCGAACAGATGCAAAGATCTACCACACTTCACGAGGAGACTTTGAGGACTCTCAGAGAGAATCTCACTGCAGAGCAGACACTGAGCGCTCGCTTGCAGCGTGATCTCCACGAAGCCAGAGAGTCTGGACGAGCCGAAGTCCAACGCACTCAGATGATTATGCAGTCCAGTATCGAGGCTGCTGAGAGTCAAGCCAACATCATCCGTGCCAGCTTGGAACACGAGATCATGCTCGCCAAGAATGAGATCGACAACATCAAGATGGTATCGGATGCTGCTCGGGAGAGACACGAGCGTTCGCTCGAGCAGGAGGCTGACCTGAGACGTGATGCTCTTCGCAAGGTCAACGAGACCAGTAGTTCTGCCTTGAACGACTTGCGTGAGAAGCATGCAGAAGAGATTCGATACCTCAAGTCGCAGTATGAGAGAAGCGTCGCCAATGCCTACGAGGACAAGCAGCGCTCAGCAGTACACTTCAATGACCGTCTTGAGCTGTCAAACGATCAAGTCCTACATTTGCGCGACAAGGTTGCTCATTTGGAGGAACGTTTGGTAGTGACTAAGTCTGCCGCGCAAGCGGCTGTTTCTGCTGCCCAGGCCGCAAAATCTACTCCGGCGTCCACTCCCATGCCCACCTCCATCTCGCGTGAGGAGCCTGGTAAGGTTTCCCCTCAAGCTCTCCGTGAGTCTATATTGGTCCTGCAAGAGCAGCTCCAAGAACGCGAGACTCGCATCGAACGCCTGCAGAGCGAGCTTTCGAACGTGGACACCACGGCACCTTCCAAGCTCAAGGAGAAGGAGGTCGAAATTTCCTGGTTGCGCGAACTCTTGTCTGTCCGTAACGAAGACCTCAACCAGTTGATCGACACATTGTCAAGGTCCGACTACGACAGAGATGCAGTCCGCGACTTCGCCATTCGCATCCGCGCCAACCTTCAAATGGAGCAGCAAGAGAAAGAGCGACTCATCAATGCCGGCCCCTCTTTGACCGGTCAAGCATTGGCCAACCTGACCAACTTTGCTTCTCCCAAAGCAGTGTCTTTGGCCGCAGCATTCGGCAACTGGCGCAAGAGTAGAGAGACCTTGCGTCCTGCTTCTGCCCCCAAAGCTCCTGTAAGGGCTACCGCTAGATCATCTGCTGCTGCTGCCCGTCTAGCCAATGGTCGCACACAAACACCTTCGAAGCCATCGCCTCTTCCCTCGCCTTCAATCTTATCTGGCCTCATGACTCCTCCTGCCACAAGCCTTCGCCGCACACCGAGCCCTGCTGAAGGATCAGATGGATCTCAACGTTCGGGCCTCAACTACTCTCGTGATGCCCAGCAGACCAACGGAGAAACCAAGATGAGCTACTTTGACACAAAGACTGATGAGCAGGGTCAAGAAAGTCCCATGGTGTTCAGACGCCAGAGTTATGATGAAGACGCCCAACTTGGTGACGTGGATACTGGTATCGGAGCAGATGAGGAGGAGGAAGAACAAGGCGCCACGGCTCCTGAAGATGTTGCACAGGGTCCTCGCGATCAAACACCCGAGGAACTAGTTGGCAGAAGTCTTGCTAATGAGCTTGAGGCCATGTAAGTTGTGATTTACTAAAGATTGCGATCTGAAAAGTACAAAAGATGTTGAAGAGAAGGATCATTTCGGAAACGACCAGTTCGAAAAGCACAATTTCCTATGTTACTTACCTGCCTGTTTTGTTTTACACTGTTTCAAAAATTGTCATAGCATAGTTGGTTTTTCCCGCTCACACTCCCTTGTCATCTGTTTGCATTTGTTTCTTGGGCGCGATATACCCAACCCACCGCAGATATAGCGATTTGCGTTGTTGTTGTTTACTCTGCTATACCTTGTACCGGCCTGGAAAGAAATTTGTCCTTGCTATTTCCATCTCTTCTCAATTATACATATAACCAAAAATAGTCATTGTACATATAGTCTCTTTACCTCGAATCACAGTACCAGTCTCACTTGGCAGCACAGTGTCTTGGAAAGCGCAATTTCTTTGAGAAGTCTGATTTTCGTATTTGATCCATGGTCAATAGCTCCTCCAAGCCAACCCTTGGTGTTTCCCATCTTCAAATGTCTTCTCTCTTTTTCGCCTTCTCCTGTGATTCCAAATAGGGAGATTCTGATCGCAATATAACGCCGCGCTTGTAGAAATGATGTTTCTGACCTGGAGGATGAACGCCGGAAGGGGTGGGTATGGGTGGACTATGTGGTCGTGTTGACCTGTGTGGGCGAACAGGGGCGGAATGCGCGGATAGAGACGTGCGCTTCAAAGGTACCGTGCATGCATGTTGCCGTAAAGTGCCGCTGGAAGAGTCGCGTAGAGGTCGTGCGCAAGAAGAGATTTCGTAGCAGAGGTTAATGGATGATTTAGCGGGCCTCGAACTGGATCATGCTGTGAAGAAGTCAGAAGGAGAGCAGGGACTCTATAGTGAACTGGATCATACCGGTTGGTGCGCTGCTTGTACAGGACACGGTAACCGCACTCCTTGCAACGGATGGGGTCGCCGCGCTTGAGTGAGACTTCGGCATCGCAGTCACCGCAGGAGTACTTGACACTGCGGTTGGTGTCCTCGAAGGTGTTTTGGTTGGTAATCTGGAAGCCAGTGTTGTTATTGCCTTGGGGTTGCGACATGATTGCGGATATGTGTATGTGATGGAAGGGTTGTGTCGGTGATGATGGAGATCACGGACGGTGATCGCAAAGAAAGATTGAAGATGCGCGATAGGAAGGTCTTGGCAGGGCCCCGGCGGCGGAGAAGCTCGCGGCGACAACGGGACTCGCGTGCCAATTGCGTCGTTGGTTTGCTGACCAACTCGAGGATTTATTTTCCCTATCGCTGTTTCCCTTGCTCCACTTGTTCTTGCCATAATTGATACCCTCCTGCCTTTCGTGTGACTCTGTTTCTCTGAGCGTCGTCCTTTCCTTCTAAGACTCTTCTTCGACTCATTGTCTTCTCCATTCCATTGAATTCAAAAATCCAGCACCCCGCCTTCGAACCCCCGCCACATACAAAGAATCACAATCATGTCGGCCATCTTGTCGGCAGACGACCTCAACGACTTCATCTCGCCCGGAGTTGCCTGTATCAAGCCTGTAGAGACCTTACCGAAACAGCAACCACAAGAAAATGCCTACGAAGTCACGACCGAAGACAAGGTTGCTGCCGCCGAAGCCCCACCAGCCAGCATTTCCTTGACAGATTGTCTAGCATGTAGTGGTTGTGTCACATCTGCCGAGGCCGTCCTCGTCAGTCTGCAATCACATCAAGAAGTCCTCAACACACTCGATGCATACCCCGAATTACGCTTGCCTTGGACCGCTCAAGGCGAGTCTCTCCCTGGACCCTCGGACGGCAAGATCTTTGTCGCAAGCGTGTCGCCTCAAACACGCGCCAGTATCGCCGCAACATATGGAGTCTCCGAGAACGCCGCTACAAACATGATTCAACATCTTCTCTCCGGTCCGGCTGGTTTACGATCAGGAGGCGCAAACAACAGTGGCTTTGCCTGGGTCATTGATACGAACGTCATGCGCCAGGCCGCTTTGGTCGCTGCAGCAGACGAAGTTATGGATTCTCTTGCGCCCTCGGCAAAACACACATCAGATTTCAGTGGCTCGCGCGCTGAGAAGCCCAAGAAGCCCATTCTTTCATCTGCATGTCCCGGTTGGATCTGTTACGCCGAGAAGACACACCCTCACGCACTGCCGCACATGTCACGACTAAAGTCACCACAGGCCTTGACGGGCACATTGGTCAAGAGTGTTTTGGCGAGGAAATACGGCATCAATCCGGAGAACGTGTGGCACATGGCAATCATGCCTTGTTTCGACAAGAAGCTGGAAGCGTCAAGAGAAGAGTTGACAGATATACACTGGTCACCGGATGGCAACAACACAGAGCGCAAAGGCATTCGAGATGTCGACTGCGTGATTACTGCTCGAGAGCTGCTCATGCTCGCCGAAAGCCGCGACATCTCCTTCCCACAACTACCGCAGAAGCCTCTATCAAGACAACATCACACGCCTTTCCCAGATTCGAAACTCGACACCTTCCTCTTCCCTTCCAAGTACGTCTCCAACAACACAAAAGATGCCGGCACGAGTGGTGGATATCTCTGGCATGTGATGCAAACATACCGCGCGCACAACCCAGGCAGTCAAATCACCACCCAAAGAGGTCGCAATGCCGATGTTGTCGAATACACTTTGATTGATGCAGGAAACTCACCGATCGTAAGAACTGCTCGTTACTACGGCTTCCGCAATATCCAAAACCTGGTTCGTCGACTGAAACCAGCACGCGCATCACGTATGCCAGGTGCGGCGAGTAGATTAGGCGGTGCTCGTAAGCCTGGCGCTGCGGCAGGTTCAGCGGGAGGCCAAAACATGAGCGACTACGCATATGTAGAGGTCATGGCGTGTCCAGGTGGCTGCACAAATGGTGGTGGCCAAATAAAGGTTGGCGATGTCGGAACCCTACGAGGCAGTGGTGTAGAAAATGGCGGCGACCAGATCGTCGCTCCTCAGCAAAAAGAGTGGCTGCAAAAGGTCGACGAAGCATATTTCTCATCTTCCTCTGCCTCTTCATCACCAATGGCTTCAGATACGGAAGATGAAGGGGTTGAAGTGGATGCACAATCTACAGCGACGACGGCTAAATCTTCTGCCAATGGCGATGTCGAGATGGACGATGCAGAAGATGCTTCGCTTGTGGACGGTATCTCCCATTCACAGATCAAGGATATCTTCTCACATTGGTCTGATTTGACGGGGGTGGCGACGGATAAGTTGGTGTATACTTCTTACCGCAAAGTTGAGAGTGACATTGGCAAGACTGCTACAGATGTAGAAAGAGTTGCTGGTCTTGCTAGCACTATTGGAGGTGGATGGTAGATAACTATTCATGCAAGCACGATCATGTTGTCTTTAGCATCGCATATACCCGAATTATTCATCACTTCAAACTGTTCCATCAAGAACTCTACATCGAAATCTACTGCTCCTTCCCTATCGTTGGCGTCCCCTCCTCACCAAGTTCTTCCTTTACGTCAAAAAGCTCCTTCCGAGCCACTCGCGCTTTTCTCTCCCTCCGCTCCCTAGACCAAACGATTGAGGCCACTATGCCAGCAACCGCCGTTGCCGCAACAAAAGACCACAGTTCCCACGTCGCTTCACTCCCAGTCTGCCACTGCTTTCCCATCATCTCCTCATCCCCAACACTACCTCTCCACCACCTCTCAAACCACCCTCTACATTCCATCAACGTACTCGTATACAAGAATCCAAAGCTCGCATACACGACAATCTTCCCCTCTGATCCCTTCTCCCCTTCCTCCCCACCACCATCTTCTGCGGCAGAAATTCTTCGAGCTGCACGCTTCGCCTCAATTTTATGCAGTGATGCTTTCCACCCACCCCCTCTGTTCACGATTATATGCACCATCACACCCACTCCCACCATCAACGCAACCCACACTTCCCACCACTGTCTGATTCCTTTGGAGCCCGGTGACCTTGAAACCCCAATCATGTTGGAAATACAGAGATCAGGGAGTATGAAGCGTAGAAGGAATTCTAGCATTTTGAGTATTATCCAGGTGAATGTGTAGCAGGCGTCCATGGCTAGATAGGTCATGATGGTGAAGAATGTGGTTGCGATGACGGTTGTCAGGAGGAGAGTTGGCGTAGGAGGGATATTGAGGCGCGTGGTCAGAGGTGGTAGGAGGAAGATGAGGGCTGCGGTCGTGTACAAGAGGAGTAATTGTGGTGGATTTGAATTGGTGTTTGCCATTATTTCCGTCTTCGAAGTGGAAGTTGGCAATATTCGCAGAGTGATAGATTGAGCGACTGTTGTGGAGAGGAATTGTTCTGTGAGGAGATGGTGTTGCAAAGGTGATCGATAAGGTCGAAGGATGTGTTGCGATGCAATGTGTTGCTAAAACCCGCGGAAGATCGAAAGATGTTACGGACGGAAGGATTCCAAAAATCAAATGAGGAGTTAGTTTGTGTCTGCTCATTCCGCTGCT
>Ga0068629_1000236_pt1 | contig 14548 bp, 14 predicted proteins | sample InSIn3gowninarea_FD_77432 | JGI IMG/M metagenome (GOLD analysis project Ga0068629, IMG submission 77432) | Clean room microbial communities from NASA Spacecraft Assembly Facility at Jet Propulsion Laboratory, Pasadena, California, USA -... ...
AGATGGAATGGTATAAGTATGCATGATATAAGTGAAAACTTCCAGAAGGATTTCTTTAAGAAATTAACACCATAATATAAATAACACTTACCTTCATATATACCATCTGTAATGCATACTATTGCACTGTAGAATACATTTGGCATTCCCCCTATAGCCAAAGGATGAAAAGGTTGAAAGGAATAAATGAGATAAACTATAAGAGTTGATAGTCTGAATATGTTAGAAATGTTAAAATATTTACCATTTGTTAAGAAAGTAGGCAATATTCTTTTAGGATCTGTGGTTTTTATTTTTTATTATTTTTGTAAGGTTCTATGATAGGTGTGGCCAGCCAAATTTAGGTTTGCTTGGGGTTCGACAAAATCACTGGAAAATATATGAACTTATATCCAAATAAATGAACTCCAACCCAATTTTAGAATGTTTCAATGACCTTTTGACCATGTGTTAGATCTATATGCAATTAATTTCTCACTCAATTTCAAAACAAAATAGACCATTTAGAGGAAATTAAAAACATTCAAGTAAACAACATCATTCAGAGGGAGCTCAAATAAATACAAAATCAATTACATGCGTAAACAATTAACAAGGAAGCTTACATATTTGGAAATAAAACTAACAGATACAAGCCTATATAGCTTGCACTGAATAATATTTCCAATCATGCTTATTGTGTCACCAATTTTAAATGATCCTATCTAAATACTGTCAATAGTAGCAGGAACAATAATAACCTACAATTCATTCTTTATGTCTTCAACATTAAATAGAAAAAAAAAAAAATAGTTCTATAGAAACCTATGTTATGTGTGCAAGATATGTGAGATACTGTAGGAATTCCTTAGAAAGGTTTATCAATCTAAGTTATCTTGTTGGATAGAAATCCATGTTTAGAAACCCTTCAGTGGATATTATTATTACAGATGGTATATATGAAGGTAAGTGTTATTTATATTATGGTGTTAATTTCTTAAAGAAATCCTTATGGAAGTTTTCACTTATATCATGCATACTTATACCATTCCATATCCATGTAGGTATTACAATTGGAGGAGATATTTTCCCAGGTTCAACATTACCTGATCATGTATTGCGCTTTAACAATATCCCATAGGTAAAATTTTGATAACATGAAGGCGCTTCTATAGATAAATTTATCATGGTCATGGTTTTTTTTAAACACATTTGTGTGTATCATATTTATATGTATTAAGGTTTGTATTCAAGCTCCTTTACTTCTTATTAGTGAGGATTGATGAAAGTGAAGAAACAAAGTGTTGAATTGATTATTGCAATTGGTTTACCTAGATTAAGATGATGGTTGTGCTTGGAAACTTGGTGGTAGAGATGAGTATTCTCTAGTTGAAGCCTTAAAACAAGGGAAGGTTCAAAAGCCAATGGTTGCATGGGTTAGAAACACCTATTCATGCCTCTTTAAGTCAGAAGTGCAATTTGGCCATGCTATAAGACATTGCTCCCATAGAGTTTTTTTGAGTTTGTAGTTTACAATTGAGGTGTATAGAAAATAATGTGAAGGGCCTTCAAAAGTGTTGATACTTTTATTTTGAACTATGGGATGCCAAGAGTGTTGGTGACCTCGAGTCTACACAAGCAAAGAATCAAGCATTAAAAGAAGAAGATTCAATTATTCCTACATATTTTGAGGGATTTATGTCTATGTGGCTAGGTTCTAGTCTAGTAATGTGGGTATGGTGAACTATTGCTCATTGAGGGATATAACTTAAGGTATATGTAATAATTTTTACTAGATAGAAAATAATTTTTACATGGATATAAAATTGTGAATTTGCCTTTAATATTTCTTTGTGTTAATAACATTTTCCAAATAGCAGAAATTGTAGATGTTTTGTGTAGCTTTAACATCTAGGAATTAAAGTTAATTTATCCTAACATTTTGAATAATAAACCAGTAATGGAAATACATGTCAATCAAAATTCCAAAACTAGCAGTAAATAACATAATGTTTCTTAGGATGGCTAAAACTTCCTAGGCCTAAGAACCAACTAGCACAATGTGTCTTTATGCAAAATAAACAAGATCCTCTTCTATCGAAGTCATAAGTACTTTTATACCCTATAAACCTAACCACTTGTATATGGAAGAAATAAAATTTAGCATGATTTTAATTACCCTACAATAGAGGATGACTCTTTTTAGGAAAGTATAGTTCATTCTCATCAAAAGATCAAACGATCATAGTTTACTAGTTGCTTATGGGGAAGATCGATTTTCTTTTCAGCATTTTAGAGTAATACTGATACATACTGAGCTACATTTATAATAATTTAACTACATAATATATTTTGATTATGCCTTTATGGGCATTGTAAGAGCATTTCTTAAACAGGGGGCTATACTCTGGATCGGTAAACCATAAACCAATAATAGCCCATGCCCTATCTGCAATAACCATACCCACTAAAGGGTTTATAAACATGGATTTTTGTCCAATAAGCTAACTTATATTGATACATATTTCTAAGGAATGAATCATTCTTGGAGGCCAATGCTTTGTATCCCTTACATAGGACAGGTCTATGTAGTGAGGTCTAGTAATGTGGCTATGGTGGTTAATTGGTACTCAACGAGGGATATAACATGAGGTATATGTAATAATTTTTGCTAGATAGACAATAATCTTCACATGGATACAAAATTATAAATTTTCCTTTAATATTTCTTTGTGTTAATAAAATTTGCCAAAAATTTGGCCATGTGATGGATAATAGTGTATAATTTGCCAATATCAAGAATCTAACTAGTCCTTAGATTTGCCTAAATTTTAACACTTTAATTTGATATCACCATCCTTAAGATTTTCCTTGGTTCCAACATCATCCTGAGTTATTTAATATGGTCCTTTAGCAACCCATATACTGTCTAGTCGTCAAAATAGGCTTCTAAGAACTTGTGTATGAATTCTTGAAATACTCTTACTACTATCCTGGAAAATACTGTTGGCGCATTATTCAACCTGAATGGAATGATAGTATATGTGAACGATCCCCATTCTGAAGTGAAATTCATCTTGTGTCAGTCCTCAATAATGATTTTGATTTGGTTGTATCGAGAAAATCCATCCATGAAGGAAAAATCTCACTCCTTGAGAATTTTTATAGGATGTCTTCAGCATACAGAGTCAGAAATGAGTCTGTGACAGTTTCTTTATTGTGTTCCCTATAATCAACACATACCTAGATCTCATTCTTATGTTTCTTTAGTTGAATCATCAAAGGACTCACCCATTTAGCTTCTTGTATGGGCTCAATAAGAACCTATTTTAGTAACTGATCCAATTGCTCCTTGACTCTTTCCTTGTATTTTAGATTCAACCTATAAGGTCTCTTCTTTATAGGTCTAGCATCTGGCTTCAAAAGGATCTTCATTACATCTAATTATTCCATGATCCCCTTCATATATGGAAAGTCTTTAACAAATACATCATGGTATTCTTTTAATAAGGTAGCTATCTCTTCCTGTTATGCTGGGTCCCAATAATCCCTGATATTGGCTGTCTTGGGGTTGTCATCAGATCCTATGATGATTTTCTTTAACTTGATTTTCTTATCAAAATATTATTGTGCTGCCTTTACAGGATCTTCCTCTAGTTGTCATTCCTTGTGTGTTTCCTCCAAGAATTTTTGAGGTATCATCGATCCTTCTTCTTTTGATGTTGTCAGTGTGTTTCCTTTGCCTATGACAGATCAAACTAAGTCGAATCCCAATTATAATACAAAACTCTTGCCCTCTAACTCTTCCTATGCAATCTCTGTCCTCAAATACTCCATCACTCAAAATTATTGTCATTAGGATTGGGTCCTTAAATATTCCTTTTCCTATGGTACTAGGACGGGTTACTTGTTGTTTGTTCTGACTCCATCTTTGTCAATCATCTTCTACCGTATGCATGACAGGGCAAGTTAGACTTGTGCATATTTACCTATTGGTCAGACATCTTTAACAAAATTTCCTTCTAATTCCTACCAGCACTTGGGATTACCATTAGCTTCCTCTACCTGCTACCAAGTGTATGGAATAGGATCCAAGGTTTTTGTAAACTTGTGGGTACACTCTTCTTCTAGAATTCTTTCTTTTCTCCATATTTTCTTACATTTGTTGATATATCTTATGGATCCTGTTCTAGTGAAAATTTACTGATTTCCTCTTTTTCTTCAAACCTATCACACAATAATGTCAGTGCCTACTAAAATGTCTTGATATCATCTTTGTATCCTTCCATCATCAAGCTCTGACTCTTTCTAATGTCTTTGACATGGTGTTGATTTTATGATCCTTCTCTGACGTTTGTGCAATGTTTCTCAAATACTTCTTGGGTTCCCCTGCATTGACATATCTTATCTCCTTAGTCTCCTCTTATCTTGTGAGTTGCTATAACTTCAACTTTAGGATGAATTATACACTGAAGTAGTTTCAACAACCCAATTTGTACTACTACATTTGCCATTTGTAGATTCTTTGATCAAAATCTACTAGTGACATTGGGTTGGGAATGGGAATTTCTCCTTCCTTCGTTGATTCCTGGTCATCTTCCATTTTTATTTTATATATTTCTTTAACAATGACCGTATCTTTTTTGAATTCCTATAATATTGATTCATATTTTCCTCTTTATTGGACAAGTATATTCTTACCATTGCCCTTAAATTTCATTCATTCTTTCTCAAGACTGAGCAATGCTTACATTGGATATCCCCATGGATGTCCTACCAACGCTGTGTATGACCCCTTGAATCCCCATAGGTCTAATACCTTGAAGTCTAACATGAATTCCACTCCTTAGAGGTCTACAGTGGCGTGTGGTAGAAGTCCAATGGGTTCCACCAACTCTTGATCAACCAACTTTAGATAGTATGATGTCAACACCAATCTGGGTGCTCTGATGGCCTGCCAAGTTATCTTGGGTAAGATGTTTTCCTAGGATCCTAGGTCGAAGATTACATTAGGTATCTCATAATCACAAATAATTAGATCAACCTTGGGATCCTTGTCTGTAATATTCAACCTTATGCTTGCAATCGTTTGGACTTCCTTGGTTGAACCAATTTTTTTATTTTCGTATTTTGAAAAGTCAGTAGTAGTGATAAGCTTAAGGAGTCTTGTTAGTTGTGGAACTATATTACTGGTTTTCAAAAGTGATATAAGTTATTTGAGTTGATTTGTTAACTCCAAGTCTCTATAGGTTGTCTTCATTCTCTCAGGTTCTTCCTCCTCTAAGTGTCTAAGTGTGTCGACTACCTCTTTTAAATTTACTTTTTGCTGCTTCAGAGTAGGGTACATTGACACTGGAGGGGCTCTCTTTCTAATTCCTAACATAGGTCAACTGCACTCTCCTTCATCTCTCCCTATCTTTCTCCTACTCCTGGTGATAGCAAATAATGGGGTCGTCTGTGCTATATTGACATGCTTAGCTTCCCATTTCTCCCTCAATTCTGAGCAATCTAGTAAAGCATGTCTAAATTATCCACACACTTTACACGTCTATTCCTTTAGTCTTGATAACAATGGAAATTTATTCTCTAAATGCCCCAGTTCATAGCATGCAAAGAATATTATGTTGCTAAAGTCAATCATTTTTCCACGTCCTCTACTTCTACCTCCAAATCCTCCTCTTCCTCCATATCCATGATCATATCATGGTTTTGCAGGTGATGTATCAAGAGAGGATGATGTAAAATATTACTGCCTTATTGATGGTTTTATTCTCTTCTGCATGTTCAAGGCATTGAAGTAACAATCCTCCGTTGAGTGGTTTTCACATTAACAAATATGGCACCATGTCCTTGCAAAGTTTACTTTTATCTGTTTGTTCCTCAAATTGTGGGGACAAGTTCCTACGTTGTTCCCATGTTCCTTACAGACTTCATAGTATTCTGCAAGAGGTTTTGATTTGTGTCAACAGATTAGGATTTTGAGGCATGTTGCTTCTGCATGTTGGAATACCGACGTCGAAGGTATAACATATGGGAGCTAGATCTTTGTATGTCCAGGTTTTAAGCACTCCATGCACCATATATCCTCCCATACATCTTTCTTTTACATCGTTAAATGGCTCAATTATTGTTGCATTTCCTCTAGTTATTACTTGCATCGATCATTGCTTGACCTTCCCTGGATCCAAACCCCATCGTGCTTGAATGCTTCTTGGATATTGGTCAACTTGTGTTATTGGATTAATACTACTATCTTTGGTTTTAACCCATCGACATAGTAAGTGACCTGGTGCCTTGCTAGTGGTGCTTCGTCTAACTGACTCATCAAAGTCTTGAATTTCTTCTCATAGTCAAATACTATCTCTCCAATAAGTTTTTTAATAGATTAGAATTGAGATATGGATAATTCATTATGGTCTGGGTGCTGAAACCTGGCTATAAATAATTTTTCTAGCTCATCCAAGCTATTGACATTTTTTCTTATCTTGATGAACCAGTCCAATGCATCTCCATTGAGTTGAGCACCAAATTCATTGATTTGTTGTTTCTCATCCTGAGTGCTTCTTGTATCCCATATGCTTACACATATGAAACAATGTACTTTTGGGTTTCCCAACCCATTGTACTCTAGAAGTTACATAAATGGTTTTAATGTTCATGCCATTTTCCTGCAAATTGTCATAAAAAATCCACTATTGGTAGTGAAAGTTTGAATTTCTCACTATAATTGCTTATATCTTGCTCTGATTCTTTGCCAAATATTCCTCATTCTTTACTTTTCTGTTCATTTATTCTTTCTTATTTTGCTTGAATTCCTTCCCACACCTAGGCAGAGGGGTCATTGAATGAGGTTGGCCTTTCAGGGGGTCCATTTGATCCTTTTACTCCTAGCATGGTATTAGGCTGTCTCAGAGGATATTCTGACTTGCTTTGCTCATCTAAAGATTTGGGTTCTACACTCGAGCATCTTTTCATCGTGCTCTTTTCACCACCAATTATTCTGGAGGAGGTCCCAAAATTACCTTCTACTCCAGTTTCTTCCTTCCCTGTAGGTAATTAAGGGGAAGCGCCCAATTCGCCTACTACCCTTTGGTTTATTTGTTCTAATGTTTTAGCAGAGGAGGCACCCTTTTTTCCTACTACTCCTTATTTTTCCTTACCTTCAGTGTCTTCAATGGCTTGCATAAATGATCTTCTCACTCCCACCTTTTCTATCTCTTCATTATATTATCTTAATCTTTCCTCTCTTGCTTCCTTAGACATCCCCTGGTCAACTCATCCCCCTATAACATAAAATGGGGGTCTCTGGATCAAAATCATGTAACAAGAGATCGCTTGTGACTCTCGAGATAGGCTTTGGGTAGATTAGGGTCAATTATGCAATAATTGCACCTAACAGTGTCCTATGTAATTCTTTTTCCATAATTAATAAAATAAGCCTCCTAACCTTGTTTGAGTGTAGGTCTTTAGTGATTTTAGCAGCTTCTGATGAGTTATTCAAGATTGATTATCCTTCTATACACTGCATAAAGTCCAAATCTAGATTCCCCACCAATTTCTATCCCTAAAATTTGATAATTTGTAAGAATAAAAAATCCACTTTTGTGCCATAGATTAGCATGCTAATATGCCTCGCCAACATATATTTGTACACTTTTACGCGTCGCACCTCTACACCACTCGTAATTACGCGTTGTAATTCTATTTCGTTAGAAAAAAATAATAAAATCATAAAATCTAAGTGATTAGCATTCAATCTGGTGATCCTTGGTTTGCCTAATCACTTGGTTTTCTAAAATCTGAGCCATTGGATCTTCTAGGTTATCTTCCATCCACAGGTTAGGTTTCCCTTTGGTACCAAGCCTGCTTACTGTAAGTACAACTCAGAATGACCCATCGAGGAGGGAATTTTAATAGAGTTATGCTTTTCAATTTCTTCTATCATCCTTTCCTTCATTCTTTCTCTATTATTCCACCATTTTAGACCTCCTCTTCCTCCTTTATGCCTAGTTAATTTGTTTTAGGTCTCTTTTAGGCATTCTAGTTAGTGTGTGGATCCAAGCTCTTTGCATACCTAAACTCTGTTCCTGCTAACCATTCCCATGGTGATTATCCAATTTTCCTTGTCTTTCCTCTTTCTTCTTATAGGTTATTGGTTGGATTCAAGATTTGAGGCTCACAAAGAGGTAGAATCATTGGAGGCTGCTTAACGAGGATAGGTGTCTCCATTTTGCCAAAAAGCTCTCTTTTTGTAGGTCTGTGATCTTTTCCTCCCATTTGCATATTCAATTTTTTTCATATTTGTAACAATCATAAAGAGAAACTATAGTTTCTTTTTCATTTAATTTAGAAAACTAATTGAAAAAGGGAAATGAATTAGGTTCTTTCTTTATCGCAATTAGACCACTGTTAGGGTTTCGATTCCTTAACGATTCTTATCGTTGAAGGGATAAAGTCTTTGACTCACATAAAGTTTTAGATATTCTCTTACTTATAGATTAGGTCTAAAATATTTTGATGAATCTTTTCAACGATTCTAAGTCCATTTTCCAAGTCCTCCTGGGAAGAGGTCTGCGGGGTGCAACTCCCTTCTGACCCCATCCGAGCATCCCTCGATTGCTAGGATGGAAATTGAAGATCTCTTCTACCTTTTGTCTAATTTTTTTCTATAGTGGGGGTTCTAATTTCATTTTCATTAAATCATTATCTATGTTGCTAAAATCAGATAAAGGAATTCACTTGCTTACACATACTTTTTAGCCCATTTGGCCTCACTTGAATTCTTCACTAAGAATTCAGTCAATTGCATGCCTCTTAGGATATCCTTGTGACTCCTTAAAGTCTCTCACACCTTTTAGAGGATCCTCGCGATATTTTGAGAGTTTCTAAGGGGATTTCACCTTCAAAATCCTTGTTCTGTGTAGGCTTATGCCTGTTCATTTTTTGAAAGAAATTAAGGAAAGAATCCTTTACTACTTTCTTGCATTGCATGGTATTTGGGGAAAGAAAATAAGGGTGGGGAATTCAAATAAAACTTATTTCCTTTTGATTAATCAATTAAGGGGGTCTTTCTTATTTATTTTCTTTTCATAATAGTTCATGCATTCATTTGCATATGACACTCCTTCACACATGCATTCATGCATTCAAGGTACGTTAGGGATTAGCCCTATGCCTCCTAGTTATTTGGGCTAGCCATTCTGATTGAATTGGATTGAGAAGTATTTTCTCCAACTTATATTTTGGTGACCATTCTAGGGACGCGATTCATAGTCCTACTTTAGTACTTTCCCTTTATTCCCCTTTTTCTTTTAGCCGGGTCATTGGGTAGGTCCTAGGTGTTTGTTATCAAGTCCTATTTTCAATACTAGTTGCTATGTATTGGGACTAAGAACCCCTATATCTTTACAACCCCCTAGATATAAACCCCCAAGCCAACTAGAGATGAATATCAGTGGGGACTAGGATTGTCATATATTGTTGACCCCCAATCAATAAATCCTAGGATGATCATGGGGAGTCTTTGCCTCCTAGGGTGATTCCAGGAGTATATTAGTGAGCCATGGTTAGTGACAAAAGGTTTGGGTAGTCCCAGTTGGTGATATGGGATGGCTTTATGCATGTCTTCTAGGGTTTAGATGGTAATGATGACACACTATCAGTCCCCTTTAACAGGTCCATAGGGGTTCTCACTGTCCCTAGGGGTATAAGGGTATTGAATTACTTTAAGTCTTTAAGGGTTTACCCCAAGTTTACAGTGAGGGTTTATGGTTGGAAGACGACACAATGTTGGGGGAGACCACCTCAATTTTCATAGTAATCCACTTTTGATTCAAATAGCTTAGAAACCTAGGATCTTTCCTACATCCCACAATGAATGGATAAGTGGCAATTGTCATAATTTCTTATTCATAAATTGTGAGAGCCTTGAGTCAAATCACTTTATCTACTTTTCATTAAACCAACCACAGGTTCGAATTGGGGTCTTGAAACCCCTTTTTTCCATTTTGGGTCTTAAAATTCGTTTCCATTCATTTCTTATCGAGGTCTTAAAATCCCATTTCACCTAAAGGGTCTTAAAATCCATTCTTGATTTTCATATCAAAAGAAAACCTTATTTATTGAAAATCCTTTGGGGACTTTGAATCCCCCTATTTTATTATCAATTTTTATCCTTGTCATGGAGCCCCATCAACAAGGTCCTCGCTAGTCTAGGAGGAAGTAAGGTATCCCTCATGAATACAATCCTTTGATTAGACATCAAAGGCCTTTCTAAGAAGCAATTCCAGGGACTCCACAAAATGATATATCGACACATCAATCACCCGTTCATTCCTCTCTTGGCTTTTCAAACCACGAAGCAGAAACCCTTGTATCTTGAAATCTCTACCAAACACATTGGAATATTGATCCCAATGATAGAGTTAAAGATGATGCACAATCTCATGTTCACAGAACTCCAGGACCAATAAATTCTTATACACCATCGTCTAATCCTTTTGATGACATTTTGGTTGCCTTTAATGCAAATAATTTGACACCATTCTAGGAAATATAAATTCAGAACACTAAAGTTCCACCTCCTCCTCCCTTTATAGGGGCATCAGGGAGTTTTTCTACTAGTGTTTTTTTTAAATCCCTATATGGGTTATCAAAATACCTTATTTTACCCACCACCCTCTTTTCCATATTATGGCTAATTTTCTTTTCCTTTTTCGCATGGACCTACTAATCCTAGTGGCCCACCCATGCCCATGTCAAATATCTATGCTGGAATTCCATTTGGTAATCCCTTCATGCATCATTCAAATCCTTATGTTAATCTAAGTCAAATTGTATTTACAAATACCAATCCAAGTTTCTCACCTGCTACATCATTGATTAATACACAACAACAACAGATTATTGCATCTTCTTCTGCTAAAGAATAGGGGGTTTCCTTTTAGATGATAGTTCCCATACATAGATCCCATATAGATTATATGAAGAGCCCATTGGTTAAGCCAATTTAAATGGATATCCTCCCTAGTCCTCTTCCTGAGCTTCCTAAATTCTATAGAGCTCTAGGAAGTGACCCAGAGTCTCATATTGACGCTTATGCCATAACATGTGTCAAATATCTTCCTTATGATGATATCATGCTCAAACTATTCTCGAGGACTTTGATGGGAGAGGCTCTCAAGTGGTTCTATCGATTTTTTGAGGAATCCATATCTACTTTTCAACAGATGCTTGATTTATTTATCTAATATTTTGATGAAGCCAAGACCTATGATACGGGGCTCAAATCTATTCTGGTGATTAAAAAAGCTAATGATGAGTCTAAATTTGACTTTACATAAAGATTTAGATATCTTGTCCATTCCTACAAGAATCCATTTTATGGGAGAAAACTATTTGACTTATTCATGAATGCCCTTAAGCCCCAAGTACACTTGGAGGTTCTCAAAGCAAGCTCTACATCTTTCAAAGATGTTGTTGAAAAATGCCTAATCCTTGAGGCTTATGAAGTTCAAGTGGGTTTTAAGACTATTAAGTCTACCACTACCTCTTATGGCATAAATAAACATACTACTAGTGATGGGGTGACAAATTCAAGATCCCCATCCCTACCAGATCAACTCCTTGATCCTATCACATCCTCCATTAAACAACTAGAGTGAACTATTGTCAACACATCAAAAAATAATCCACTTGCTAATAAGTCACAAGCCAAAACTCGCCCATCTCCAAAAGGAGAAACTAAGACGATCCATATGACTGAAAAGGGTACAAAACAATCCCAAAAGGACTTTAAAACCATAAAGCAACAGTCCATGAAACCCTTCACAAAAATTCCTTTTGACCCTACTAAGTGGTGTCCCTACCACAGGTGTCCTGGACACAGTCCAACAAATTGCTTTGATATCCTAAGAATGCAAAGGCACTTTCCTAATTCTAATGAACAAACATCAAATCCCAATGCAGAATAGGAGATCTACCAAGATCCCTTCCTTGATCACATGAAAGATAAAAAGGGGAAGTCTAAGGCCAAAAATAAGAAAAAGAAGTCTAAATCCAAACATGAGTCTTCATCCTCCTCAAAAGAGGAAGAAGAAGAAGAAGAGGAAGAGGAAGAAGAGAAGTTTTCCTAAACCTAACTAGAAAATTATACAATATCGATAGTTTATAGACACGTCTAAAGTTCCCCTTGATAATAGTGTAGAAGCTTCCACTTCAAAATATGTAGAAGCAAAAGGAAGAAAGAAAGGGGCTAAACTCATTAGCCTTATTGAGATAGTTTACCAATATTTAGAGGAAGTCCTGGTTATTACTTGGGCTCAATCTCGAAAAGAGGTTGTATGCACCTCTCAACTACCAAATTCTACCTCCATTGAGGAAACATAAATTCCCTACCTGAACTTGTCATGGATAAGTCACTTTCTAATAGGCCTATTAGAGTTGACTTTCAAATACCACTTCCCCAAATCACTCACAAGAAGAATTACTCAATTATCGATGAGTTATACACTATTTCCTCTGGCATGTCCCTCATTGATGTACTTAAGAGTTGTCCTAAATAATGAGAATCCTTCCTTGTAGCTTTATCTGTTTCAATCCCAGACATCCAATATGAAAATTTTACCTTTGACCCAATGGATCTTCCTCCTCTTAGATACGTAAGGTCAAATTATCCTCTCCATTCATGATAGAAGTGGAAATAGGAAAATTCATGGTGCAATGATGTATTATGGATCCTGGGTCCTCAATTAATGTCATTTCGATTTCTATTTTTGAATAACTTGGCCTTGGAGATCTTTGTCCAACAAACTAGGTTTGTCAAGGATATGATAAATCTAAAAAATCACCTCTTGGCCAGATGCATCTCCCCATCTCTCTTGATGGAAAAGCTATTACTGTTTAAGTGGAAATTTTAAATTAAGAGATAGATTACAATATCCTTTTAGGGAGGATATGGATTGATCAAATGGAGGCTGTGGTCTCATCACTATTTGGAGAAATCCAATTCATGCATCTTGGTTGCCTTCACAGGTTTAAGAGGATACAATCCTCTTCTAAAAATTTAGCTTCATCCCCAATCATCCCCTTGGTTAATGTTTCTCTTGATACAAATGAGAAAATGACCAAGGACTTTATCCCACTTGGCTTTGGCCAATACTTATTCACTAAGGATTCTTCCCTTGATTTCCTAGATCCCTCTTTTGAAGAGGCCAATCTACTCAGAACATCCCAAGCGCATCACGTCAACAATATTTCTATTGCACCAATCTCACAAGATGAAACACATCCTCTTGATCACATGGGAGTGACTAATGTCCCTCTCTTGGATATTCTCCTTCCTCAAGAAGGAACTCTACCTATTGTTCAACATGGCCAGTTTAACCCTACCCCTCCTCTTGATGTGTCACAAGCCATCAAACCTCCAATGGATCTTCTCCTCCCAATTGAGGATCCAACATAACATGATGCATTCATAGCAAATCAACTAGCTCAAATTCCAAATCAAACTAGGAGTGGCATCCACTTTTACCATCACCCTATCCAATTTCTTGGAGGAGAGTTAATCCCTTTCCCATTTATCCGAGGGGGTCCAAATTTATTTGATGCCACCGCTCCTCCACCTACAAATATTTATGTAGGTGCCTCTCTGTAAATTAGCTCTGAAAACCTCTTGAACAATTTACAATTATTACTAACTGACCCAAATCAACATTTAGAAGAGAATTCAAGTGCTTTCGATGTCCATCACATTCTCATGCTTCATTCTTATCCCATCTTTAAAAACGACCAATATGATTCCTCTTCATCTCATGTAGAGGTATACCTACCACTTTCACCTAATCACTTTGAAGAAGGGAGTCATATGTTAAGTGAAGCTTCGATTGACATCAATCTTAAAATTTCCTCAACACCCACGATCATTAAGTTTAGGGTTACTACCTCACCATCTGAAATTCAACAACTCACTTATCTTTGTTGTGAGTTCTATGACATATTCACTTCGGAATATTTAGACATGAAGGGTATGGACCCTAATGTTTTGTCACATAACATTACTATGAATCCAGGGACTAAGCCTGTTCGATAGCTTCAATGCCCCATTAATCCAAAAGTCTTAGTGGAAGTCAAGCTCAAAATTGAGAAATTAATTTAATTTGTCTTTATTACACCCATCAATTATCCTCAATGGGTTGTGAATATTATGCCTATAAAAAAGAAAAGTGGGGTAGTCTATGTTTGCATTGACTTTCGTAATATAAATGATGCTTGTCCTAAATATAACTTTCCACTCCCCTTTATTGATCATATTCTTGACCAGATCGAGGGATTTGAGGTAATGTCATTGATGGATGGGTTCTTTGGTTATAACCGTATCTTTATCTCTCCTTACGATCAACACAAGACTTCATTCACAACACCATGGGGGGCCTTTGCATATAAAATCATGCCTTTCAGGATAAAAAATAATGGCACTACTTATCAAAGGGAAATGACCCATATCTTCCATGATCTGATTAACAATACAATCCAGGCATATATTAATGACCTAATAGAATTGTCTCGCAAA
>Ga0068629_1000237_pt1 | contig 14543 bp, 14 predicted proteins | sample InSIn3gowninarea_FD_77432 | JGI IMG/M metagenome (GOLD analysis project Ga0068629, IMG submission 77432) | Clean room microbial communities from NASA Spacecraft Assembly Facility at Jet Propulsion Laboratory, Pasadena, California, USA -... ...
AGAGGAGGTGCTTACAGCATTGAGTTTGCTTACAAGTGCCGAGGGTCGTTTTGATTATATGATTAGTGAGTCGAAGGTTATCGGTATCGTCGATTATGCCCATACACCCTTTCTCACTTCTCAAACAATTCAAACATCTCCTTCAAAACCGCTTTATCGTCAAAAGGATGCTTTACCCCTTTTATCTCCTGGTACTTTTCATGTCCCTTGCCGGCGACGAGTAAAATATCGAATGGCTTAGCAAGACTTATGGCCATCTTGATCGCTTCCTTGCGGTCGGCAACAGATATAAATTTTCTTCTTGCCGCACTTCCCAATCCCTGTTCCATATCTTTCAAAATCTCGAGTGGGTCTTCACTGCGCGGGTTGTCGCTGGTAAAGATTACGCGGTCGCTTAGTTCGCAGGCTACATCTGCCATTACCGGCCTTTTTGCCTTATCCCTGTCGCCGCCACATCCTACCACGGTAATGATCTGCTCATTTCCCTGCCGTAGTTTTCGTATTGTGTTCAACACATTTTGCAGTGCATCGGGAGTATGGGCATAATCGACGATACCGATAACCTTCGACTCACTAATCATATAATCAAAACGACCCTCGGCACTTGTAAGCAAACTCAATGCTGTAAGCACCTCCTCACTGTTTTCACCCAGGCAGGTAGCGGCGCCATACACTGCCAGTATATTGTAGGCGTTGAACTCACCTATCAGCCTGAAATGCACCTCCTTATCATTGATGGTCATGACTAAGCCGGTAAGAAAGTTTTCCAGTATTTTGCCTTTGAACTCGGCTGCTGTCTTCAGGCTATAAAAATGTTTTTTCGCCGACGTATTCTGCAGCATCACTTGTCCCCTTTTATCATCCAGGTTTGAAATAGCAAAGGCTGCTGCAGGAAGTCCGTCAAAGAACTTTTTCTTGACCTTGATATATTCGTCAAAGGTTTTGTGATAATCGAGGTGGTCGTGGGTGATGTTACTGAAAATGCCACCTACAAATTCAACTGCGGTTGTCCTGTGTTGATGAATAGCATGACTGCTTACTTCCATAAATACATGTGAACACTGCGCCTCGACCATAGTGTGCAATAAAGCTTGCAGGCTGATTGCATCAGGCGTCGTATGAGTTGCAGCAATGACCGTATTGCCAACCTGGTTTTGAACAGTGCTAATCAACCCGCATTTATAGCCAAGTTTTGTGAACAGCTTGTATAACAGGGTAGCGATGGTAGTCTTTCCGTTGGTACCGGTAACGCCAACTAATTTTAGTTTAGTTGATGGTTCACTGTAGTAATGGTGCGCCATATTCGCCACGGCCTCAGCTGCGTTGCTTACCTGCAGGTAGGTAATTGATTCGCCTAATACATCAGGCATTCTTTCACAGACGATAACCGTAGCCCCTTTTGCAATCGCGGTCTCGATAAACGCATGCCCATCCGTTACTGTTCCGGTCATAGCGACAAACACAGAGCCGGCCGTAACCTTACGGCTATCGATCTGGATATCCTTTACCTCAAGGTTGGTAACTCCTTTTACCGCGAGCAACCTGACGTTGTACAATATGTCCTGAAGTTTTGCCATTCTGCTCACCTCAACCCACTATGTCTGAGTGGGAAGAAGTTTTTAATTAAGTTGAATATTAACTGTTTGTCCTTTTGTAATATTTTGCCCCGCCGCTATAGTCTGGCTTGCCACCTTGCCCCTTCCGTTTACGACTACTTTCAGCCCTAAATTTTCACACAGGTACACCGCATCTTTTAATCCCATTCCCAACAGTACCGGCATTCTTTTCATACTGATCTGCTGACTCGATAACATATTCTGGGTTCCTTGCCTGTATAGCCGGCTATAGTTTCCTCTTGCTTCGTTTGGTGCGATACCTACGCCAAGTTGGTCCGTTACCTTTTTGATATCCTTTGTGTACCCGGCATAGCTATACCAACTGCTGTCATTGCTGGTGTAGGTGCTCAGGGAATCATTATTCTGATTTACTTTCAAAATATAAATCTGGTCAGAAATTTCTTTGAAAACAGGACCGGCAACAGAGGCTCCAAAATAATTTGCCGCATGCGGCTTGTTCTTTATGGTAACAATGATCGTATACTGCGGATTATCAGCAGGGAAATAACCTACAAAGGTTGACTGGTAGATCTTATCATCATAGCCGCGATTCCCATTTGCAACAAGTGCAGTACCTGTCTTACCTGCTATGCGGTAATAATTACTCCGCAGGTTCTTCCCTGTTCCTTCAAGCACAACTCCCTCCAGGCATTCCTGCAATTGTTGCAATGTAGATCTGCTGCAAATACTGTCTTTCAAAGCAACAGGCTGATATTGTTGAAGTGTTCTTCCATCTTCCCTTATCTCATTTACAAGATAGGGTCGCATCATCCTGCCCTGGTTAGCAACGGCATTGTATAATGTCAGCATTTGCAACGGGCTCACTGTCAGGTTATAGCCAAAGGCCATCCACGGGAGGGTAGTATTACTCCAGTGCCTGCTGCCCGGTTTATATATAGAAGGTTTTATTTCACCCTTGAGATCGATACCAGTTAATGTATCCAGGCCCAGTTTCCGGAGATGATTGACAAACTTCAAAGGATTTGAGTTGTAATGTATCCATGCCAGCTTGGCCATCCCAACATTGCTGCTGTGTTCAAATGCCTCCTTCACCGTTACGTTAAATAACCCATGCTTTTCCGCATCATAGACCGTACGCCGGTAGATCTGCCAGGTGCCGCCGTTTAAATCAACATTTGTATTCAACGAAATTTTCCTGTCTTCAATCAATGACAACATAGTCGCCAGCTTAAAAGTCGATCCGGGCTCGGTAGGGGTGATGGCGTAGTTATAATCTTCCCAGTAAACACTGTCTTTTGCATGTCCCAGGTTTGCTATTGCCTTAATCTTTCCGGTCTTTACCTCCATCACAATAGCACATCCATGTTCCGCCTCATTTTTCACCATCATCTTCATCAGTGCATTCTCGGTCACATCCTGGATATTTACATCCAGTGTTGTAATGACATCTTTACCGTTCTCTGCTTCCACTTCGTAGTCATCTACCGGTACGCTTGCACCGCCGGCAATAAAACGTACCAGTCTCTTTCCGGCCGTTCCCTGCAAGTATTTGTCGTAGGTCAGCTCGAGCCCGACTTTATTACTGTCCCTTAATAAACCTATCGTCCGGTAGGCCAGCATTTTGTACGGGTTGAGCCGGATTATTTTTTTATCAGGGATAAAACCACTCCTGTTTCTTCCCAGGCGAACCAGCGGAAAAGTCCTTAACTGCTGATACTCCTTAAACGACAATTTCTTTCTCAATAAAAAATACCTGTCTTTCTCACGGTAACCGGTCTGCAACATGTATTTGTACTCGGCACTTGACTTGTCACGGAAAAGGTTAGCGAGACAAATGCTGAGGGAGTCTATATTTTCTTTAAACCGTTTACCATTCTTATCGCGCAGACCGTCGGCCATAAAATCGATATAGATGTCAAATTGCGGAATGCTCGTGCTGAGCATACTTCCATCTTCACTGTAAATCGTTCCCCGCTCCGCCTCTAACGAAATAATTCTTTGATGGAGGCTGTCGCTCATACCACGCCAATAAACACCCTGCACCCTCTGAATGTAAACGGCCTTTCCTAAAATGCAGGTGCCTACGATGGCCATTAGGATAAATCCCAGGTATACACGCCACAGTATGTCTTTTTTTACATCCACTTTTCTAACTTCCTTTTTATAGCAACCGCATGCTTCAATTACTTTCTGCTTTTTGCTTCCTGCTTATCATCTTAATCCGGGCAGGTGAAGTGGTATCCATCATTAAACCGAGGGGCGCTGCCGCTTTTACCATTTCACTTTCCCTGCTTTTAAACATCATCTCACTTTTCAATGTCTTGTATTCATATTGCAGATCCTTCAGCGTCCTGGCCGTCTCATTAATCTTCCTGATCCTGTTGTCACTCATATGCCCGTTGGCTATATATACTACTGCAAGGACTGCGAGGAAAAGAAAAAAAGTAATGTTTCTCAAGATCCAGCGATAGTTGAAAAAATCATTTACCGCACGAAACGCTGCATTCTTTCTTCCTGTATTATTTTCTACCGCCATATTTCGAGCTTTTAACCTTTAAGCTTCCCGCTATTCCTGTCCATCTGTGTCAGGCTGTCCCGGTGATCTTTCCGACATTGGTGTTTAGCCAGGTTTTGGTACCAGCTGTTCCGTACTATTAGGCATCCGTTGCGTCGCATTCCGTTCATCTTTTGATTCTTCTGTTTAGCTTTTCCCAACTTTTGCCTGTATGCTCAGTCATGCCCTGCCTGTACAAGAGTGCGACGCAACAATGCCTGTTATTTATTCAACTGCCTGGCACCACCTATTCCTCCGTCTGAATATTCTGTATATTTTATATTTCCTGTTGTTGATCTGATCAATATTCTTTGAAACCCTTATTCTGCCCGCCCTGATCACTTTTCCGCAGCTCCACCCCCGTTAAACACCCTTAGAAATCTATTCTCTCAGCTACCCTAAGCTTTGCACTCCTGCTTCTTGGATTTCTCTTTAACTCATCCTCACTGGCAGTAACCGGCTTCCTGGTCACTATTTTCAATTCCTTCTTTGATTGATCCATCAGGAGGGGATTATCGTCCTTTTCTTCAAATTTCCCGCTTCTGAAAAAGTTCTTTACCAACCTGTCTTCCAGCGAGTGGAATGTGATAACAACTGCTCTTCCGCCTGTTTTCAGAACCGCCGGTATTTGCTCAAGCATTTCCTTTAGCGCTTCCATTTCATCATTTACTTCAATTCGCAACGCCTGGAAAACCTGTGCGAAGTACTTATTCGGGTTTCCTTTCACTACCGGGCTTATCATTGCTTTCAGCTGCGCAATTGTTTGCAAGGGCGTATGGTTCCTTTGTTGTACAACCTGTTTTGCCAGCGTTTTGGCATTGGTGACTTCCCCGTATTGCTCAAACAACTTGTGCAGCTGCTGCTCCGAATAACTCTTCAGGATCAATGAGGCAGTATTTTCCTGGCGCTGGTCCATTCTCATATCCAGGGGACCTTCAAAGCGGGTTGAAAAGCCTCGTTCACCTTCATCAAACTGGTGACTGCTTACTCCAAGGTCTGCCAACACCCCGTCTACCTTTGCAAAACCATTCAATCTCAGGAAGCGCTGCAAATGCCGGAAATTGTTTGCTACAAATACCAACCGCTCGTCTTTCGGCATATTCCTACCCGCGTCGGCGTCCTGGTCAAATGCTACCAGCTTTCCCTCCGCACCTAATCTTTCGAGAATACCACGACTATGACCGCCACCACCAAAAGTGCAGTCAACATAGATCCCGTCGGGCTTTACCTGCAATGCCTCCAGGGTCTCGCGGTACAGGACCGGCACATGGTAAGGTGATGCAGGATCAACCTGGGCTTTTTCGTCTGTCATTGCATTACAGGTTAATTACCGGTTTATCTGCCATTACCTCGGCTGCCAGGTTACTAAAATCTTCCGGCGCCATTTCGTCAAAGAGCTTCTTGTATTTCGTTGCATCCCAGATCTCAATCTTATCGAGAGCTGCGACCAATATGATGTCTTTTGAAAGGTCTGCATACTCTTTCAAGGTCGGCGGCAACAACATTCTTCCTGCGCTGTCCAGCTCTACCTCTGTTGCCCCACCCAAAAACTGGCGTCGAAATGCCCGTACTTTTGGATCAAAATCATTTAAAGCATTAATCTTTTTAACAATGGGATCCCAACTACTCATCGGGTACAGGGTAAGGCATTTTTCAATTCCGCGACTGATCACAAAAGTGCTCTCCCCCTCCCTTAACTGCTTTTTAAACCCGGCAGGTAAAAGGAAGCGGCCTTTTATGTCGACAGTTGCTTCATATTCCCCTAAAAAAGTGGGCATTGTTGAAAAAAATTAAAACATTACCATTTATTACCACAAAATAACACTTTTTCCCACTTTCCTTACAAATAAAAAGGCATTCTTTTTATCCACAGGAGCTATTGTGCCCAATGGAGCCATGGCATTAGCCTCAGCAGTAATTGTGGGTATTCCTGTTAACCTGCTGTGGATTGCTGTGGATAAGGTGTTAAATCAGCTAAAAATCAAATAGATAGAAAGAGAGAAAGAATCAAACTTTGTGGATAAAGGGAACCAGGAGGCGGAAATTTTGACAAAAAGGTTTTCCAGCAAATAAAAAATTATTTTTGAGAATTTTGCCTCTTATGCATCCGAAGAACCTTTCTATAGTCGATTTTACCTACGAACTGCCTGCCGAGCGGGTAGCCAAATACCCACTGGAAGAAAGAGACCGCAGTAAATTGTTGGTGTATAAAAGTGGGAAAATAAACGCCTCAAGCTACCAGCATATTGACGAATTTTTGCCGGAAGGGAGCCTATTGGTTTTTAATAATACAAAAGTGGTGGAAGCACGCCTTCTGTTTCAAAAACAAAGTGGCGGGATAATTGAAATTTTTTGCCTTGAACCCGGTGATGAGTATATCGACCTTACCACTGCTATGTTGCAAAAGGGAAAAGTTTCGTGGAAATGCCTGGTCGGGGGCGCAAGCAAATGGAAACACGGGATGGTCCTTCAAAAACTCATTTCGGCAAATGGCAGCGAAATTGTTTTAGAGGCCCGGATAAGCGACAGGTTGAGTGATTGCTTTCTCATCGACCTTAGCTGGCAACCCGGGGAGCTTTCCTTTGCAGAAATACTACACCTGGCCGGTTATATTCCTTTACCACCTTACCTGCACCGCGATGTGGAAGAAAATGACAAAACACGGTACCAGACTATTTATGCAAAACAGGAAGGTTCAGTAGCAGCTCCCACTGCAGGGCTTCATTTTACAGAAGCTGTCTTTGAAAAATTGGCGGCAAAAAATATCCGGAATGAGTTTGTGACCTTACATGTGGGTGCCGGAACTTTTAAGCCGGTTAAGGCAGAAACGATGGATGAGCATCTAATGCATGCCGAGTTTATGGAAGTTTCTGTTGAAACGATCGATAAACTAATCGGTCAGTTGGAAAGACCAGTTGTAGCAGTAGGGACTACCTCTTTAAGAACGATTGAAAGTCTGTATTGGTTAGGAGTTAAAGTTATCGGTGAGCCAGGGATAGCAGCAGAACAGATGGTAGTAAAGCAATGGGAGCCATATGAAGGGGAAGGGGAAGAAATACCAACAAAAGAGGCATTAACAGGGTTAATGGATTGGATGGAAAAAAGAGGAATGAAGCGGCTAATTACAAAAACACAGATCCTGATTGCCCCCGGTTATCATTTAAAAGTTGCAAAGGGTATCATTACCAATTTTCACCAGCCTCAATCGACTCTGTTACTTTTAGTGGCGGCGGTTGTAGGTGAAGGGTGGCGGGAGATATACCGATACGCGATGGATCACGATTTCCGTTTCTTAAGCTATGGTGACGGCTGTTTGCTATGGAATCAAAATACCCCGGAATGAGGTGGGTATTGATAAAGGTAAAAATAGCTAACACAAAAGCTGCAGAAGGAAAGAAAACTATTGGGTTGTGACTGCCTCTACTTATTATGCCTAAGGCAGGATGCCTGTGTAAAGTAGAGTAAAACAGGTTAGTACAAACATCAGAACCGGCACCTTAACTGCCTTGTTCCGGCCCGGCTTCCTGTACTTTCCCGCCCTAACACCAGCCCAAGCTTGAAAGAAAAAGACATATAAGCGTCATTGTTTTGAGAATGACCGCGAAAGACCGGGATAGAACCGTCTTTACTTCGGTTGAATAGGACTCTTGCAGCGGCAGCATCGGCCGGTTGCAGGTATTTACCAAACAGGGAAGGGTCTATATACTTTTTTGTACTTGCATCATCGAGGTAGTCGGTAAACAGTCTCCTGTGAACGTATTCAACCCTTACATTAAGGCGACCGGTCATTTCATACCGTACGCCAACACCCAGGGGCACATTCATCTGGGAAAGACTATAATGTTTGCGATCAGGGTATTCTGCAAAACCCTGGCCTTCGGTATGTAAAGGTTGCAGATCTGTCCATTTTCCATTGAGGTCAGCCTGCGGGTTAAAATGGAACCAGCCTATTCCGCCCAGCAGGTAAGGGGATAGATAGGGTATCACTTCAAAATTGAGTAACTGCAGCGGATGAAACTCCATTAGCAAGGTGACTTCCGCGATCTTGCTTCGAAAGCTCAGGTTTCTTACCTTTTTAGAGATCAGGTTGTTAGACTTTCCGGTTATCGTACTGTCTGCTGAAGTAATTTCTCCCAATGTCCCTTCCAGCCTCGCTCCCACCATGTTTTGAAACACGATACCTGCATACAGGCTTGTACTTAGGCGATTGTTTTGTTTCCTGATTTCATTAAAATAGGTTGGGTTATCGGTATTGGCCCCGCCAATATCGGTGATACAATTCATCATTCCGACACCTACCCCTACCTCGTAAAGAATGTCGGTATTGTAATACTTATCGTTATAATAATAGTATTGGCTGAAGCAATTGCCTGAAATAACAGTAGCAAGCAATAAAAGCGTAATTTTTAAGGCCTTCATAACAAGGGATTTCAATAGTCCTTAAAATCAAACGCGTTTTTGAAACTTTTATTAGGCTTTTAATTTTTTTTTCAGGAGGTTGTAGTATTTACATGCCGGCCGCCATCCGCATTCTTCGCATTTGGGGCTACGGGCAATGCAGATGTAGCGGCCATGTAGTATCAGCCAGTGATGAGCAATATAAATCAGTTCTCTTGGCAGGTGCTTAACCAATTGTCTTTCTGCCGCAAGAGGTGTCTTCGCGTTTTTGGTGAGACCAATACGTGCAGCAACCCTGAAAACATGGGTATCTACAGCCATATTCGGTTGGTTATCGACGACAGACGTAATTACATTCGCTGTTTTGCGTCCCACCCCCGGTAGCTGTATCAGCTCATCTACTGTCATAGGTATTTCGCCACCAAATTTCTCCATGATCATATTGGCCATGCCCATTAGGTGCCGGGTCTTGTTACCAGGATAAGAGATGCTCTTTATGATTTGAAAAAGTTCCTCGTATTCTGCATTTGCAAGGTCAGCGACGGTTGGGTATTTCTGGAACAAGGCAGGGGTGGTCAGATTCACACGTTTATCGGTGCACTGGGCCGAAAGTATGACAGCAACCAGTAACTGATATGGGTTGTCAAAAACCAGTTCTGTTTCTGCATCTGGGGAATGTTCGGAAAAATAGGCAATAAAAAACCCGTATCTCTCTTTCGTAGTCATAAACGAAAATCAAAGATACGGGTTCAATTGAATGCTTAAAAACCTAGGGGTGCTCTACTATAGAAGTACTTTTAGCATAATTTAAAATAGCTAATACAGATTGCTCGCGCGGACTTGTGATAATTGTATCCAACTGCTGCCTGGATTCCTCCAATGCGCCTAGTTTTTCCTGTAAATTCCAGTCAGATTCCAGAGCCTTCTCCATTGCCGCTGTTTTCTCTTCTGATGTTTCTCCATACAGATACTGTATGAGATCTTCGGTTGTGTATTGTGGCATGCTAAGAAGTTTTCCGATTTGTATTTGTATTATTTGCTTTCTAAAACGGCTTTACAGGTTAAATATTGTATTAGAAATCACTTTTTTCCTTGGTGCTGTCCTGAATGATGAAGATTTCTTCGTTCGGCCTTTTCAAATAAAATTTTTCCCTTGCAAATTTTTCCAGCACAGCAGGATTGTTGTTCAGATCCAATAGATCCTTCCGGGTGGCAGCTATCTCTTCTTCATAAAACTTTTTGCTGGTTTCAAGTTTTTGCAATTCCCGCTTTCTGTCCCATTGCGTAAATAAGTCATTCCGGTCAAAGAAGGAAATCCATACTATAAAAACGATAATTGCAGAAATATATTTATTTCTTAATATTTTTAACACCCCTGTGAATCTGTTAATAAACATAGTAAAAAAAATCGTTAGCTGTAAAGTTAAACTAACAGCTAACGATTTTATATAAAAGTGGAAAAATTATTTTATAAACTTGAAGCGCCCCTTTGGATAGATGGCATTCTCGGCCAATAACTCTTCAATTCTGATCAATTGGTTATATTTCGCCATCCGGTCGGTACGGCTTGCACTTCCGGTTTTGATTTGTCCACAGCCAAGAGCAACGGCAAGGTCTGCAATGGTCGTATCTTCAGTCTCACCGCTCCGGTGGCTCATTATGGTGGTGTAACCATTCATTTGTGCCAGTTGTACCGCGTTGATCGTTTCCGTCAGTGTACCTATCTGGTTTACTTTAATCAAAATGCTGTTGGCGATACCTTCATTAATTCCTCGTTGAAGGATCTTTGTATTGGTAACGAAAAGATCGTCTCCGACCAATTGAACCTTTTTGCCCAAAGCATCGGTTAGTTTTTTCCATCCTTCCCAGTCTTCTTCGGCCATTCCGTCTTCAATGCTGATAATAGGATATTTATTCGCCCATTCTACCCAATAATTTACCATCTCATCTATGTTATACTTCTTGCCATCACTCTTGTGGAAATGATAAACACCATCTTTAAACATTTCGGAAGTGGCTGCGTCAAGAGCAATACCTACCTGTTCTCCAGGCTTATACCCGGCTGCCTCAATGGCGATGAGTACAGTTTCAATTGCTTCCTCGTTGCTTTGTATATTCGGGGCAAAGCCGCCTTCATCCCCTACATTGGTGCTGTATCCTTTCTTCTTGAGAACGGTTTTGAGCTGGTGAAAAATTTCTACTCCCCAACGCAGACCTTCACTAAAAGTTTCGGCTCCTACCGGTACGATCATAAACTCCTGGTAATCGATCTTGTTGTCGGCATGAGCACCTCCATTGAGAATGTTCATCAAAGGAATGGGTAAAACAGAGCTGTTTACTCCACCTATATATTTGAACAAAGGAAGGTTGCTTTCCTGAGCGGCGGCTTTTGCAGCAGCGAGGCTGACAGCAAGCATAGCATTTGCGCCAAGCTTTCCTTTATTTTCAGTTCCATCTAATTCAATCAGTTTATTATCGATGCCTGCCTGGTCTGTTACCGGCCAACCCAACAGAGGCTCAGCTATTAGATCATTAACGTTTTTCACCGCCTGTAATACCCCTTTTCCTCCGTAGGTATTTTTATCATTGTCACGAAGTTCTACCGCTTCATGTATACCTGTAGAGGCGCCACTGGGAACTGCAGCACGTCCTATGATACCGTTATCAGTAGTAATATCCACTTCTACTGTCGGATTTCCACGGCTATCCAGGATCTGCCGGGCATGAATGTCTGAAATGTAACTCATATCTGGTTGGTTGTGTTATGTTAATTGTGTCTGGTGTACAAGTATCCTTAGGTGGAATGGTTTGGCCGGGTCCCGACAATTAATCTTTTGCCGGGGTAGTGAGTGACCGAAATATCTCCTCCAGGCTTCCGCCTTCAGTGTGCAAAGAAACGATATTAAGATTATGTTGCAAACTCAGTTCAAGTAATTGCTTTTTTACTTCATTTGTATTGCCTCCCCGTACTTGCCAGGTAAACGTGTCGAGCCGGTTTACTGTTTGTATGCCGGGCAATCTTTTCAGCCACTCGGCTTCGAGAGGTTCCTTGAACGCAACTTTCACAAAATCGCTGCTATCCCTTTGGTGCAGGTTGGACAAACTATCATCTGCCACCAATTTTCCTTTGTTAATAATGATTACCCGGTCACAGATGGCTTCAACCTCCTGTAGTATGTGGGAGGAAAACAAAACAGTTTTATTACGACCCTGGTCTTTAATTACATTCCTGATCTCGATAATCTGGTTGGGATCGAGACCACTCGTAGGCTCGTCCAGGATCAAAACCTCAGGGTCGTGGATCAAAGCTGCCGCCAGCCCGGTTCTTTGTTTATAGCCTTTGGACAACTGGCTAATTTTTTTTCGTTGTTCCACTCCCAAACCTGTAAGCTCTATTACTTCCGAAACCCGTTGTTTCTTATTGTTGATCCGATGGAGCCCTGCGATAAACTCCAAATACTCCTTAATGTACATATCGACGTATAAAGGATTGGCTTCAGGAAGGTAGCCGATCTTTTTTTTGGCAGCAATGGGATCGGTGACTACGTTTATGTCATTGACAGTCACAACACCGCTATCGGGGGCAAGATAACCAGTGATCATTTTCATTGTAGTTGACTTTCCTGCACCGTTTGGACCAAGAAAACCTACTATCTCGCCTCTTTTGATTGAAAAAGTAATTTTATCCACGGCTATTTGTTCGCCATACACTTTCATCAGTTCCGTTACAACAATAGACATTACAATTACTTATTTTGATGGGATAAGGGCGGCATTCACATTGGTTAATTGAAAGATCTAATAAATAAGCCGCCAGGTTTTTCCAGGACATCTTTCATTGTATTGTGCATTACAGACAAACAGCCAGCGACACAGGGAGACGGCTTAGTCACCACTGCTTGAATAGTTTGATTTAACAATGGCTATCTGCCGTTGTGGTGAAAGTAGTAAAAACTATACCAGTAGGATCAGCATGGATTACTGGTCATATTCACCCTGTAAAGCATATTTTCCAAATATTAGTAATCCACCGACTATTATCGGCGTAAGAATAAAAGCATATATGATTGCGGGGATAAGATCTTCGCTTTTGTCACTGCTGAATTTGGGAATTGCCTGGTTAATTATCAGGTAGTAACCTCCGGCGAGACCTAAGAGTATCCACAAAATTCCGAGTATTCTCCTGACCTTGTTCATGCTAATGTTTTTGATTGTTTTAATCTTCTTTTTTTGCGTTTCCGTGTATATACAGTGCACCTATTACAAAACATATAGCTGCAATGATTATGGGATACCAAAGGCCTTCCAGGAATGGCTTTTCGTAGGGTAGTTCCAAGCCGGCTTTGGCGGCAGTCTCATTTGCCTGCGTTGCCCTAATGGCAAGGAAAGTGGCAATTGCCGGAAGAAGGCCCCCGAAGATGCCATTTCCAATATGGTAGGGTAATGACATGGAGGTATAACGGATCTTAACAGGAAACATCTCGACGAGGAAGGCAGCAATCGGACCGTATACCATAGTGACGAATATCACCTGGATAAAAACCAGCAGGACCATTAACCAGAATGTCGTCGTGTTTACTTCGACAGCCTTCGTTGTTTTAATATCGGTTGCAGGAACTGTCTTTGTAGCCTCGCTGAAAACGGTTTCTTTCCTGGTCTCTTTTTGTAAGGTACCGTCTTCGAACACCTTGGTCGTCACTGTAGTTTTTAATGACTGTCCACTTATGGTTGCGTTTGGTTGTTCACTTACTTCAATTCTTCCCAATGCCGGAACCTCCTGCTTGTTTTTTAAACTGGCTGCATCATACATGGCAGAATATATTGGCCGGTAACTAAAGATAGCTATCAGCATGCCTAACAACATAATCCATTTTCGTCCAATCCTGTCTGACAACGCACCAAAAACAAGAAAAAACGGAGTACCAAAACCAAGGCCTAACATCATGATCTTACTGGCCTGGCTTAGATCGATGCTGAGGGTATTTTGGATAAAGCTCAGCGCGTAAAACTGCCCGGTATACCACACCACTCCCTGACCCATTGTTGCTCCAAATAGTGCAAGCAGGACGAATTTGAAATTCAGCTTATTACCAAAGCTTTCCTTCAATGGGTTTTTGGATGTCTTGCCTTCGGATTTAGCCTTTGCAAAGACAGGAGATTCCTGCATCTTCATGCGTATCAACACAGAAACGCCGACCATTAATATGGAGATCCAGAAAGGAACCCGCCAGCCCCAGTTATTAAAAGCGGTATCATCCATTGCACCCTTGGTGAGAATGATAATAAACAACGAGATAAATAAACCAAGTGTAGCGGTTGTCTGGATCCAGGATGTGTAGAAACCTCTTTGATGCAGGGGTGAATGTTCGGCAACGTAAGTGGCAGCTCCGCCGTATTCTCCTCCCAGGGCAAGACCTTGCAGCAGGCGAAGTAACAACACCAGCACAGGAGCGAGAAAACCAATAGTTTCGTAGGCAGGTACACAGCCAATTAAAAAGGTGGAGAGACCCATTATTACCAGTGTTACCAGGAATGTATACTTTCTGCCGATCAGATCACCAAGACGTCCAAAAAAAAGGGCCCCAAAAGGGCGTACCACAAAGCCAGCGGCAAAGGTTGCCAGGGTACTCAGTAAGGCAGCTGTCGGATTTTCGGAAGGAAAAAACTTTGTGGAAATGATAGAGGCAAGACTTCCAAAAATATAGAAGTCATACCATTCAATAAGCGTTCCAAGTGAAGAGGCTGCAATGATAGCGACCAGCCCTTTTTTTTCGTTTTTATTAGTCATGTTTGGTATGGCAAAGCATAAAAATAGTGGATTGTTGAAACTATCGAAATTTAAATCGCTAAAAGCCCGGGTTATTTATTACCTGCATGAAGAACGAACATATTTTTAGAAACCCTACCAGTTTCAGACTTGTGATTCGTTGGCGCCGTTTGCCTTGATTTTCCATTGAAGTGCATCAGCCAGATTATACTACCTGGTGCTATGTTGCTTGAAGGCAACCTGTTTA
>Ga0068629_1000238_pt1 | contig 14542 bp, 15 predicted proteins | sample InSIn3gowninarea_FD_77432 | JGI IMG/M metagenome (GOLD analysis project Ga0068629, IMG submission 77432) | Clean room microbial communities from NASA Spacecraft Assembly Facility at Jet Propulsion Laboratory, Pasadena, California, USA -... ...
CATGCACTAGTACTCAGGTTCTCCAATGACTTTCCCACTCTAGACGTCACATAGTTATTTCCGACCAACGACATGGTTCTTCATTGCATCTACTACCAAATCATAGGCAATCTTTCATTACCACTTTCTTATTTGCCACTAGTAGTCCTTCACCCTTGGATATTAGGAGTGGTCCAAGCAACAACTTACAGTTTCCCCCCAAGATGGTCAAACCTCCCATTTCAAGCCTTTCTCCTACCGTTGTTCTTAATTCTAGCACAAGACCGTTCATGGTGGTTGATATCGCATTTGAACATGCGCCCAATCTATGCCCCTAGTTTCCTGCAACCACTTGAACTCTCGTTGTGCTTCTTCTATTCAGCATCTCTTCACTTATTGTAGAAGGGTCCTCCCCTCTTGCTTTTGTATTTTAGGGTTAGGGTTCAAAGTTTTTTTCCTTTTACCTCCTTACCCCTTTGCTTGCTATAGTTAGCTGTATTTATCTAGCGTCTTTTTCCCTAGTCCTTGTCTATTTCTTTAGTTGCAATTTTGAGTCCCTTTAACCTGTTTGGTCAACCAAGGACATTAATATAATTTATTTCTTTCTTCTCCCTCAACCCATCACAAAAGAGGCAAACTATAGACATTCAGAATTGCATTCCAACTATCTAAGATGACTTTAATTTAGTGATTTACCTAATTTATGCAAAAATGTCAATATGGGCCACTTTGTATTTATTTTAGATCAACTTAAATTAAAATCTACTAATTTAGTATTACCTTATATGCACGTTGGCCTAGGTGGGTCTACATAGGTGAATTCAAAATTAGACTTCTCGAGTGTATATAAGGTAAAAGCAAAAAGTTAGTTTGATAAAAATGAAATAGGGATCATATTCTTCTTCAATATTTCCTTGAGTAAAATTCATAGCTATTGAAGCAAGAATTCTATGAAGAAAGTGCCAGAATGCATACAATCTTGCAAAATACATCAACCGAGGTCCACCAAGCTTCATTTTCCAATAATATCAAAATGTAGACGTTTCGGATGTCACATCCTAGAACATTAGGTATTTTGGGACCCCTATCCCAAAACATGGGAAATTTCACCCTTGTGCTTGATTGACCTTGAATCAATTCTAGGAGCTTAACCTAGCCCAAAATTTGTCAAACATACCATACACACATTCTAGAATGTGAGGATTCATCCTAAAAGATAACAAGTTATCCTCAAGCAGCCTCCAATCCATGGACTCCATATAAGTCTTATTTGTATCTCCTCTCTTAATGTTTGCATGATCCTAATCACTAGATCCTATTACGTATATTACGACTATTCTATTTTCATTCCATAGACATAATAGTTGGGTATATTTTAAAACATTATTCTTTATTTTGTGTCTATACTACTACAGTAACCTACTGTTTTACAGCTATTAATTTTAGGTGTACTTCAAATGATAGCGACCCATTTTTGTCACTTTCAAGCATAAATATAGTTTCAATTCATTCTATTTTGAACATATATTTGCTATGTATCAGAGGAGAAGATCAGTTCATACCAGGCATGAAAAGCTCTCTCAAATTATCTCTCAAATTATCTAACTTCATATTATTCAAAAATGCAATCTCCTTCAACTCTACTAAATCTGTATTGAGTCTATTGACGCTTAGATAGTTTGCCAATATCAAAGGCCATCGGGTTGACAACCCATTAAAATGCCTCCAGACTTCTGTATTTCAAAATTCAAATCTTTCAATGAATCAACATAATTTGCATCATAAGGACATGCATACATGTAATTAAGGAAGGGCACTACCAAAGTTTCCAAGGAAATACCTTAGTCTTCATCAGGTCTTTGAGCTTGAGAAGTTTCTCATAGAAGTGGTTCATGGTAGTTTGTTTACCATCTTGCTTCACATACTCTTCCTTTGACATATTCACTCGTGGTTGTATCTCTGGATCATGTAGTACTCTGTTCCTACTTCCACCAAAAGTGAAACAACGAGCAATGCCTAGAAGATATAAAATGCATTGCATGGACAGACTAATTAGTTTTCAGAGATCATCACCTATAATCAAAATAATTTATCAAAAAAAAAAGTAGAAAATGTATATTGCTAATACAAAACTAAATTGAAGGAGAGAAATCCCTAGTCTTTCCATAGCTTTCATTGGTTTCAAATTATCTGAATATGCCATGAATGAACAATATGTGACTTTTCCTTAAATATCAAAACAAAGTGGGTCAATTTATTAAAGAATGCACAAAAGCAAAATAATAAACTGCTTTTTTTAGTGCACAACAAGAACGCATATAGATAGACCACTTTTTGAATCAAAATAGTCAAAGCTCAAAATAAAATATAAAAAAGGAACTTATTCATGTTTGAATATCCAAATAGATAGGTTAATTCAACATCAGAATGTCAACATCTATTAAACAAACACAAAGCTTAATAAAAACCTAAGTCAGTAATTATAACACTGACAAAGTTATTTCTCACTATTCAAATCAAGTTCTTAATCCATGATAGAAAGCCAAAGGTCAGACTCGGTCATCTTGCAAATGAAAAACAGTTTTCATTCAATATTTCTTTCATTTATTCCTCAGTTTCCCTTTATTACCATAGCAATAAAGGCCTTATTTTATACTTGTCATTTTTAAATTTTTCCAAACAAACTTACACTATAAATCGATCCTTAAAAATAGGAATGAAACAGAAAATATTAAATAAAATGTTTTTAAAAAATGACAACATAAAATTACGGAAAAGTTATTTCCCTACTCTAATAATTAATAAACAAACATTGGAATTTTCATAGAATTTATGAAAATTCATTATGCGAATATTTTAGTTAAATATATTATGTAGTATTTTTTATTTTGTAAGTAGGGGCAACTGAAAAGGACCAAAATGAGAGAATTCATCTCCTTATATTGTGGAGTTATTCTGTGAATTAGCACACTTTATTGACCTAATGAGGTTTCACTAAACCAACATTTGATTTTCCAATTCAACGACGGCATAGACTCACAAAAGAAAACATAGCAAAAAATCAATAACAATATAAAAAAAGTAGTAACGCTTATCTTAGAAAAGAACGTAAATATGCTAGAAGATTTCCTTTTCATTACATAGAATTGTCGATGCATCAATGGCTCGCCGCTCAACATAAGCATGCTCAACAAAACATACAATGATCATGTATCTGTTACTTCTATACTAAATCAATCATTTATTTATCCAATGATATAAACACACCAACCAATGCAACACGGCAGATGCGATCAGATGACTCAAGAATACAAAGGGGAGATCAATGGCTAAAAAGCATCATTAATGGTCATCTATCCCCATCAAGACATAAGTCATTACTGCTCAACTAGTTGCAATGAAAATGGTCCTACCATCAATGAACAGATAGATGATGTGAATCACATTGCCCAAAACACTTACAACTTCGTCAATTTTATCAAAAAATCCCTCATTTGTTACCACTTCATAGCTAGATACCTCAATCAATACTTGGGTAAATATCTAATGTTTGGCCCTTCCAACATTCCTATTAAAACTTCTGACTTGTTATCAAAGAAGCGGACTCAAAAAATGGGACTACTTCAACTAAGACAAAACATAAACAAAAACAGTTTACGATTTTGTTAAGGAAGAACTATGAACCAAAAGTGCCAAGACAATTATTTTTGGGATCTCCCACTCCTAAAGCAGCATCAAGCCTTTGATGATAGGCTTGCACTGAAGAAAATTAGATAAGGGCAACATATCAACATCCTTTTCCTTGTCATGAAGAGACACCAGGATTTAGTGCATCGACATCTCAAATCCAAACTGCTTCTAAGCAACCTTCTCCAATTTTGTAGTTACCTTCCTAAACTCCTCTATGACAAAAGTCAAATATGAACTTCAGTTTTGTCTTCTCTTTTTCCAACTAGCTCATCTTCCTCTGAAATTTTTGCACCCTTCTTAATTTTGTAATCAAACTTTTGCATCATGTAAAGACAAGATTTAATTTGTTTATGGAGGGGGTCGAAGAGCAAGGTAAAGATAGGGATGACATGTGGGAATAGAACCTCAATGTTGTAAATTGTCTTCACAATGTATACCCTCATCGTCATAGCCTAGTCCTAAATGGCATAAATTTTCTTTTGTGGAACCTAGATCAACAGACTTATAGACAAGCTCAAGAAAAACAATAGCTTCTAACAAGGCCTTTTGATGGGCATAATGATAGTCAACATGAGTAGCTAGTGGGGCACTAATGATCTCTCATACCTTCAACTTGACCATCCCATTAACATGGTACAATACTTGAAAACAAGCCTTATCCTAACCCATGAGAATGTTTTCCATGGCACAAATCCTATATGCCTACTCATATGCCAAATGAACACTCCTCTAAGACATTTGCTCACTGTGTAAAACCTATGGGTCTATGGTAACCAAATATAACCCTTTGTTAGCAAAATATACCATAATTAAATTATGAAAGTAAGGGTAACGACAAAAAACATGCCTCCAAAAAGGGCTATCCAATCCTATGGTGTTCTTCATTGCCCTTATCTCCTTATGCTCCTCTTTGTCTTCACCAAAACCAAGATCTTTCCCCTCATCAAAATGTAGATGCCTAGAAACTATATGTTTATGTCTATCTACTAGGGTGGGAAAATCCCAATAGTCAAGAGTGGGAACCTTCAATCTTGAAAGGCCTCACATCTCCCATACTCATATCAGACATGTAGACAACCACCACCACACTTTCCTTATTGATGTAGCAATTAAGTGAGGAACAACTTTAAACAATAATGGTATCAACAATGATGATGATATTACAATCATCAGAGGGTGCACTTTGGGTATTTTCCATTAGCAATTGTGCTTCTAACACATCCCCCTCCATTGCCACAACTTGAAAGTCCACCATTTTGTCTTCCTTGTAGTATTCTCTTCAAAATCTTTATGAATATCAAGGAAGAAGAAATGGTTATCATAAATACTGCACATAGCTAATTAATCTTCAAGGTGTCTGTAATGTCCCCAATTTGAGACATCTAAACGTCTCCCCTCATGCTTAGTCATTGTGATCCTTAGTACTTATCTTAGGAATATTTTATTGTCATTTTATGTACTTCAATAATTCATATTTGTGCCTAAAAGGCATGCATCCAAGTGAAGGGCATATTTGGTGTTTATTTGGCAAAGAAAAGAAGGCATTTAATATAGTTAATCTCCCCTCACTCAGTCGGCCAAGAAGAGGAGGCTTAATGCATATTAAATAATTATTTATTCCTCCATGATGGGTCGGCCACCTTTGGAATACATATTGGCAAGTTTAGATTGCTATAAAGACAAGACATTTGGACATTTGAATACATCATCTTGTGCATTCAATCTTGGATCATTCAGAGCTTAGGGATGCTTCCCTTCTCAACCTTCTAGGGCTTAGAGTTAGGGCTACTCCCTAGCCTAGAAGTGGCTCTTCTACACTTCAACAACACTTGGAAAGCTTGCACGAACCTTGAGGAGCATTCTAGAGTCTTGCGCTAGCCATCTTTCCCCCTTGGAGACTTGCGCCAACCATTGGGAGCCATCTTGGGTCTTGCACCAAGCTTGGGACCCCTCTTGGACCTTGCGCCAACCTTTTGGATCCTAGTTTGAGCCATTTTAACTCTTGGGCTTTGCCCTAGAACTTGTAATAGGCTTATAACAGCCCTATACTTATTCTTGGTTCATTATTGATGTTATTGGCATGGGGAGATTAAAGGATCACGTGAAGAGAACACCCTATCTCAGGAGGTATGTATGATGGAATTCCAAAATAATTTCACAAATGTGCATACAACTACTATTGATGATATTGAGCATGGGGAGAACAAAACAGTAGCTATAATCGACACGTCCAATGAGGTTGATTATTGAATTCACTAGTGGAATTGATGTGATTGTTGACACGATTGAGATCATCAATACACCTTTGAAGGAACAATACAATCATATCTTGCAACAAGAAGATGACTTGGTGCACAAGCCTTGTGTGAGAACTATGACAATAGAAGGGGGCATTGACTTGCTAACGGAGGAAACATGCCAAGAAGATATCTTAGGGGCAGCCAATATTGATTTTGAGAAAGAACCTAGTGCCGAAGAAGACAAAGATGATGCATTGCCACATAAGTTATGTTTGGAAACTCAAGACATCGCTTTTAAAGAACATGCACCTACACATGCTAAAGACAAAAAGACAAGATTGTTGTGAAGCATGATTTAGATGATGTTTCCAAGTCAATGGCTAGGAATAATAGTTTTCATGTATGCCAATTAGATTTTCAAAATTTCAATCTCCTTGAAATAGAAAATGAATTGTTCAGAGAAAAGATTACTCATGATGAGCAGAATATATATATATTGGTTTTGAGTTAAGCTATCAACTTTGGATTTCTTGGGATCCGGGAATGTCGATGCCAATGGAAGATAAGGACGTCCACTCTCTTGGACATCAGTTATACTCTTTTAAGACTTTGAACAGCCATATAGTTCTTTGAGGATTGGGACAGCTATGAAGATATATTAAAAAGGTATGAACTCAGCCTTGACTCTTATTTACAACATATCAGTCCAATATTCATTTGGTATATACATAAAGTTCGCATAATTGTTGTAAATCCATTCAAGAGTTTGAAGAGAGACTTCCACCCCTTGGAATCATGTTGGCACTATGTGAAGACATGGGACAGTCATGAGATCACTACCATGAGGTATGGTATAAATTGTGGTCATTATAACAGCACCATTTTTGAGTTTGGTTTCCTTCCTATGCGTTGCATTGTTGAGTAGTCACGTACTAGTGAAGTATAGAATTGGATGGTTGCTTTATACAACAACATTACTTGGTACAATAAACACCCAATCTAGAGGAATACTCCATGTTTTATATGACCAAAATGAAGGCATGTTTGGAAAAAGGAATCTGGACATTGTACTACATTATGTAATCTCAGAACAGCAGTATGAAGAAGCACAAAGAAAGGTATACATAAATGTTTCAGCTGTTGGAAACACGTCTAAGAGTCATCTAAGTATTAGACATGACTGGGTAGGCCTCATATATGCTTATATTAAACATGAGGTGATGGATTTCACATATGTTTACTTACAAGGCATGAAAATTGAATGGACGGATTTCAAATTAGTCATTGAAGGAGGCAATCAGAATAATGGGACCAAGGGATAGGTACATATATATCTTACAGAGTGATTGAGCACACTTTAGAGCCATGGATCAGACATGTTATTGTTCCTACAGAGTGCGAAAATCATTTTAAGTTTTATGACGGTCATTCGAAAAGTTTTGAGTATTTCAATGTTCATGAAATAGTTGCACAAAAGAATAAAAGATCTTCAATAAGTTGTGAGGGTGACATCCCACCTTGGAAACCCTCTTTACACCATATGGAGGCATGGATCAGCCATGATATGACTGTTGTAAGGTCTCCTCATAAAAAATACTAAGAAATGCTCACTTCAAAGGGTTGAAGATAGAATTTGATGAGCAAGAAATGAAGATCACACACCCTTTGACAGCCGTTAACAGATTGGAAAGCACTCCAATCAGCCATGACACCTCTTTAATGGGGTATACCAGTACCAACAGCAGTAAACTCAGTTTAGATAAAGTTCAAGGGCAGCTTTGGTTAAAAAGGATCAGTTCCAATATCCACGCTTTATGGGAAAGCAACACAGTTGGTTTTGGTAATAGCATGTTTACATCACTTTGGTTTCTACTCACATCTGTAGGCCAACAAACGGAGCATATTTATAGCAGCAGTCATCTCAGTTCTGGCAACTTTCTAAGGCAGCCTTTGGTGGCAAAAATTAGTCCTAACATTCACACCACATGGAAAGGTAATACAGTTGGGTTATGTGACAGTCTATCAAGTATCTTTCCATCCTTTTGGTCTATACTCAGTTTAGGGTGCAAGAGGATGAAGCATATGGCCAAAAGATTACTCCATACAAAAAAGAACAGGGACACCAGTATTTTTGAAAATTGCAGCAGTGATCCCAAACTAGAAAAAGACAAAAGAACATCATTCAAAGCCTTGGGCAACCCATGCAACATCTCAAATTTGCATAACAGAAGGTAAAACTCAATCATCTAGCTCTTTTCAAAATCCTTTATATAACAGTGATATACACATTTGAGACTGATGTACATTCAAGTTTGGGACAGCCAAGCATGTGGTTTCAAACATGCCACAACATGTTCAAAAAGACCACGACACTTCGCCCCTCTATTGTTGAAAATCAAAGTATGTATTGCCAAGTATCTCCTCAAGAATTGATGAACACCAAGTGTGCACTTCTACTCCATTCATATACTAGCAAGCATAATTCAGTTTGGGGAAATCTCAAGGGATTGGGTTTGAAGACTGCTGATGTTGGGAAGACAGAGTTTGCGGCACAAAGAATCCATCCATTATTGATCGACTTGTTCATAAATTCAGTTGAAATCAGCCCCTTCAAGCATAGTACACTTTGCCAAAAGGATCAAGCATCAAGTATTAATATGGGGAAACCAATTGGGAGGTATTTTCTCAACTTTATGATCCCAAAATCAGTCCTATCTATCCTCAAGTTAACTCAGGCCAGCATGGTATCGATCATGACTCTATTATTGATTGTAAAAGTAAGGGACAGATTTGTGGTCAACACATTCAAGAGTTTGGAACGGCCCAATGCACCATTCCACTACGTGTCACTTCAGCCCAAAAGCAGACAGCAGCAAGAGAGGACTCATGCTATGATACTTCAGACAACAGCATGTATGAATCTTGATGTTGCCAAGCAAGGTACAAACTTACAATCATTCCTATATGACTTTGGCACAAACAAGTTCAGTTCAGTTTTGAAGATTGCTCTGAAGATTGATATGGTGAGAGAAACAAAGTTTGTGAACTCAAAAATCAGTCCACTATTGACTGATTTGAACACCATCTTGGTTGGGAACAGCCCTACCAAATTAGTACCAATGGTTCAATAGAGATGACAACTAGATCCTATGAAGGGATAACACTTGGCAAGCATTTGAGCAACATTTTTGCACTTGAGACACGTCAGGTCAACATTCTATCAGATATGATTTGTCACATTCTTGGGACAACAAAGAATTGGAATCAGTTTGAAAGCAAGGCACAGGGTTGGAGGTTGAATAGGCATACATCAACAATATTTCTTGCTTCTACACTTCGGGACAGCCACCTTCATGATTGCATACTCTTGATATCATCAAGGGATTATTTGGAAGAGCACTTGGACAGTTGATTAGCATTTTTGAAGGATCCCCATGGAGTCAAGCATCATTTGGTACAATTGAAGATCAAATATGAAGACCAACATCCTTTGGAATGTGTTTGGAATTGCCTAAGGGCAAGCAATTTGAAGAGGATGAACTTGTAATGTCCCCAATTTGGTACATCTAAACGTCTCCCCTCATGCTCATTCATTGTGATCCTTAGTACTTAGCTTAGGAATATTTTATTGTCACATTATGTACTTCAATAATTCATATTTGTGCCTGAAAGGCATGCGCCCAAGTGAAGGGCATATTTGGTGTTTATTTGGCAAAGAAAAGGAGGCATTAAATATAGTTAATCTCCCCTCACCCAGTCGGCCAAGAAGAGGAGGCTTAATGCACATTAAATAATTATTTATTCCTCCTTAATGGGTCGACCACATTAAATAATGACAAGTTTACAATGCTATAAAGGCAAGACATTTGAACATTTGAAAACATCATCTTGTGCATTCGATCTTGGATCATTCGAAGTTTAGGGATGCTTCCCTTCTCTACCTTCTAGGGCTTAGGGCCACTCCCTAGCCTAGAAGTGGCTCTTCTGCACTTTAACAACACTTGGAAAGCTTGCGCCAACCTTGAGGAGCATTCTAGAGTCTTGTGCCAGCCATCTTTGCCACTTGGAGACTTGGGTCAGCCGTTGGAAGCCATCTTGGGTCTTGCGCCAAGCTTGGGACCCCTCTTGGACCTTGTGCGAGCCTTTTGGAGTCTAGTTTGAACATTCTTGAGTCTTGGGCTTTGCCCTAGAACTTGTAACAGGCTTGTAACAGCGCTATACGTATTCTTGGTTCATTATTGATGATATTGGCTCTCATATTGTGTCTCAAATGTGAATGAATGTTGCTACATATTTCTGCTATTCTTCAAACTTCATTGTGCATGAGGATGAATGCGGATTGAGTACTTTTGGAGCTATATTTCTCTGTTATATTACAGATCTGATTTATGCCCTAGTTTTGGTCATATTCACATTTTATGAGCGCCTTACATCAGTTTTGGTTACTGTTGTTACATATCAGTTTGAGCGCATGATTTGGATGATTTATGAGCATGTTTAGTGATGCCCTACTTCGTGGATTAAAGTTTAATTGAATGCTAATTTGGATAAACCCCAGAAAGGAACATTACAGTGTCGAACATTCTCTACTCTAAATGGAATCCCTAGAATCTTAACATTTGTCAATGAGAGAGGCAAAGTATGCTTCTTGTTTTGCTCCTTTGGTGCCATGATGTTCATTGTTGAGGACATTTCCCAATGTGAAAAGAAACATAAGAATCCCCTAAAAACATATACTAACTACAAAGAAATTCAAAAAATACAAACAAGGAATATGATGAACAATGACAACAAACTCAACTTAGAAATAACAAAGCAAATTTTATAGACAACATGCAAAACAAGCTCTAAGAGAATTCAAGAAGGCAAAAGACAAAAGTCATGCGTGAACCCTCTATTTATTCTTTTTCCAATCAATTGTTATCATTAATGCACCACCTAACTCTACATTAACTCATGATGCAACTTGCACTCAAAGACTCTAGAAGCGAGCTTATTAGCAAATGATAGTTAACTTCAACTTTTAAGAACCAATAAGCATGCTATAGCTCCAATTGGATTTCAACATGTTCAAAGACAAACAAACACATATTGAAAAAACTCATTACAAGGGAATCCATCAGTTATTCCACATTAACTCGAAAAATGACTGATTAAAATTGTCCCAACTCTGATCATGCAAGTTATATTACCAAAAAAAAAACAAATTGAATTCTACCTAAAATCACCAATATATAGTAAAGTCTCCCAAAATGGATCATTGATACCTATTCATAGTATGGCTTGAGCAAACTACATTCGTGAAGTTGGGAAATTATGACCCATCTAATCACTTAAGTAGAACAAATTGATTACTTGTAACATAGTGAGTGAAAAAAGTCCAAGCATCAAACCTTCAATTTACACTCAAAACCACACAACAAGACCTCATCACCCTCATAAAGCTCGTGTTTGATGTGGTGGTCACCATGCCTTCAATCATTGCTTCTCAACCATCGACCTCCATTCAAAGAGTAACAACTCCTCCACCTTCACCTATTCTTCACATCATTATCACAAGTAAAATTGATAATCAAGTTGTGTGAGCAATGCAATCCTCAAGCTAGGTACCAAAAACTATGTTAGAATAACTAGCTCCTTCCAACACATCAAGTTGAATGGATTCTACTTCATTTATTGCCTATAGGTCAATCCATAACATCATAATTTTATTGGTATGCAATTATCCCAATATGTACTACCAACAATGCAACTTTCCATAAAAACATTTTGCAACACCTTGTTGAAAGTTTTGATAGTGTTATCAACACAAGGATGATATGGAGTTGACTTCTTATGATGAATGAAAAATTCTTTAGTAGCTACCTTATTGTCTTGAGGATGAAGTGCTACCCTTGATCACTAATGAGGCTCAAAGGATAACCAAAATGAATGATTGTGTTTTTGTAGATAAACTGAGTTGTTATGTGTGTTAAACAATCACTCATTATTGCAATTTCAATCGATCAAGTAAGATAGTGAATAGTAGTTTTGGAACTTATACGCATCCAATAGGCCATCATTGATGAGTTTTGGAACTTATAATTTGTTGATCCTAAAGGGATAATCACTGAAACATCAACCTTACCGATGCCACATGATCCTTAAATAAACCAAAACTAATCCCATCATCAAGGTAGGCATCCAAGATATCATGAACATAGTAGTGAAATTCGGATTTAGCCAATATTTGTTTGGTTTGAAACTTTTAAAATTCAACCATTCGAAGAATATTTGACATGACCCTGATTCTTAAAAAAAAATAAACAAATAATAAATAAGATGAGTTGAGCATAAGTATAGGAGATAAGGACAGGTTTGACTCAGTTTAGGTTGACTAGAAGACTCTAGGGTAGTGCATGATTAAAAGAATAATTAAGGGGTTTCTATCAGTCAATTTATGGTTCAGTTACTAAAGCAATCAACTAATGTAGTGGAATTGTAGTTAATTTACACTATAAAGGAGCAATTAGTGGACAATTAATCAATGAGTTATATCCCATAATGTATGTAGTGGCTATCTAGTGGGATTCTATAAGGTCTGGGGGGAAAGGAAAAATCATCTTATACATTCAAAAGAAAAAAACGTTTTCTCTCAATTGGGTAGTCAGGTGTAGCAATACGTTGGGCATTGGGAACGGAAACCCTCAATACTTAGGAAATCCAAGGTCAAAGGTCATGATCATATCGATCAAGAGCAGCACGTGGATTGATTAAAAGAGTAATTAGGGTGTTTCTATCAATCAATTTATGGATGTCAATTATTAGAGAAATCAATTGATATAGTGGAATTGCAATTAATTTACACTATATAAAGGAGCAATACTCCAAAAAATATATTTTTACTCTCATCTGGGCAGCTGAGTGTCGCAGTACATTGGACATTCAGGATGAAAACCCTCAATACTCCAGAAATCCAAGGTCAAAGGTCATGATCAAATCGATTAAGGGTAGGACTTAAATGCAAAGCCTATTTCAAGAGCACACCATAACCTTGCAACAACAAATCAAATTCTCAATTTGAATGTGAAAAGCAATTGCAAAATGGAATACGAACAACACTTCAGGTCAGTATTAGAAAATGCGCAAGTAATCATCGCTTACTCTCAAGTTTTTGCTCGGACGAATTACTCAGCAGATCTACTCGGTTGTGGCGGGTTTTGGCAACTACTTGATGCTTAGTCAACCCATTACTTGGCGATTACTCGCCTACCAACGAAACAGAGCCTGATTTGGTGGAAAAAAGACAATCAGTACAATGAAAAGTGATTTAAACTGCCTCATTGTATCTCATTTCAATGTGTGTGCTCAATGTTTTGCTCTGCATGATAGTTTATGAGGTATTTGAAGGTTCACCATCAATATGAAGAGCTTCACTATAGATTTCATGCTTTTCACCATAGATTTCACAAGATTTAGTGATTCATCCGCAAGTTTTTAATTTTTACTATGCATTTAAAGAGGTTGTGACGTCCCCTTTAGACCATTTTGTTTGACCCAAGAATCCAAATGGATTCCCCCTTGTAACATATTTCACTTTAATGTTATTTGTTTAGTTAGGCTTTGGATAGGAGACTCAATGGGTCCGTGGACCCCACTGTGAGCCCCAAGTGGGACATCTCCCTCCTTAGCATAGTTAGGAGTCTTTATTTACATTTGGAGGTTCCAGATTGTCGGAATCCCAAGATGTATTCGTGTCTTAGAGTGATGGACGGCCACCTACATGCTTGCGCCACCCTAGGGAGGGCTCCACACTCCTACGTTGGTTTGTTATGACTTAGAGAGCCCCATGTTGGAATCTTAAGTGCCAGTGACCCCACGTTGACCATACAGGACAGTTATGACGGCTTGTTAAGTAGTTGTTATGATGGCTTGTTAAGTAGTTGGGCCCCCCAAGTGCCCAACGTTGGATTAGAAGGAGCTAGATTGACTTTGAGGCGGCTTCCGTCACGAGAGATTATAAATACCCATTGGAGCTTCACATTTGGTTAGCCGACTATTATACTTGCATCTTGCTTATACTATCCTCAGGACACGAACTCGACGCAGCGTTGAGTATTCCCTAAGTGTAGCACTTAGGAGGGATAACAGGCTAAGGGATCTTGTTATTCTACGGCACTGGCGCAGCGCCTTTGCCCATTCAGTGGCATTCAAGGTCAAACTTCTACCCCCGTGGGTTTCTAGATCGTGGAGTTCTGCAGCAGAGCATCAGGATCTGAGGTAGTGAGGTTGTCCCATCCGTCCGCCAATAGTGGTTCATGATATTGTGTTGTAATGCCCTAGTTGGCTCCCCTTGAGGCCAACATCTGCCCTTTGGGCTTGGCTATGCAATATTTGTATTTCCTAATCATATATTAAGTCGTGGGCATCTTTCTGGACCACAATCTTGTGTTCATTTGTCATGTGGTTGGTCTAATGTGTTATTGTTGAAGTATCGTGGTTATTTCATGATTGCATAATTGTAGTAGTGGTCATTGGCCATAATTGTGTGGTATAGACTGTAATTGGATGCCCTATTGCAACGTTGGGCATATTTGTGCCATTGTGTATGTCGTCGAGTGTAAAAGCATTGTACAGCCAGTCATTAGGTTTAG
>Ga0068629_1000241_pt1 | contig 14470 bp, 10 predicted proteins | sample InSIn3gowninarea_FD_77432 | JGI IMG/M metagenome (GOLD analysis project Ga0068629, IMG submission 77432) | Clean room microbial communities from NASA Spacecraft Assembly Facility at Jet Propulsion Laboratory, Pasadena, California, USA -... ...
AAAAAGTCCTATTGTAAAAATTAAAAAACTTCGTTTAAATACTTTTACTAAAAAAACTCTTGTTCCTTTTTCGTAAAACCTTGGCATCACAAACGCCATAGCATTACCAACTGCAAACAAAAAAAAGGGAAACACCAGATCTGTAGGAGTACAACCATGCCAGGTAGCGTGTTCTAATGGGGCATAAATATGAGCCCAACTACCGGGATTATTAACCAGTATCATAAGGGCAACGGTGGCACCACGGAAAACATCAAGCGAGTAATAGCGTTGATTCATTTCCTGAAATTATTATATATTATTTTTTCCTGCAGTTTTTTTACAATCTGTTATTAGCAAATACTTGTTTTAGTAAAGCAGATTATTAAAAAGCAATAACAAAAATTTATTTATAGTAAGAGCGACTTTGTAATAAATAAAGGTTGTCCGCTTGTTTAGTCACTTTTTTAGGTGGTTTAATTTTAAATTAAATTTTCTTTAATAAATTGCGGCCCAATTGCGCATATTGCCAGCGCTATTACGCCGTCTTTTTATTCTCTTTAATGGTCACGGTGTTTCGATTGCATATAGTTTACGCTAAAAGTTAAAGCAAAAATGAAAAAAAAGAATATTGCAGTCATCCTGGCCGGTGGGCGAGGAGAAAGGAGTGGTTTTGATGTTCCTAAACAAATGATGAAACTGGCAGGTAAACCAATTATTGAACACACCATTTCTGCTTTCCAAACTGCTGATTGTATTGATGAAATAGTTGTTGTTACTAATAGTAGTTGTCTTGATAAAATTGAGGAAATAGTTGCCAGCCGTGCATTCTCAAAGGTTAAACGAATAATAAATGGAGGCAAAGAAAGATATGAATCTTCGCTCGCTGCTATCAATGCTTACGAACAGGAATCAGAGAATAACGATATCAAGTTAATTTTTCACGATGCTGTTAGACCCCTTGTAAGCGACAGAATTATTCGCGACGTTGTAAATGCACTTGATCATTATAATGCCATAGATGTAGTTGTGCCGACGACAGACACCATTGTTGCTGCAGACCCCATTACGAACACAATTGCATCTGTACCTGAACGAACTGTATTAAGAAACGGACAAACGCCGCAGGGGTTTGCTCTAAAAACAATAAAGGAGGCATACGAACTTGCTTTAAAAGATCCTGCTTTTAAAACTACTGATGATTGCGGGGTGGTTTTAAAGTACCTGCCCGAAGAGAAGATTTATTTAGTATCAGGGGATAATAATAATGTAAAACTCACTTACCAGTTAGACTTGCATATTATTGATAAACTTCTTCAACTAAATACAAAGTATGTAATTTCTAATAAGCTAAATTCCCGCACGCTCTCAGCGCTTAAAAATAAAGTACTGGTTATAGTTGGTGGAACCAGTGGAATAGGAGCTGAAATGGCCGAAATATCTTTGGCTTACCAGGCTAAAGTGATTGTTGTAAGCCGACGCACAGGAACAAATATTACAGATATTAATTCAGTTCGTGCAAAATTTGAAGAAATACGGGCTGAGTATGGACGGATAGATTTTGTAGTGAATGCTGCTGCAGTTTTAATTAAACAGCCTCTTGCTTTAATGGATTATGCTGACGTTTTAGAAGCTATTAACATTAATTACCTTGGTGTTATAAACGTAGCAATAGCTGGGTACCCACATTTGAAAGAAAGCCAGGGACATTTATTAAACTTCACCTCCAGTTCGTACACCTACGGTCGTGCTTATTATAGCCTCTATAGCTCCTCTAAAGCAGCGGTTGTTAATTTAACCCAAGCTTTAGCCGAAGAATGGCATCTTAATAACATAAAAGTAAATTGCATTAACCCTGAACGTACAGACACTCCTATGCGTCGTCGTGCATTTGGAATAGAACCGCCGGAAACACTATTGTCTGCAAAGGACGTAGGCCTGCTTTCATTAGCTGTACTTTTAGAAGAGTCTACCGGACAAATTTTGGATATAACTACTTACCAGGTTAACCAGATTAAGTCAGAGTAGCATTACAAGAGCAGTTGAATTACAGAAGAACTCATTTGATACTGTCCCTTTAAATACCGTTATGAACAAAGCATATATTGTGTTGCTCCATAAAGATCCTGAGCAGGCTTACAAATTATTGCAAAGGCTGGATGATGATAAGGCAATGTTTTTCGTTCATATAGACATTAAGAAAAACAAAAGTGATTTTAAGCAATTATATCAGTTTCAGGAAAAGGTTCAATTTATAAAAAGAGAGAACGGAAAATGGGGTGGTTTTGGAATCGTGCAAGCAACTCTTAATGGACTCGAAGCAATAAAAAAGACAGGAAAGAATTTTGACCAGATACACCTTATAAGTGGGCAAGATTATCCTATTAAAAGTAATCAATTTATAGATGGGTTTTTTTGTAATTCAGATAAAAAGATATTCATTAAAACTTTGGGTGCATTGCCCCTGAAGGAATGGTGGTTGGGAGGACTTGTCAGGATTAATGAATACTACTTTGGAATGAAGGATTACCAGATATTTCTTTCAAGAATTCCTAGATTCCTAAGCAGGTATTTTTCATTTTTAAGAAAAAAAATTCCCTATGATCTTACTATTTACGGGGGCTCGCAATGGTGGACGATTGATATGCATGCAATGAATTTTATTCTGGAATATGTAAAAACCCATCCTAAAATAATTTCCTTCTTTCGTTTTTCTAAGCTACCCGATGAAATGTTTTTTCAAACGATCCTATTAAATTCCGACGATAAAAATATTTTAAATAGCATAGAAAATGATAGTAAACGATATATTGTCATACCTGACGGGCAAAATCACCCAATTGTTTGGACGAAAAAAGACCTTAATACGCTTTTAGATTCAGATGCTCTTTATTCAAGAAAGTTTGATCCTAAAGTTGACTCTGAAATTTTCGATCTTCTAGATAACAACTGTAAATAGTATTCTGATTGTAAATTCTATATAATTTGAACTTAAGCAACTAAATCCTTTAATCCTGCTTTTTACATTTGTTGCGCTTGCATTTCACATGCTTAATACCTCGATTAATAATTAAATACTAATCCATAAACAGCTGATTTAACTACAATTTAAGAGTCTAAAAGTTTCTATCGTAGCACTATTGCTAGCCTTTTGTAAAAGAAGATAATTGAAAATAACGAAAAGTATCAATTAGTGTATCTTAAATATGTTAAAAAAATTAATAAATTACTTATAGCTCTGTTATAGACACTTCATGGGACTGCTTTAGCAGAAAATTATTTGCATATATTTGCGCAAAACAAGGACAACAGCTTACCCAAGCAGTTTTTGTATGAAGAGCAGGCAATTGACCTATTTTTATTTTTTTTACAATAGTTAACGAATTCTTTCAGCAATAGGGAAACGTGCCTTATTGCTTTTTTTTACCACAAACTCAATCATGTAACTGAGGTGGCGAAGCCATGTTCAAAGATTAGAAATATATGAATCTTAAAGTTATTGGTTTTATTATTTTGATTAGTACTTTTTGCTCATGTGCCAGCACCAGTAAATATGTTTATTTTAACAACATTAGTAAATCAGACTCAATCGATACATCAATAAATATTCCCCCTATTTTAGTTAAAAGCGGTGATGTTCTTCAAATTGTTGTATCTACTATAGATAGAGAAATTTCTTCTTTATTAAACCCGAACTCATCAATTGTTGGCGCTTCAATAAACAACCCGATTCAGCAAGGTTACTTAGTAGACAGGGATGGATACATCGAATTGCCTATGGCAGGAAAAATTTATGTAAGAGGAAGATCGACGGGAGAAATCAATGAGTTAATTAAGGGGCAGCTTAGTAGTAGTGTAAAAAATGTTTTTGTTTCTACCAGGCTTGTAAACTTCAAAGTTTCAATTTTAGGTGATGTTGCTCGTCCCGGGTCTTACAACGTCCCTAATGAACGAATATCTATTTTAGATGCCTTAAGTTTAGCCGGAGATTTAAATATTACCGCTGTTAGAGACGATGTAATGCTAATAAGGGAAGTAGAAGGTAAAAAGAAGTTCATTTCGATTAATATGAATGATGGTAAAACCCTGGCTTCACCTTATTTCTATCTGGCTAATAATGATGTACTTTACGTAAAGCCTGGTGCGACAAGAGTTTTTGGAAACACAACGGGATTCAGGTTGTTCCCTTATATCACCGGTCTGGCGTCATTGCTAATTGTCGTTTACGCTACATTTATAAGAAAGTAAAGTTTTTAAATAATAAATGAGTTCCGAAAATACTAATAATACCACTATTACCGAGGATACCACTAATTTGCGCGGGCTAATTAGTAAGATATTATATCATTGGCCATTGTATTTATTGCTACTTATCCTATCCGTAACATGCGCCTATGTGTACCTTACTTATAAAAAACCTGTGTTCTCCTCGACAAGTAAAATTTATATTAAAGATGATAATAAGTCTGGCGCGAGTGGAAGTGTGGAAGATCTGGCTTTGTTTGGGTCAGACAAGGTAGTTAACAATGAGATGGAAGTAATTAAGTCACCTTTAATTTTAGAGGATGTTATTAGAAATAACAACTTCAACGTTAGGTATTTTAGGAAGGGACGCCTAACGTCAAAGGAAATATACAGAAGCTCACCTCTTAAAATCAATATCCTTAGCGATAGTACAAAAGTTGGAAATTATTTGTTTGATATAACATTAAGGGATGATCGTAAAGTTGACTTGAGTTACCAGGAAAATAATAAAAATTTAAAGACAATTACTGTTCAGCTAAATCAGCCCTTTCACGTATATAAGGATCAGTTTAGTGTTAATTACTTTTCTAATACTATCCCCGAAGAGTCACGCTCTTATCAAATTCAAATTGACTCCATTTTGCCTCTCGCTTATAAAAAGTCTAATGAAATTAATACAGCTGTTTCAAATGGTGGAGGATCGATACTGGAGTTAACTTACGAGGATGAGGTCCCGGAAAGAACTGCGGATTTTTTAAACTCTGTTTTAGACACTTATAATAGATACACATTAGAAGATAAAAATAAAATTGCATTAAACACAATAAAGTTTATTGATACAAGACTGCAGTCGCTGGGTGGTGAGTTGAGTTCCGTTGAAAGAGAAGTAGAGAGTTTTAAAAGAGCACGGGGCATAACTGAAATAGGAGAGAACGCTCAGTTATACCTTGATCAGGTTAAGGATGCAGATCAGAGACTTAATGTAGCCCAACTTCAGCTTGAAGTTTATAATCAAATAGAGAGATACATAAATAGTCCCGAAAACGAAGCCGATATTACCCCTGCCTTAGGTAATATTGACCAAGGGTTAGTTGGTGTAATTAATCAATTCCAGGAGTTGTTAAGAGAAAGGCGCCGTCTTTCCCTATCTCTGCAACCTGGAAACCAAATTCTTCAGAATCTTGAGCAGCAAATTAGCGCCACAAAAGAAACTATCAGAAGCTATGTTGCTAATTATAGAAGAAGTGCTGTAACAACAAAAAATTCCTTGCAAAGGACAGTTAATCAAATAGAGGGGAAGATTTCGCAAGTACCGGGTTATGAAAGAGAATTTATCAATATTAAGAGACAACAAGGGGTAAAAGAAGGTCTTTACTCTTATTTATTACAAAAAAGAGAAGAGTCAGCAGTAGTTGCAGCTAGCAACATCATCGACAACAAAATTATAGCTCCTGCTTTTATTCCTGTAAATCCAATTAAACCAAATCGAAACCTGGTAATACTGGGATTCGTTATTGGCGGTTTTGTGATAGGAACAGCCTACCTTTTCTTTAAATACAGTACGAACCGAAATGTTACAGACAAAGATTTTCTTAAAAAAGAATTTAAGACACCAATAATTGCCGAAATTTTTGAGCAAACAACTACTGCCGCTAAACAAAATGCATTTGAAGAAAGATCAGTATTGAAAGAGCAAATGTTGAACTTAAGAAATAACCTGAAGTTTATGCTTACAGGTGTTAAAACCCCTGTATTGATGTTTACTTCCAGCATTTCCGGGGAGGGAAAAACCTTTCTTTCATCTCACTTAGGTAATTCGTTAACATATAATAATAACAGTGCAGTCCTTATTGAGCTAGATTTGAGAAAACCAAAATTATCGAAGTCTCTAGGTATAGACAATTCCGAGGGGGTCACGGATTACTTAATAGGATTAAAGGACTTGTCGCAAATCATAAAAAAGGTACCTAATACAGAGAGGCTTTATGTCATCCCTTCTGGTAAAATCCCTCCAAATCCGGTGGAACTGTTGGAAAGTGATCGGATGAAATTAATGTTGGACAGTTTGAAAGAGCGCTTTAACTACATTATAATTGACACTAGTCCGATAGGATTGGTATCAGACGCTAAAAGTCTTTCTCCTTTAGTTGACTGCCTGCTGTTTGTTGTAAGATTTAATCATACGCCTAAGGCAAAGTTGAAAGAGGTTTTTGAAGATTTAGGCAGCGCAAACTTTAAAAAAGAAGGTGTGATTTTTAATGGAGTAGATATTAATAGTTCTTACGGTCATACTTATGGCTATAGTCAATATAGTTATGGCTATAGTGATACACCATCTAAGAGAAGTTTTTTTCCATCTTTATTAAGTGGTATAAGACGGCGAATACTTTAAAAAGAAATAATAAAGCTTATTTTTCAAGTGAAGCTTGTATAAGTTTTTTATTGACTTGCTAAAACCAACACTGTATTAACTCCTATAATTACTTACTTACAAGATGTAATAAACTTAGTGAGTGCCGCTGTCTCGCTAATAATTTTCTTGTTGCATCGCATACTTGTACAAATTGTTCTGTCATCAGCATTGCATTAAGTGTCGATGAGAACTATAATTAGATTATAAAGAATGACAGCAAAAAACCTTTTTCTGTTCGTAAAGCAATGCCTGTATCTTTTATTTTATCATCTTGTTTCCTTTTATCCAAGAAACAAAAAAGTTTGGCTTTATGGTGCTACTTTTCGTGATAATACAAAATATTTTTTCCTTTATGCGTCGCAAAATTTGCCGGAAATTAAACATGTATGGATAAGCCCCAAGGTTGAGGTAGTAGAAAAGTTGAGGTCTTTAGGACTTACTGCATACCGTAGAAACTCTTTTACTTCCATTTACTATGCCCTTATTGCCAAAGTTTATATTTGTCATGCCCAACCAAAAGAGATCATTCACCCTTGCTTTCGCGGCTCTGCTATACTGTTTAATTTGTGGCATGGAGTGGGAATTAAAAAAATAGAATATGATATAACAAAGGGTCCCGAGAGACCAAAAGTTAATCCAAAAACTTTAAGGGAGAAGTTCTTAAGCTTTATAGAGGAGCCTAAGACATTCAGAAACGCTTCTGCTGTCTTAACTACCGGAAGGGAAATGGCTTTAATTTTCTCATCTGCTTTCAAATTGCCCTTAAATAAAGTATGCATTGGTCCTTACCCTAGGAACACAGTTTTGTTAAACGATTTTTCTCAACTAAAGAAACACATAGAGAAATTTGAAAGTCTGGAACTTGCACAACTATCTTCGGAACTTTCCAATTATGCAGTAGTGATTATATACATGCCAACTTATAGAGATATTAATCCAAACTTTATGATGGAGGCGATAAGTGATTTTGATAGGCTCCATTCCTTATGTAAAAAAAATAATTTTTTGTTTTTAATAAAATCTCACGTTTCAACAAGGTTCAGTATAGATCTTTCTAAATATAGTAATATCAGGAATCTTGATGGTGCAATAGACATTTATCCACTACTTCCTTTTACCGATGCTTTAATATCAGATTACTCTTCAATAATTCTGGATTATTCCTTTTTAAACAAGAAGATTATTTTTTATCCTTTCGATAAAGAGCAATACTTGAGTAAGGATCGGGAATTTTACTTCGAATATGAAGAGATGTTTACGTCTGATTATTTAGCCTCTTTTGATGATCTAATGAAGGAATTGGAGACGCTATCAAACCAGGATATGAAGAAATTGACATTTGATTATCCTAATTGTAAGCGCTTTTTCGACAAAGATTTAGAGATAGAAGATATCACAAAATTTATAAAAAAGGAAATTAGCTATTACGATTAGAATATATAAGGTAACAACAAATGCCAACATTCTAATAGTTGCTAAGAATACAGATAGTTTACGCCTTCAGCTAGCTTTCGCAATGGCTTTCACCGAAAGTAAACTGTTACTGCTATTGCTATGATAGCTTTATAAGATTATGAGTAGAACAAAATCAGCTTTTTGGGGCACGATTTCTTCCCAGGTTTTTATGGTTATATCTATGTTAGTCAATATAGTTACAACTCCTATTATTGTTAAACAGTTAAGTGCAAATATTTATGGACTGTCGATAATAATATTTCAAATTACTGGCTATTTAGGAACCTTTGACTTTGGATTAGGGGCGGGCATTTCGAGAAATCTTGCTGGAACGAGAGATGGAACAGACGAAAGTAAAAACAAAATTGAGAAAATTATTTCGACTTCATTTGTCGTGTATGCTATTATCGGAAGCATTATAGCGATTATGGGCATTGCTTTAGCTCCCTTTGCAGTGAAAATTTTTAATGTTCCAACAAATTATCAGAATGACGTCCAGCCCATCATATCCTTTGTCTGCGTATTAGTTGGTCTCCAGTTTTTGCTAAGATCTATTTCAGGAATTTTTTTTGCTCATCAGAGGCAGGTTTTGTCAAACTCGCTGGGGTTTGCTTTAATGATTAGCAATACTCTTCTTGTATTGTTTTTTATTTATCAAGGCTTTCAGTTATGGAGTTTTGTGTATGCTCAGCTAGCTGGTTTTATTATTAACAGCTTATTGAACTTATATTTTTTTAGAAAGCACTATAAGCACTTGAATGTCTCCTATAAAAAGTTCGATTCGAAGCTTTTAAAGGATATGTTTTCTTATGGTGTCTTTATATTTATAAATAGTCTTGCGGTACAAGTAGTATTTCAAACAGACCGGGTGTTGGTAGGATCCATCATTTCTTTAACTGCAGTGTCAATATATTCTTTAACTACCAAGTTGCCGGAGCTAGCAACAACAGTAATTTGGAAAATAACTGATAATGCTTTTCCTGGTATGGTAGAGCTTTCCAAGAGTGGAAATAATACGAGAGCATTTAATGACGTGCATGATAGAATTATGCAATTGACTCTATCAATATCTATGATAGTATTTTGGATGGTGCTTTTAGTTTCTTATCCATTTACGAGGTTGTGGGTTGGAGAACAATTCTTTGCTGGTACTAGCTTTATTATTCTTGTGTCAGGTCTGTATCTTATTTATCATACCATTCTTCACGTTACTGCGGTTTGTCTTAACGGAGCGGGTTTTGTGAAAGGTTTTTCACTAATGTCATTAGTAGAAGCTAGCCTAAATATCCTCCTATCCATTTTGCTTTGTCGTGCTTACGGATTAAAAGGGGCTGTACTTGGAACATTATTAGCTGGAGCCTTAACCAATGGATGGTTTGTTCCTTTTATCGCTTTCAAGTATGTAAAATTTAATTGGAAGTCTTATTTCATGGTGATTCTAAAGCCTGTGATAGTATGTTCTTCGTTTGGTATAACCTTATATTTTCTGTTTCATAACGCATTTAGAAATATAGACAGTTGGTTTAAGCTAATTGTTTACGGCGGGGGAGTTGCATGTTTTTTTGCTGTTCCTTTCTTTATAATCAACAAAGCGATGATTTTAAGCCTTAGATATAATTTAAAACTTAAAAGTCAGCATGCCTAGAGTTTCTGTTATCATTCCAAACTATAATCATGCTTCATTTCTAAGTGTGAGAATTGATTCTATTTTGTCTCAAACTTTTCAGGACTTTGAAGTTATTATTTTAGACGATTGCTCTAACGATAATAGCGTAGAGGTAATAGAAAAGTATAGGAATAACCCCAAAATTTCTAAGGTAATTTATAATACTACGAATAGTGGTAGCCCGTTTAAGCAATGGAAAAAAGGGATAGAAGCAGCTAGTGCAAATTTAATATGGATTGCTGAAAGTGATGATACCGCTGCCCCTAACTTTTTAGAAGTACTAATTAAGCCTTTCGAAATCCACTCTGATCTTTTAATATCCCACTGTCGCTCTTTTCGTATTGATGAAAAAGGCAACATTAAAGGGTTGGTTACTTTTGCCAATACGGGTGATAATGAGAGGTGGAGCAAGGATTATATTGTCGACGGGAAATCTGAGCTAAAGAATTACTTGAAATATCGAAATACTATACCGAATGCTAGTGCTGTTGTTTTTAAAAAGCCAGAAAATATTGATGATGTTTTAAGGACAGACTTAAAGTTTTCAGGGGATTGGTTATTTTGGAAGGAGCTGTTGAGTAAAGATGGGAAAATAGCACATACTAGTATGCCGCTCAATTATTTTAGAACACATTCTCAAACTACGAGGTCTTTTTCAAACACCGCTGTAGCAGTGGATAAGGAGGTTAAAAAATTTAAAGAGTACAGAAGTTTCATCTCTACCGTTTTTGTTAACCCCTTTGACGACCGGTACCGATGGATGATGGAAGACTGGATTCATCGAGAAGAAGTTTTTAAAAATACCAGTTATTATTACAGACCAGTTTTACATCCGTCTCTTACTCTAAGATATTATTTTTATCTTTTAAAAAGGGCAATAAAAAATTTAACAAAAAGGTAAATTATAATTACGGCTACTATAGCCCCTAGTTATTGTGTTAAAGAAAAATCTTTTCTATAGCTCGATTTTATCAGTAACTCAATTTATTTTTCCATTAATAACTTTTCCATATTCAAGTCGGATATTAGGACCAGGGGGTATTGGATCAGTTAATTTTATCGACAGTATAACGGCCTATTTCGTATTGTTTGCTGCCCTTGGAATACCTACATATGGTATAAGGGAGACAGCTAAAAGAAAGAACAACAAAGAAGAATTAAACAAGTTTGTTAGCGAACTAATGTTAATTCACATAACATCCGTCGCTGTTTTTTCGCTTTTTTATTTAGCTACAGGTTTAATTGTACCTACGTTGCGTGCTCACCTCGATCTTATATTTGTAGGTATAGGGTTGCTGTGGGTAAATGTGATAACCGTTGAGTGGTTTTTTCAAGGTATAGAAATGTTTCAATATACTAGTCTCCGATCACTAGTCTCAAGAACTTTGTCCGTTGTATTTCTGTATGTCTTCCTTAAAAAGGGATCACCTTCAATCGTATACTACTTAATTGGAGCCAGCGGCCCAACATTAAATGGGCTTATTAATATTATAAATTTTAGGAAGCATGCTAAAATAAATTTTTCAGCACTTTCAATTAAAGAGACATTTAAAAAACATTTTAAACCACTTGTTACCATTTTAGGCTCATCATTAGCAATTAGTGTCTACGCTTTAATGGATAGTATTATCCTCGGTTTCATTAAGGGAGATGTAGAAGTTGGTTTATACTCTACTGCTTTACGAATTGTTAGAATACCGTTTGCTGTTATTGGAGCAATTTCGGCCGTAATGATACCGCAGGTAAGCCAGGCTTACCATGCAAGAGATACAAATACTGTTAGCTCGCTAATTCACAAGTCCTTTAGCTTCATATCCGTAATAGGTATTCCTATTGCTGTCGGTATGTTTTTAGAAGCTGATTTTCTTATCAATTTTTTTGCTGGCAAAACTTTTGCTGACGCGATCAGTGTCCTCCAACTGCTTTCTCCGGTAATAATACTTGTAGGCTTTACAAATATTTTTGCTTTGCAAATTTTAAATCCAATTGGGCAGGAGCGTCTCCTTTTTAAGGCCGTTTTTATTGGAATGATTTTTAGCATTATCTCTAATCTTTGTCTTATCCCTCTACTTTCATATAAGGGGGCAGGTGTAACATTCCTGCTTACTGAAGGATTAGTGCCGCTACTGTCATACTTTTTTGCACGCAGATTTGTAGAGATAACACTCGATACAAAAATTTTCCTTCAGTGCTTATTTGGATCTGCGTTGTTCTTTCCTATTGCGCTGGCTATCCGTTCTTTAAAGTTAGAAATGAGTGTAACCGAACTGTTGATTATTGCCTCCTGCACTATCTTCTATTGCATCTACGTATGGTTCTTTGTAAAGAACACTTATATAACTAACATAAAACAACTTGTTCTTAATAAGTTGCCTTTTAAAGTAGCAAGGGCATAGGAACACGACTTTGAACCGGCTAAGTAATCGTTGATGCACTATTTGTAAAAAGCAGCAACAGGTACTGAAACAGTTCAATTAATTAAACTCTAAGGTAAACAATGAAAGCTTCATTTGTTATTGTAAATTATAATCGAAAAGACGAGGTCCTACTAACTATTTCGAAAACAAAAGAATTAATAAACAGTAGGGTTAACGACTTTGAAATCGTTGTAGTAGATAATGGTTCTGCCGATAATAGTGTTGACGCTATAAAAAAAACTTTTCCTGATATAACCCTTATCGCAAATCCTACAAATACAGGTGCTCCCGCCTGGAATTTGGGGTTTGAAGAGGCAAAAGGAGATTACTTCATAATAATAGATGATGATAGCCATGTAGAATCAGGATTAGAAAATGCACTGGCTTATTTAGATAAAAATCCAAAAGTTGGAGTTTTAGCGTTAAACGTTACTACTGGTCCTTATACAAGTGCTGTCTATAACTGGAAGGATGGACAACAGGTTGTGGGATTTATTGGGTGCGGGGCTATTTTGCGTAGGACTACGTATGAAAAAATAGGAGGTTATGCTGACTGGATATTTTTATATGGCAATGAGTGGGAGTATGGACTAAGAAGTTTGGGGGCTGGATATGAAATGAGATATTTTGAGGGCTGCAGGGTTACTCATAGGGCAAGCGCAATAAACAGAACTACCAAGCGATTGAAAGTATATTGCACCCGAAACGAAATGGCTTCAGTTTATAAGTATTTTGGTGACAACAGAGACAAATATTTGTTTAGAATGCTTGTAAATGGATTGAAGTGTATTAAGAATGAAGGTTTGAAACCTGCTTATTATACTATTCTTGGTGCATTAGAATTTTGGAAAATGCGTAAAAGCATAAAACACACTCCCATTCCAGCAGATGCTCAAAACATTTTTGCCAATGCATTTTATGGAACTAAGCCTATTTTTAGTTTCTTAAAAAAATAGTCAGCTACTAGTGTTATGTGCAGTTAAGTCTAATAAATTCTAGCTGCTTTTATTTCTTTAATTTTTTACCATAATAATAAAATTGTTTAGATGAGTTCGCAAAAAAAGTATGATTATCTTATAGTAGGTAGTGGTTTGTTTGGATCTGTTTTTGCCCATGAAGCAAAAAAAAGAGGGAAAAGTAGTTTAATAATTGATAAGAGAGATCATGCAGGAGGTAATGTGTACTGTAAAGAAGTTGAAGGAATTAATGTTCATCAATATGGAGCACACATTTTTCATACAAACGACAAACAAATATGGGATTATGTAAACTCTTTTGTTGAGTTTAACCGCTTTACTAATACTCCGGTAGCTCTTTATAAAGGGCAGATGTACAATCTTCCTTTTAACATGAATACTTTCTACCAGTTATGGGGTGTAAAAACACCACAGGAAGCTAAAGAAAAAATACAATCTCAAATTGCCGAACTAAATATTCAGGAGCCAAGTAATCTTGAAGAGCAAGCATTGTCATTAGTAGGACCAGATATTTACGAGAAATTAATTAAGGGATATACAGAAAAACAATGGGGCAGATCTGCAACAGAACTTCCTGCCTTTATTATTAAACGTTTACCTGTTAGATTTACCTACGACAACAATTACTTCAACGACAAATACCAGGGAATTCCTATCGGCGGTTATAACAAGTTGGTTGAAGGTCTGCTTAAGGATATAGAAGTGAAGTTAAACGTTGATTACTTTGAGAACAGGGAAGAATGGAACTCGCTAGCCGATACAATTATTTTCACAGGTAAAATTGACCAGTTTTATAATTACCAATTCGGACAATTAGAATACCGTAGCCTTCGTTTCGAGCATGAAACACACGATACTGACAATTACCAGGGAAGTGCTGTTGTAAACTACAACGAAAGAGAAGTTCCTTTTACAAGAGTAATAGAACACAAGCATTTTGAATTTGGTACGCAGCCTAAAACTGTTGTTACAAAGGAATATCCGCAAGAGTGGACTTCAGAAAAAGAACCTTACTACCCAATTAACGATGCAAAAAACTCGGCCACATTTAAAAAGTACCAGGATTTAGCAGAGGGCGAAGCTAACGTTATTTTTGGAGGAAGGCTTGCTGAGTATCGCTATTACGACATGCACCAAATTATAGGTTCTGCTTTAAAGAAAGTTGCCGTGCACTTTGGCGAAAAGTAATTGAAGACAGATACGACTGAAGTTGCTGATAAAGCAGAACCTATAATTTGGTGCATGTCGTAATAGCGATACTCAGCAAGCCTTCCTCCAAAAATAACGTTAGCTTCGCCCTCTGCAAAATCAATTTTAG
>Ga0068629_1000244_pt1 | contig 14442 bp, 14 predicted proteins | sample InSIn3gowninarea_FD_77432 | JGI IMG/M metagenome (GOLD analysis project Ga0068629, IMG submission 77432) | Clean room microbial communities from NASA Spacecraft Assembly Facility at Jet Propulsion Laboratory, Pasadena, California, USA -... ...
GTGAATATGGTGGATTGATGACACCGTCCAGTGAGCCCTTGTGGAAGCGTCCCTGGTATGGCGCGGAGGTGTCATCGCTAGCGACAGGTAAGACACGTTGTGATTGCGGTGCTGCAGCGCCTGAGTGCGGGAAATCGCTGGTCAGCTGAGGATCCGCCAGTAGGGGTACAGCATCAGACGCACCATCAAACTGCACTTGAGCGAAGAAGCCATTGGCCAGACCAGTGTGTTGAGCGACCGAATTCGCAGACTTCCACTCCAGGTGCGGGCTGAAGATGCGGTGACCGGGCCAGTTGCGGTAAAGATTGGAGTCGATGCTGGTCATGCTACTGACACGGTAACCGTTTTGCGCGTTGTTGGCCATTACGACGCTCTTCGCCGAGGTTGCAGATGACGGCACCGCCTGGATCATCTGATTGCCGTTGCGTTGAGCCTGCAACAGCGGCACTTCGGATCCGTGTGTGCCATCTTGCTCGCGGCCCATCACAGTACGCTCGCCTCTGGGGCCTTCGTATTCGTCTGAGATCTGCACCTGGCGTTTGACGACCGATGAGGTGCGCTTAGGGAACTGGAAGCCAGAGAGTGCATTGACGACGTCGGTTGGATTGACGTCCGACGGTATCGAATGCTGTTGGCTCTTCGCCCAAGCACCAAGGTTGAACTGAGCCTGACTGACATGCGGGCCATCGGCAGCCGGCGTAAGGATGGCGTTCTCGTTCTGCGGCGCCATCATAGCCTGCTTGAGCGTATCCATCGAGTGCACGCATGTCTCCAAGGGTGCCAAGGTTGGCCGAACTGCGCGACGGTCGACCTGCAAGCCGCCTGATGGACGTGGCTGAGCAGATACCGGGCTCGGACGGCGTGAGGCAGGCTTGACAGGACTGCCAGTAGAAGGCACCGCGTTGCCGCTCGGCGCGCTAGAACTGGGAGCCTGTGGCTTCATCAATGCTGCACAATAGCCCTCCAAGAAGTCGGCAGACCGATCGAAGCCAGGTGGGTTTCGGTTGAGACCACACTGATAGCCTTCGACAAAATCGCGAGGCTTCTGCATGAACTCGACATCGTTGTACGGGCTAGACGTGATGCACAGCTCGTCCTGGCAAGCATGTACCTTGTCCGGGGACGAAGAATCGGAGCTTGCTGCACGACCTGGGAGCTCTTCAACGAACAGGTATTCACGGCGCTTGTTCTTAGGGCTGAGGTTGTGTGCGTCACGGTCGGGCACGTCGAACCCATGGCTTTGACGCTCCCATGCAGAGATTTCAACCCTCAAGGTTTCGCGTTGCTTGCGAAGCGCCATTTCCGGATCAGCAGGTGTGCCTGGTGGAGCTGGTGGCTGTTCGTACTGAGGGCTCGCTGCAGTAGGGCCGCTACGGACGATGATAGGGTGACCATGTGTGGGGCTGCCCTCTTTGGCGCGCACGACAGAGATGTCTTCCTGCTTTGAGTCGTGCCTCTGAGGATCCATGTTCTCCTTATCCTCAGACGAGTCGGTCGTTGGGGGGTAGGCGTGCTTGCGCGTGGAGTATTCCCGAGTATTGCGCGGAAAGAAGTCTGCTGTCTCAAAGCTCGAGATGCTTGAGCTGGCCATGTGCATGCTCCTCTTCGTCGGACTGTTTGTCTCATCGGTCTTGTTGACCACCCTGAGCGGTCCAGTGCTTGGTGCCTGGAACTGGTGAAGCGACGATCGCGGTGCGGGTACGGCGTCCTTGACCGACTCGTTGACGCTCTTGTTCTCCTGACTGGCCTTCTTGAGCAATCCTTTTCCTGGCTTCCATGCTGGACTCTCCGGGTTCAAGAACGACTTCAGAGTCTTTCCGTCCGGCGCTTTGATCGGCACAGCATGAGACTTGTGTGGCGGCGAGACCTTTTGCAGATCCGTGAAAGACCGCGCGCCATCAGTCTGCGGCAACTTTGTGTCTGCCGGAGGCGGCTCTATCGAGGTGGTGGGCTCCGACTGCGGTACCTGCGCGAAAGGTGGAGTCGGACGGAAAGGCTCGGGCTGGTATGGCAAAGACGCAGTGGACATGGAGCCATCGAGTGGAGGCGGCGGCGGCATGAACATGGCGGGCGGCGGCATCGCCCATGGGTGTCCTCCGAACGCTGAGTCTGGCGACGGGGTAGGCTGGAAAGCGTATGCTGGACCGAAAGCTCCAGGCGGAGGCGCACCATAGTACGGTGATCCGTACATGGATACTGATGCTGGTGGCATTGCTACCGGTTGACTCTGACGTTGCTGAAGGAATGCGGGCAAGCGACTCTTCGGTGGCGAGACGGACTGCCTGTTCTGCATCGCGCGAGGTCCTACAGGCACATCTACCGGAGCCCTCTCCCTCAGATCCTTCAAAGCTCTGCGGAGGCTGTCAAGAGTGACGACCAGTTCACGGCGCTTGCCAATGAGGGCATCCTTCGCAGCCTTGCCCATTGTGCGGCCATGGAGTACTTCCGTCTTGTCAATGTCCTTGAGCTCGTGGTCACGCTTGCTGTATTCCAGCTCAAGAGCATTGATCTGGGCGGATACAGATGGCTCAGGTGGGACAACACGAGGCGCCTGAGGCGGTGGTGCGTTGGTATTTGGTCCAGCAGGCATACGACCAATCGAGGTACCGCGCTGAGAGGCAATGTTGAGATTCGGCGCCGGCATATAGAGCTGCATTGCACCATTGACCTCTGTCAGGGGTAGGATGGTACCGTTGACGATCTGGCAGAGTTGACCATTGACGTCTTGGGCCACGAAGCCATTCTGCGTAGCTTGTGTCCATTGCGGAGCCTTGTCCATCGGGTGATTCGGTGCGAACTTGATGAGACCGCCATTGCTCTTGATGGCACTGTAGCCGAAGCGGGGATGACATAGTGGTGACTGTTCGCTTGGTACGATACGACCACCAGCAGTGACCCGGATGTGAGGGGGTGAGCCATGAGCCTTGACGAGCGATTCGATCTTCTTCCTCTTCAGTGATGGTGTGGGGGAGGTGCGTGGTCTCCAGGGACCAGCAGACCGAAGAGCTTGGTTGTTGGGGACGATCTCGCCGAGAACAGGTACAGCTTTGGGTGCGAGGTGGCCAGAGTAGTTACGGTCGGATTCAGAAGCATTCGTTGAGCGGTTTTCCTTGTTCGAGGCACGCAGGGAGTTGCCAGATGCACGAGACTTCCATGAGCGGGCAGCGAAGGACCGGGATCCGCGAAGTACGTGCTCTGTAGGTGATTTGACCACTGTCAGCAAAGGTATGTCTTGCGAGTGGTGACGGTCGCGAGGGGTGGGAGTGTCTCCGACGAGTTTGTCAACCCAGCGTGAGTGGGTTACAAAACTTGCAGGGGATGCCTCGTTCTCCATGATAGGCAATGGAGTGATGGTAGTATATGGGAGAATAACGTGATGGCGGTATGGAGTTGGGTAAAGATCGTGTTGTGCTTCGCGTGTTGTTATTGCCAAGCGCGTTTGTTTACAAATGATGTCGGTGGTGGAGTCTGTGCATGAGTGGCAAATTGTACCTTTGACAAGCTCCGCATCTCCGGCATCGTGCTCTTCGATCGCTTCACGCAAATGCAATACCGGCTGCGATGCAGTGCTGCGTAGGCGATGAAGCTCTTCCGTTGAGTAGACCCGGCGGGCGGATTTATCTGGTGCCATCGGAGTGCCAGGCGGTGTTGTTCGGTGTTACGAAAGGGTGCGCTGTTACTGGGGGGGATGATTGAGGCGACTGGGGATGGTTGGGGAGGGTGTGCGAACTCGGGCTGCAGGATAAGATGGTCAGTGTGGCCCTCTATAGCGAAAGGCTGGCTGACACTCACAGCTCCGTATTAGTTGTGTGCTGCGGTACTATCCAAGAGAGCCTCGAGGGGCGAGACTGAATCACGAAACGAGCGGTGGGAAGCGAGTGAGCGGGTGTATTAAGAGTTGACAATGGTTTGAGTTGCGATGCGAGTGAGCGAGTGGTTGTGTCGGTGTATATTATGGAACAGGAAGAGGAAGAGGTGTAATCGTTTGGACAAGAAGTTAGCAGTACTGCTTGTGCACTGCCTCATCCACTATTGCAAGAGCTGCTGGCATACTTTATCTTCCAGAAAGGATCGCCTTAAAGGAGCAGCAGGAGCCGCTTCAGGAGTCAGCGATTGCAGCATTTCGCGGTGTCGACACTTCCATATGTGAAACCCAAGCGCGGGTCTCGATGCGCTTATAGCTAAGCCTTTCCTTGTTTCAGATCTAAGTGTCTTTGGCAGGAGCGCTCCTACATGGCAGGGAGGACCAGGATGCAGGTTAGGGTATGAAACGCAAGAGCACGGCATGCCGACCGCATCAATACGCTTCCTTGGGGAGCTACCCATGGTTCACGGCCACGGGCTGCACCATCTGGCATCCATCTGGAAAGCTGACAGTTGCCGACCATCTCACGACCGGGAAGGAGCCCCTCATGCACCCACAGGAGCGACTATGCTTCCTTCCAATTCCCATTGCGCCGAACACCTCGCTACGAAGCAGCAAGCAGATACACGGGCCAATGTAAAGCACCTCGCCATGAGCACAAGCAAAATACTCCTACTTGTTCTTCGTCTGCTTGTACGAGAACCTCTTCCGCGTCCTGCCACCTTGTCAGTGTCCGCTCCCTCAACCCATATGACTGCACGTACGGCGAGAACTCTCCAAGCTTGTGACCAACCATATCCTCCGTTATCCGCACATCGTGATATATCTTCCCATTGTAGACCTGGAAAATGAGGCCTACGAAGTTCGGAAGGATGGTTGCTGATCGCGCCTGCGTCTTGATCGGTGGTACTCGCTCGCCCGCCTTCGGTCGTACGATGGGAAGGCTGATACGGGTCAACTCTGCTCTCGTTTGTGCTACTCTTAAAGTCACTGATGGCTTACGGTACAATGTGCGGGCCTATGGCATTGTCAGCGTGATTGGTGATTCGCTAGTGATGCAGTTCCACTTACCCTTCCAGACTGATCGCGCGAACAGAGCCGTAGTTGGTCTCATATTTGCAAAGCTTGGAGAACAACAATGATTCGAGACGATCGGATGCTACTTGATGATGTCGCTGGTCGATACAGATGGATTGGATATGCGGAGTTGCAGTCCTGATCCGGAACACTCCCGTCCAGTAGGGCTGGAAGTACGTGCAGTAGCGCGCCACGCTAGGCTTCCGTGCATTCACGACCACTCATTCTGTTGGAACATGAACATCGTTCGTTTGCACGTACAGAACTTGGTTCCTCTTACACATTTCCTTCTATCATGAGCCCCAACGATACTTCGACAAGAACCAGTACTTCCACTCCATCGCCACCGAAACCCTGAGATACGCCACTTCACTTGCAAGATGCCCGACTTCACAGGTAAATGCAGTCCAATTAGGGTTCGTGCACGGGAGACTGATACCTGAACAGCTGCGGACACTATCCGTGTTCTTGTCGCTACCGATAACCATGTAGGCTACAACGAACGCGATCCGATTCGCGGCGACGACAGCTGGAAGTCTTTCCACGAGGTGATGTGCCTGGCCAAGGAACGCGACGTCGACATGGTCCTTCTCGCAGGCGATCTCTTCCACGAGAACAAGCCTAGCCGGAAGTCGATGTATCAGGTCATGCGGAGCTTGCGGATGAACTGTTACGGCGAGAAGCCTTGTGAGCTGGAAATGCTGAGTGACGCAAGCGAGCAGTTTCCCGGCGCTTTCAACCACGTCAACTACGAGGATCCGGACATCAACGTTGCGATACCGGTCTTCTCGATACATGGTAACCATGACGACCCGTCGGGCGAAGGCCATCTCGCTGCGCTCGATATCCTGCAGATGTCAGGCCTGCTCAACTACTATGGCCGAACTCCTGAGTCAGACAACATCCAGGTCAAGCCCGTGCTGTTGCAAAAAGGCAACACTAAACTTGCTCTATACGGCCTCAGTAATGTCCGCGACGAACGTCTTTTCCGGACTTTCCGCGACGGCAAAGTCAAGTTCTTCCAGCCCAACACCCAGAAGGACGACTGGTTCAACTTGATGAGCGTACACCAGAACCATCACGCTTACACCGAAACCGGCTATCTGCCTGAGAACTTCCTACCTACCTTCATGGACCTGGTTGTCTGGGGACACGAGCATGAGTGCAAGATCGATCCACGCAGCAACGCAGAGCAAGGCTTCCGCGTCATGCAGCCAGGCTCCTCGGTGGCGACTTCGCTAGTGCCCGGCGAGGCCCAGACGAAGCACGTCGCGATCCTCAAGATTCGAGGCAAGGAGTTCGACTGCGAGACCATACGCCTAAAGACCGTCCGGCCATTCGTCATGAAGGAGATAGCACTCAAGGACAGTCGCGAGATGCGCGAGATCGCTCAAAAGGACGACAACAAGCCTAAAGTCACTCGCTATCTGGAAGGCGTGGTCAGCGAGCTCATCGATGAAGCTAAGCAGCAGTGGCGCGAAGCACGGCAAGAAGCAGGCGAGGACGAGGAAGATGAGAATGAGGAGACACCTCTCCCGCTGATTCGCTTACGGGTCGAGTACACCGCTCCCGAAGGTGGCAACTTCGAAGTCGATAACCCCCAACGCTTCTCCAGCCGCTTCCTTGGCAAAGTCGCGAACGTCACGGACGTCGTGCAGTTTCACCGTAGACGTCAGGCTACGAAATCTATCAAAGGCAAACCTGACATGCCGGACGAAGACCGCATGGCTCAGATGGGCCTCGATAGCGTCCAAGTTGAGAAGCTCGTGCAGGAGTTCCTGACCGCACAGTCTCTCACCATCCTGCCACAGAACAACTTCTCCGACGCCGTGGGCCAGTTTGTGAACAAAGATGACAGGGACGCTATGCAGGAGTTTGTGGAGAAGAGTCTGAAAGACCAGGTGCAATATCTCATTAGTGGCGAGGAAGAAGATGAGTTTGATGAAGAGCGCATGGCGGATTTGATGGAGGAGTTCAAGTCGAAGATGGAGGCGAGGTTCTCGAATGGGGAGGTTAAGAGGGGGGCGAAGAGGAAGGGGAGTAGGAAGCCGAAGCCGGATTACTGGGATAGTGATGTTGATGGGCACTGGGAGGAAGATCCGGCGTCTGTCATTCGGGATGATCTGCAGGATGGGGAGGGTGAGGAAGAGGATGTGGATGCAGGAACTAAGACGACGGCGACGAGGGGTAGGGGTAGAGGCAGGGGTGGTAGAGCGGCAGCGGCAGGCACGACGAGAAAACCGGCCGCTGCTACGAAGAAAGCTCCCGCGAAGGCTACAGGAAGAGGCAAGAAAAAGCCCGTCTCCGAATCTGAAGAAGAGGAAGAAGAAGATGTAGTCATGATCGACTCCGACGATGACGAGGATGAGGACTCCGGGCTCTTCGTCAAGCCTGGCAAGAAAGCTGCTCCCACCAAGAAGGCGCCGGCCAGAGGCACACAGAGTCGAGCCGGTACACAGAGTAAGGCTACGACTGGTCGGCAGACACAGATCTCTTTTGGAGGGAGTCAGGCTAGTCAAGCCAATGGTACAGGGACGAGGGCAAGTGGCAGAGCTACAGCGAGTAAAGCGCCAGCGAAGCGTATACAGGAGCCGAGTGATGACGAGATTAGTGACGACGATGCTTTTGAGCCTCCGCATCCTGCGGCTAGTACGAGGGCTAGGGCGGGGAGGCGGTAGATGAGATTCTGAGAGAAGGAGGTACGGTACGGCAAGGAAGCGATGGAGTGATGATATGGTTTCGGCGCAAGTATGGCATGGCATAGCGAGGCGTTAACAATGGATTTTATATGGGTAGCTACAGAAGGGAGACACCACGGCCTGTGCTTCAAATTATACCGCAGCCATGAGAACCTTTCCCCGTGATTCAAAGGCTTGTCACGACAACCTTACATCACGCCTTTGGGCCCGACACCCCACGTCTTCCGCTTGCTCATGTTGATGGTTCGAGCGAGCAGCCTTCAAATGAGCCCAACGGCAACTCATCTCAATCATCTCTAGCTGGCATAGCACAGCATGACTAGCTACACTCTCCTTCAACTCATCGCCCTTTCATTGACTGGGGAGTGCAGTGCGCGACGCTGCGTAAGCCCTCACAGCTCGCCATCCTCTTTGCTCTCCACTATCTCCCTCTCCCCTCCTCTCCTGATCCACCCTCTCCTTCCGCTTCTTACTCTGCTCGAGGAGCATGAGCTGCATCTGGTAGTCCTGCAGTGCCCGCTCACCAGCGGATGAATCAGCCGTATAGGCCGGTTGGACAGCTGGAGCTGCTGGGTTGGGATGCTGAGCATTACCGTCAGCTAGACTATGGGCGTCAAGTTCGATGGAAACCGGACCGTCGCGAGGTATGATGATTAGTAAGCGGTTATTCTGGTGCTGGAGAGCGTGAGATGGGGGGCAGGACTTGCAGGTTGCGCGTAATCTGCCGGCCGCCTGCGGTGCGGTAGGACATAAAGGAGTCCTCAGATGGAAGAGGGGGCTGCTGGGTGTTGGGGGTGGTAGTAGGCATTGCTGGGGATGTATGGTCTGGTGGAGGTGAGTGGTCTCGGGATGTGGTTGAGCAAGTGGTGGAAGTAGGATGGGATGAGCTTTTGGCGGGTATGGTTCAGGAAAATGTGTAGGACGGCGTGATGAAAGGTGTGGAGAGCACAGAGGTGACATGGATGCTTAAGTGAAGCGGAGAGTTACAGGGTGATTCGACAAGAAGAGGGATGACACTGTCACATGCAGTAGCTGTCTGCCGCCATGGCGCAGATTACAGGGTGTTGTAGACATTTGAGCTGCATGAGACAGTATGCTGTGTAACAGAGGGGATTGTGCTCGGCGGGCTTGCCGATCCGTCACATAAGGGCAGGACGGTCGGATTGGAAGTTAAAGATATGGCACCTTTACCGTCCCGCCTCTATGCCTCTGGCCGGCGGTTTCGACTGAGCGATACGAGTCGCCAAGTATTCAAGTACTCAATAATGGGTCGAAGAAGTGCGATCACGGTCCAGTCCCGAGAGTTTGCTACCTGCGAAACGTTGTAGCGGGCTTGCGATCTTCGAGTCGTAGTCATACCCTCCGTCCAAGGCCATCACGGTGTCGGCTTCCCACTTGTTCACTGTCTGATTTGGAAGGCTCGTACGGCGCTGATGACAACTGAGGGAGGATATGAAGGCGTTCGCGATGGCCGTCTGTATCGTTGCTGCCTGGTCTTCTCCTGTATCTGCTCGTTGCGCTCCCTCTCGCGACAGCATCTTTGGCATAGCATACGCTTTCTCTCATGCCATCGCACAGCATTCGCACAGCGTTCACATAGCATTTCCATTCGTTATCGCAAAGAACGATGCGCTACCTCACCCACCTCCTCCTGCACCAACTCTCCACCGAAGCAAAACCCGATCGGCAACTCCGGGACAACTTCGGCCTGGATACCGCGGCATGCTTCTGCTGCCACCTGAAATCACATGCTACGCCCGCTTCGCATTGCAACGCCGACGCATACAAAGCATCGCAATCAACATTTTCCCTCGACCACAGCAACAACAGGAGAAGCAACACAGCATCATCGGGAAATAGCAGCATCTCCTCGGCCACCGTTGATATCGAGCTCTCCGTCCTACAACCCGCGCACGCGAAGGCGAACGTTAGGGAAGGTGCGGGAGCTTTGCACGTGTCAGACGGCGCAAGTGAATGGGCGAGTGAAGTACAGTCAGCATGGCTTCACAGGACACGCAGTCGCAGCCGCAGCCCTCTTCCTCTTCCTCAGGCACATTGCCGGACACACAACCGCTGTCTGCCACCGAGCCCAATACACAACAACCACCTGCCGAGCCCTCACTAGACCATACCAACAACGACGACGCAGCAGCAGCAGCAGTACCGGACGACCACGACATCGAAGCCGAAATCGGCATGAACGACGACACCATGAACCTCGACACCACCTCCTCCGACAACCCCACCACCTCCCAACCCCCGCCTGCACACCTCACCAACGGCGACACCACAACAAACAACACAACCCTCCCCCCCACCACCGAGCCCCGCATCCCGCAAAAGAAAGACGCCAGCCTACGAGAATTCCTAGGCAAGATGGACGACTATGCGCCAATAATCCCAGATGCAGTAACGGACTACTACCTCTCCCTCGCCGGCCTCCCACCTCCACCCCAAACCGACCGTCGGCTCGCACGGCTCATGGCGTTAGCTACACAGAAATTCATCGCCGATATAGCTGCAGACGCGTATCAGTACTCTCGTATTCGCTCCACAAACACTACCTCAAACAATCCTTTGACGGGTCTCGGTGGCGCGGCAGGCTTTGGTGCGACAAAGGGTGCCGGTGAGGGTGGAGAGGGCGGGGGCGGAGCGAAGGGAAAGAAGGGTGATGGGAAGGCTGCCCCGTTAGGTGGGCCGAGGGCGGGTTTCGGGGGTGGAGGGGCGGGAGCGGGGCAGGGGCGGACGGTGTTGACGATGGAGGATTTGGGGATGGCGGTTGGGGAGTATGGGGTTAATGTTCGGAGGGGGGAGTTCTACCGGTAGGGAGTGGAATTGGGGTAGGGGTATTGAACTGGCGCTGTGAGGGTGGGGAGTATATTGGCGTTTGAGGGTATCGATTTCATTACGGTTGGGATACCTAAGGAATACGGAGCAAGGGACATGACGTTCTCGGCCCGGTGAGCCTTGAGAAGCTGGAGTTTTTCGATATTGCTAGCTGTAACACTACGAATTGACAAGACGTCTGCTCTTCCCCTTCTCGACTTCATCAGGTACGCCACCCCCCACTATATGCAACGAACTGCACGTGTGCAGGGAACATCATGCAGGGCCCGGGCCAACCGTTACACGACATCTGCTCGCTACCGAGCCGCCCGGCATTACATATTTCGCTACGCTAGGTACATAAGTCTGAACGGTCTTTCCCTCACGTCGACTCATCTATGGCCATCACATCATAAGATATCAAGCACATAAGGTCACCACAACAGTACGTTCCCATCCGCCTAAACGCTCCAGCTTAGCTAGCCGCCGTCGCTAACCTGTATAACTCCCGAAACGACCATACGAAACGCGAGAACATTTCAGAGTAAAGAAGCTGGGAGCTGACCAACCTACAGACCCGCCCAGCCACGACCAAAGCCTACAGTAGCCGATTACATGACCCAGCTCCAGGCGCTTGAGGGACAGAATAAGCAGCGCCTGCAAAAGGCGCGGATGGGCACGCTGCCATTAAAGTGTTCGAGGTGTCCGTGGACTTGTACGGATAGGGCGGAGCTTGAGGTGCGATTTGGCCATGCCAATATCCCCCCTCGGGAAAGCAATTGGGGAAGTCTTGGGATGCTGACGTCTGTGATGCGTTGGTAGAGGCATTGCGGGGAGCACCGACGTCTTCGAGAGGAGCTGAGGAAGTGGGGGAGTAGATTGTGAGGGCCACCCGCTGCTGTGTGTTTGGCTGGTGCGAAAGTTCGAGGTTCTGGGTTAGGGAGATGTTAAGGTGACTGAGGAGAGCGAGACGGCGTCTTTTGCGCCAACACACTGTCGATTTTGACTTGAGAGCTGAAGTACTGCTGCTTTCAGTGGCGCCCATCTAGCTGTGCGATCTCTCGTGTCTTGCGCGCGCAGAGCCGTAGCTCACCGGCTTTCGATCTACACACCCATCACCTCACGCCGAATGGTGTCTTCCAGCCTGCCTCCCACCCTCGCGCGGCCGAGGGAACTCACTGCTCCCTTCCCGACGCTCTCCACCATCCCGACCCACAAAGTCATCGCTAGGACGTCCGCCATTGCCTCCACCAGCACCCGCTCTTTGATAAGCCATCATCTCCGGCACCGGGTTCTTCGTCCTTACCACAAGCCCGTTCCTCACTAGCTTGAGACTCACCCCTCCCCCTCCGCCCCTATACTTCCACGTCACCTCCCCCCAACGTCTGTACAGTCCCTGGATCCCTCGCCGCTGCAGCCGCAGCAGTGGTCCTTACCGAGCGGTCGACGGCAACGAGACGGTTACGGAAGACGATACTGTGGTCTTCGACCCGTGCCGCGACTTCGGGGAGTTGGGAAGCAGTGTTGACGTAGTTGGTCGCATGGGCGCGTTGGTTGATGGCATGGGCGCGACGGAAGGCTGTGAGCTCTTCTGGGGTCATGTTAGCGAGGAGGGAGGCGAGGTTGGATGGGTTGGGTGGGAAGGGGGTGCTGTTGGGGTTTGTGGAGGACATGGTAATGGATGTCCTCGGGTGCGGTTGTGTTGTAGAGATGGCTGTGTACCTGCACAGAATGCTGTTTCGTGAGCAATGCGCTGTTGGTGAGAGAGTAGTGACAGTCTTCTACAACTCGAAACTTCTGTGCGAAGAAGGTGAGAGACGATTTCGCAGTTCATGAGCTGCTCAATATACGTGGTCGCTGGCTCGAGGGAACAATGGCTATGTGCGTTAACCTTGACGCTGGAACATTGCCTTTGTTGTGCAACACTCGGTAAGGCACCAGAGTATTCACGCACCTCTTCCCAGCAGCACGAAGCATTGGAACAGTAGATTCTGCTTCGGCCACAGCATTCAAATCCAATATATGGATACGTGAGAGCGTCTGATGCTCCGTCAGGATGCTTTTGCGTGGGCTTGGGCTTGAATGTGACGGTGATATCAAGGCCGGCGAACAGGATGTGTAGTGCATTGTGCGCATCTCGAGCTAGCCTCCCTTGCCTCTGGCGACACCAGACGCTGCAAGATTGCTCTTGACTACCACATCCGTAGCGAGAGCCTGGTGCGAGCATCCGCATGGCATCAGGCGAGCTCCGCCCTCAAACCCATGACTCCACCGCCTCAACAATACACCCCGCCACCTCCTCCGCCCTACTGATAAACGCACAATGCCCCCCATCCACCGCAACAACCTTCCACTCCACCCCACAATTCTCAATAAACATACTCTGCGCAGCAGGCAGAAACGTCTGATCCCTTAGCGTCTTGATACAGACCCTCCTCCCGCCATCAAAGCCAGGATCCTGCCAAAGCGGCTTTAGTACTGGTGTCGTGAGGGCCGAGAGGCCGGTAGGAACATGGCTCGCCTTCAGCTCCTCATGCATAGCGGGGTCGGTATCATTATGCAACGTCTCGATGATCGGGTCGAAGATCAGCAGGCCTGGCGCTGGCTACAACAAAGATCACAGTCAGCGAACAACGTCGTTCAAAACGAGGACGACGGAGGCAACGCGAAAACTTACACTATCCACCCGACAAAACGCCGGCAACGCCCCCCCGAGAAACTCAAGCTGCGACTCTCCCTCCCTCGGCATAGCGAACGACATATACACCAATCCCAACACACCACCCCTCAAGCCCTTAACTTCTCTCTCAGTCTTCGTGACAGGCTCCGTAGCGCCTCCGAGAGTCGTCGCGCCGAGAGAGTGCGCGTAGACTACGACGTCTTTGCCTTCGTGGAGTAAGGGGAGGAGGTGTCGTTGCATTACGTACTTGCCGTCTTGGGCTGCTGAGCAATTGAAGGGATCGCTGGGGTTTGCGCTAGGTAGAGCCGTCACGGCGGTTGGGTAGTTTGATGCGTGGAGATGAGGGATTAGGCGGTTGTAGCAGGGTTCTAGTGTGAGACCGCCTGTGACGAGGAGGATTGTTGGTTTTGGGGAGGGAGTCATTGTTGTGGAAGAGGAGGATCAGGTAGCTGGCAATCGGAGTGATGGCCGGGCAGTCATGTAGTCCGTACCATGAGACCGACTTTATAGCTGTTACTGACTGTACTTTTCATGCACCTCCCGGCCCAAGTTGCCCGTTTGGGAAGCAAGCAGGGCTGACATCAGCCGCGCCAAGCGTTCGCGCGTTGAAGTTGCTTACCATGCAGCTCCCACACGACAGGCGACACCGTCCTTTTGGGGAGACTCGTCGGAAATGACTTGTCGAAAGAAGAACAGGCAGATGTAGTCGTAGCCGCCGCCTCCGTGCCGTCGGGAGAAGTGAACACCGGTGAGCAAACCTGAGTTATGCGACGAAAAGTCACAGAGGTGAGGGACTCCAGCCAGAGTCCCCGACGCGCTCTTCTTCCAGGGCTAAGATGCGATACCTCCGTGGCCGTGCGAAGGCGTATTCAAGCGTCCTCTGACGTCCAAAGGAGAGGAGCGTCGCGAGCGAGACGATCATTGACGGTGACTTGTAATGGCTCTCCGAATCTCGGTAGTGAGGTCAACCCTGCTCGGCACCTGCTCCAGTATTCCCTGCTGCCGTCATGGAGGCCGGCAAAGCCGTGTTGAAACTTCCCTGAGCTCCAAGAGCTCTCCTTTCATACCATCACCCTCCGCAGTCCCCCCGTACCACCCAGCACCCTCCTCCCCGTCACCGCATCCCTTCCCAACCCCCTCCCCCACCTCCCCTCCCGACTCCCCCCACCCTCCTCAAACCACCCCTTAGCCGCCTCCTCTTCCTCCCCATCACCATCCCCATACTGCCTACCTTCCATAAAAGCCTCCTGACGAGGATGGGTACCGTCCACCCACTTGTAGATCCAAGTATAGCA
>Ga0068629_1000245_pt1 | contig 14429 bp, 11 predicted proteins | sample InSIn3gowninarea_FD_77432 | JGI IMG/M metagenome (GOLD analysis project Ga0068629, IMG submission 77432) | Clean room microbial communities from NASA Spacecraft Assembly Facility at Jet Propulsion Laboratory, Pasadena, California, USA -... ...
AATTATCTCCCTATTATCACCCAACTAGAGAAGACATTTGATGGCGGACCCGAGAAGTTAGTCTACTACCATGAGTTCATGTATCAACACGATTGGCTAAGACATGCACCGGAAAAGTATAATGGCATACTGAAAGTAAGGATTCCCTTGAGAAAGGAAGTGGAGGAGCAAATGAGCCAATATCTTTACCCATTGAAATTCCAAGGGGATGACAATAGCGTGAGGTGGAAGGAGGCAGTCTTGGCAGAGGCACAAAACTTGATAGATGAGCATCTCGAGGTTGAAGACCTCAACCTACTCAAGGTAGGCCAACCCATTCATCACGAGAGACAGATGGTTCTCTGGAAGTCTCAGATGCAGGCAACGTCTAAGAAGATTGGGGACTACCTCAGGCAGAGTGGCAACACGATGGGCATGATCGCCCGGGTAGTACGGAAGATTATGGCATTCTTGAAAGAGACCATTGACTCGTACGGTCTTACCGATGAGGAACAGAACACCGCCTCCACCAGTGCGGGATCAAATCTTGCCACCTGCAGATTCTCTAGGAAAATCTCTCTTTGGTTAAATGGATATTTTTTGGTTGTTGTTTACAAACTTGAATTTGATTGGTGTAGGGATGAGGTTTTGCTCTCGCCAGGTCAAATCCATCAAACTCATTAATGATCTGACTGGTGCAAGGATGAGGTTTTACTTACGTCGGTTCAGATCTGGATATTCATATCAGATTTTATTTGCATAGATTAGGCATTGTAGGCGGTGGCATTTATGTTTCGTCAGTATTTGAAATGCCACTTGCATAAAGACATGTCTAGGATAAGATTTTGTTTTGATATGTGTGCCACTTGTAGCGCACCATATCAGATTTGATGTCTTTAGGGCAACACTTCTGGTGGCCTATTTATACTCCATCCGGGGCAGGTAGAAGGGGATTTTCTGCATTTCACAATACTAGTGCATTCATGGTTTGGCAAGATTTTACAATTTTGTACATTTTATGTTGCACTTCTGCATATTGAATACAAAGGATACTACATACTAGCATTTGCAGTTGTGAAGATTGAAAGTATTCATGCTTTATCATTGAATATCATATGCTGTTGATTTCATTCTGGAATAGTGTTTTTTGAAGCAAGCTAAGAAATTTGTCATTTGTGGGATCATACATGTTCTAAATGATTTTTATTGCTTAAGTTCATTCCCTTTGAAAATTGAGAGTTTTAAGGGAAGCTGGTTGCATATCTTTTGAAGTGGTTTCAATTATTCATTGTATGGTTTGCACACAAGTGGATGTATTCTGAGGTGTATAGCTTGTCTCTATGACATTCAGTTAGAGTATTTGTATTTACATGGTCGTTTTCTTTCACCTCACCCCGTTAAGTCTTCCACCAAGACCCTATAACTCCCCGCTCTCTTCTGGTAGTAACTTGAGCACTTCTATTGCTATTTGCTGCCCGGCTTGATAAGTGAATAAATACTCTTAAAGAATCCGGAGATGACCTGCCAAGGCACCGCATCATTGGTGATGATTCCCCAAGCTTATTTTTGTATTCCTATGCACTTGTCCCTACATTTGTGATCTTTCTTGGCTTTCGTTCACATTTGTAATCTTTCTTCCTATGTGGAAAGAATCACAGTGTGAATTTCCCTTGTATACTGTCTAACAACATGCATCTCTATCCTCTGAGCCCAAGTCCATATTCCACGTGAGCGCTTGGGGTAACCAGTCCTTTTAGGCAAAAACAAGTAACACTATTTTCTCCATGACTTGTGCATGTTTTGGGTGAGGAAAGAAAAAAAACCAACACCTGGTTCTTGCTAAAAAACTATCAGTGTTTCTCCCATTAGCCTAGCAAAACTAGCTTACTTTCCTTGATTTTGGCAACTTAGAAGGTTTATTATTGATTTTTGTGGACTGCTTCATGGGTTCTCCCATCAGCCTAGCAACACTAGCTTACTTTCCTTGATTTTGGCAACTTAGAAGGTGTTGTGCCTCTAAACAACACACTCCAAAATCTTGCGATTCTGGGGACCCTTTGCCAAAACAGGTCCTTGTACATACATAGTCGGGTCTAAGTGCCTTTGAAAGTTCAAATCTTGGGACAATATCTTCTCCCCCCCACCAGCACGTCAAGGTCATCCAAGGTTAGTAAGCTTGTGTTAAAATTACAAAATCACCAAAAATTTGGCTAAGTCTGGAAAAGTTGAAACTATGTCTAGGTGAGCCAAGGAAACCCAAGCCAGCCCTAGTCAAGTCAGGCCGAACTGGGCTTGCCTTAGGCTCGACGCATCTCTTAAAAAGTCATAATTATAACTTATGAAAAGGTGCGCTCGAACTGAAAACATGTTCGGGCAGAACAATGAAATCAATATGGCAAATTGGCACCCTTGCATGGTTGGCACACCTTTCAAAAAGACATAATTATGTCTTTTGAAACGGTGCGCCCAGTTTGGGAGGGCAACCGATCAAGACAGGGAGAAGCGTTGGAACAAGATTGCTCATCACGGATGCATGGCTAGAAAAGGAAGTGAAAATTTGGCTAAGGCATGGAGCTCGGAGCAAGGTCACTAGCGAGGCATGCACAGGAAGAATGAAGCACACCTTTCAAAAAGTCACATTTTTGACTTTTGGAAGAGTGCGCTAGGCTTAGGAGTGAGCCAAAATGCAAAATCTCGAAATTTGACTAAGTCTGGGCGAGTAGAAAAGAAAAACTCAGCCTCAGGCAGGCCTTGGCAAGATGGTGCACCGTTCAAAAAGACATAATTTTGTCTTTTGAAAAGGTGTGCCCAAGAAGAGAGCTTCGGTATGTGAGGCGCACCTTTCAAAAAGACATAATTTTGTCTTTTGAAACGGTGCACCCAAGGTGGATGCATGCCCAGTTTGAGTGCACCATCCGGAAAGACATAATTATGTCTTTTTGAAAGGTGCGCTCTACTCCAGGCAGCTTGCAGATGGCGGTGATGAGCAACGTTGATAAGATGGAGTCTCCAGGGCAAAATGGACAAATAGAATTGGAAGGCCTCCAGGCCCCACGTTCAGTCATTGACAATTGGACATGAAATTCCGAGTCGACATGCATCTCGAGGGCAGCCATGTGGGGGATTGTGATCGTCTCCTTCTACCGGCGCAATTAGGATTTTCCTAAAACCCTAAAATTTTTCTATAAATAACAAGGATTGGGATCCATTTTTGCATTTATCAACTCAGTTTCTCCTAAGCATTTGTGTCAAATAGAAAATAAACATCCAATGGTAGAGACAAATCCTAAGACACAGAAGCAGGAGGTAGAATTGGAAGGAGAGGTGATAGTTAACGAAGCTTCGTCAATAGCAAGGCTCACATTTGATCTGGCAGCGTTGATGATGGCAGGACACGAGGATCGTGACCAGACAGTACACAATGAGTCTACAAAGACTCACTATGTAAATAGGTTCGTGTTCAAGGTCAACAATACACTATCAGTCACCAAGGTCTTCACAAACAAGGATCCTGAGAAGTCCCAAGACATGGAAGTACGGACACTGAAGACTGAGATTGGTGATGTTAAGACCACCAGGATGAAACGCATTAAAGAAATCACCCGACTGGCCAAGGAGCTGGAGGAGAATCACGAAAAGGCAAGTCGTGAGGAGGAAGTCATTCTCCTCTAGCCACGTCGTCTATAAGGGGAGATGACCACACCGAAGCAGGAAGACCCCGAACCGGTGGCTGACGGGAACCCCAAAGCAAGTGTTGTAGGAGAAGAAGGATGCTCTCAACTGGTTGAAGGTGAAGGCCATAAGCCAAGTAATGCAAAGGTCGTGGAGTTGGCTAGTGCAGATGGACTTGAGGAGAAATGATGAGGTGTGTTGTTGCAAGCGCAACATTATTTTACTTTATTTTATTTTCATGAATTTTCTATTTTCAAGTACGGACTTCAAAAAATATTTAAGTTTGGTCCAACCTTGTGATGGATGACGATATACTCCCACAAGGTTGGAAGCAATCTTGTAATGCCAGGTGGTAAATTACTACTGGACCATGTTTTATTTTCTTGAAGTTCGCAATTAGGGTTAGGGCAACACCAGGGTTGCCAACTTAAACTATTTATACCCCATTTTGCCTCATTTGAGAGGGGATTTGACACTATTTTGACATAATACAAGACTTATGCAATTTTGTTGTTTCAAATTCTCTAAGTGTTAAAATAGGGTGTATGCTTATATGCTATGGACGTTTGCTTCTCATGTATGAAAGTAAATTTGAATGAGTAGTTGATAAGTGCTTGTCAATCTTGTTCCATTATTGCAATTGTTGATTGTATCACTTGGTGCATCTCATACGTTTCTAATCGAATTGGGTGAGAGATAAATGCAAATCTTTAGAAGTGATGGAATAAATGGTTAGCAGTAATGATTTGCTTTTTGTATTTAGTTTTGAGCTATTCTTGGATGCCTTGTTGATGTCATTTGCCTTGGGGACCTTAGCCTTGGTTTGTTTGACATGCCCTGTTGTACTAATCAACCCATTTGCCCACCACTTCTCGCTCCGCTTGCTAGACCATTCGTGTTGTTGGCTAGCAAGATTGGAAAAGGGTTCTAAGGCACCTGTCCAGAGGCCCAGCAAGCCGACTTCAAGAAGCCATGTCTCAAAACCATGAGTTTGTAAGCTCATAGCCTATAAAGATACTATGTCATCTCACCACCTTTCCCTTTTAGTACCTTTTTCTTTATTTTTCACTTTTTTCTGCAACTTTTGCACCCCATTTTCCCTTTTCTTTTGAAATAGTATTGTTGTACCCCATCTAGCAAACTCAGAGTGTCTTGGTCCATGCTGGGTCAGCATCGGCAACAACTTTAAACATCTCATCCCGCGTTGGGTTGTTCTAGTGAGTCGAGAAGCTTCCCTAATCTTATAACGAACCTTTGGGGTAACCAATCTCCATAGCAGGGAGGGGTCACACCCTCTCACCTAAGTTGTTGGAGCTCTTCCCGATCTCTCGAAAAGGGTGTAGGAAAGAAAAACCGCCCAACAGAAGGTTTATTCTTGATTTTTGTGGACTGCTCCATGGGTTGTCCTCTAGATTCCTCTCCTCTCTTGTCCATGAGTGGTTTCTTTTTCTTCATAGTATGCATTTCCTTTTTTTCTATGTTTTGCTTCTTTCTTTCCTTCCCTTTAGCCTTCATCTCTTTAGATTTGTTAGCTTTTGAATCCATTTTTGAAAAAGATAAGTACCTGTTACAGCAAAATAAAGTTAGTCCTAGGCTAAAATGGAGTAGACTTGGACGTCCATGGGGAAAGAGGGGTGAACTAGGCTAATTCAATAGGCCATGGAATGATGTAAATAGGACAAATAGGCGAAAAGGTGACACAAGAACAAGTAAGGTTGCTTCTAGGAATTTCAGGAAATGAGGCGACCTGTTTTAAATAGAAAAAAATGCAACTTTTGGAAGGTTGAATTTGCTTAATGTAAGATTAAGATCTTAAAAATATGCGACCATGAGACAGGTATCCTCAACTCATTGGAATGGGAAGTAATCAACAAAAATCATTAAAATGGGTTGCCTCATTTAGGAGCATCAGTACCTTAAGACTAAGAAAGCATGTTACCTTTCTTACCTACTTCAGATTTAAATCCTCTCAACCTTGATGCGTCCCTTTTCTAATCTCTCAATGCTTGGCAAATGGTAGAAATTATGTGTCACTTTGATCTGGTTTTATAGATCTAAGCTTGGAGATTTGAACTTTCAAATTTTGACACAATTGGGGTCCTTCTAAGGGAAGTCGCACATTTTTGGAAGTTTGAATTTGCAATAGAGGAAAAATAAGCGACACAATGCCTAAGATTGGGAGCTTCTTGGTCCTTGAAAAATTACTATGTCTTGGGACATAGGATCCTGAAAAACTTACTGATTTGGAATGCCTTTTCGAACTTGGAATTTGAATTTTGATACTACAAGATAGGTCGCTTACTTTTTCTTTCTTGAAATCTCAATATTTTGGAATCATGCGACTTGTTAAATTTCACTTCTTTTGGTGTACCAATCAAATACCAATGCTTTGGAATACTCCCAAACTAGGTCAACTATTTTATCCTTCTTGCTTTTGCAACCTCTTAGAAATGTGCAACCAAAAAATGCTTGGCAACCTGTGCGATCCAAGTGAATTCTAGAGTAGACAATTTGAGATTTATCTTAGAATTTATAGGTTTTAGCGGCATGTGGTAGTTTGCATGCTCTTGATAGGTGAAATGCAGACACTTGGCAAGAGGATGACAACAAATCAACAATCTAGAGAGGTCACATGTTTTTGGGAGCTTGGCTTTGTAAAGTCTGTAAAGCGTGTGACCTAGGCATACTTTGTGGAGTGTGTGACCTCCTTTAGAACTTGGAAAATTTGTGCAAGTAAAAGAGGATCTCTTTCTTTTATACCCCTTTTTAGGTCGCTTGTTTTAAGTCCCTTGAACTAACATACATCTGAAACCGTGCTACCAACTTTCATCTTCCAAATGGACCGGGAGCTACTATCATCTATGTCGCATGCTTTGGAGCACTTGAAATTGTAATGTTTTGAAACCAAGCAATCAGCTTGTAGCTTTAAGAATGTGCGGCCAACTTGACAATAAGTCTTGTAAAGTGAAATTGTGATGCCTTCATAGATTGGAGGAGCCTTTTTAGCTAGGTTGCATTTTTTTGGCACTTGAATTTGCAATGTCTAAAAAATGAGCGACCATCTCATACTCTTGAAATTGTGTGACCCACTTGGATTGTAAGCCTTGTAAGCAAAAAAGTGAAATAGTGGAGCTTTATAGATTGGAAAATGCTGCTCAACTCAGTTCGCATGTTTCTTATCACTTGAGTTTGCAATATCTCAAAAATGGGCAACCACTTTAAACATCTGAAATTGAGCAACCAACTTGGGCCAGTCTTGCGCAATGCTGGGGTAAAATAATGCCATTTTATAGGCTGAAGGTGCCCTTTGAACCAGGTCGCTTGATTTGAGACGAATGGCTTGGTCATACGTTTTGATTTCCGTTGACATCACCATGAAACCATGTAACCAAGCATATTGAGCCAAATTTTTGAATGCAAATGATGTTTCAATGTAGTTTTTGTGACATCCCAAACGATTTGTTGAGCAATTTCGTATTGGCTCATCTGTATTCTAGCTATTTGTTATGTCATGTTGTCAATTATGTCACTCAAGCAGGAGACCTTGGTCTACGGACCCCATTGTGAGTCCAATCATGGGACATCTCTCCTTGAGTAATGTCAGTCTGTATTGCCATGGGTAATCCCGGCTTATGGGAATCCCATTACTGTTATGTGTTGTTTGAGTCCTTGGGAAGCGTGCCAACTTTGGGAGAGCTCTACATACCCCACGTTAGCACTGGGGAGCATTCTGGATTCCATGTTAGCTTTAGAGACCGTCCTGGACCCCACATTGGCTCATTAGACCATCAGGGATCCCACGTTAGCTTTAAGCATCATTATGGCCCCCACATTGACACATTGGGCTGTTATAACCCCACGTTAGCATTATTGACCGTTTGCCTTTCCCAATGGAAAATTAGACTGGTTTGAACATCGATTGACATAACCATGCACGGGGGAGGTTATAAAATGAGGTTGAGCCCCATTATGGACATACAATTTGATTATTATTATTCTTCTTCATCTGGACGGATACTCAAGACTTAGCGGTGCCGAGCACACTTCCTGGACGGCATTCAGAGGAGCAGCAGGGGTTGGGAACTTGTCTCTGTTGGCTAAGGTGGGTCACCTAGCCCATTCCGGTGGCATACCGAGGGTGAAGCTTCTACCACAAGGTTGCTGAGATTCAAGGAGTCTTCTGCTGGAGGTTCCAAGGGTTTCGAGGGAGCAAGCCTTTCCCGTTGTGTGGAGTCAGTTGTGTGTAGTATTGTTGAGGGTTGAAGCCCTAGTGTCATTGTATGTCTTGTATGGTCCATTCCGGGCCAAGGAAAATAACAAAAATATCATTCTGTGTGTGGTCGTTTGTGTATGTGCAGCTGTTTGGGTATTATTGTGTAGTTTTGGTGTATCTCATTGTGAGGTTTATTCATGTGTTTGTTTAATGTGGTGTTGAGGGTTTTGTAATAACATTGTCTAAATCCATATGCCCATCGTTGGCATTCTATGCTATGTAATTGTGTTGTAGTGTGATTGCAGGGTTGTTTGAATGTCGGGGAGGCCTTATGGTATTGTGAGTTTGTGTAGCTGGCCGTTGCATTCCAGAGTGGCTGTTTGCATGCTAGTGTGGCCGCATGGGTGCTTCGAGGGTTGGAAGTTTGCTAGGGTGGAACGTTGGAGGGCTAGGGTAGTTTGGTGCTAGAAGACCTAGCAAGAGAACCTTAAGACCAGCTGTTAGGGTTTGAGGAGCCGTTTTTGAAGGGACGCAATTTTGGACCATCACAATTTTATAGCCTTAGAGGGCTCGTGGCATCTTTTCATTAGTTGCCAAGGTCTTCAAAGTGTGGTCACATGATTTGGGGATCTTGAGTTGGTTGAATGATTTGGAGGTCTTGCATTTGCATCAACAGGAAAGTGTGCTATCAACTTGTGTAATGTCCCCAAATTGGGACATCTAGACGCTAACCCTCATGCCTATTCATTGTGATTTTTAGTACTTAGGTTGGGAGTACTTTATTTTTCAAAGAAAGTATTTATCATATTTATATTTGTGCCTTAAAGGTAGGCACTCGAAAAGGGCAAATTATATTTATTTGAGTTGTTAAAAGGGTCCATCAAGAGGAATTATCCCCCACCTCCAAGTCAGCCATGCTAGAGAGTTTTGGGGCCATTTAATATTTTATTATCCCCCCTCTCCTAGTCGGCTGCCTTTTAGGGTCATATTTGTAAGTTTGGAATGCTATAAAGTCAAGTCATTTGCTCACTTGAAGACATCATCTTGTACATTCGATCTTGGATCATTCAGAGTTTAGGGATGCTTGCCTTCTCTACCTTGGGGAGCACTCTAGAGACTTTTGCCATCTATATTTGCCATTTGTGAGCTTGCACCAACCATTGGGAGCCATCTTGAGATATGCGCCAAGCTTGGGAGCCTTTTTGGGATTTGTGCCAGCCTTGAGGAGTCTAGATTGAGCATCTTTGAGTCTTGAGTTTTGCCCTAGAACTTCTTACAAGCTTGTTACAGCCCTATACTTATTCTTGCTTGATTATTGATGATATTGGCTCTCATATTGTGCCTTGAATGTGAATGAATGTTCCTATATTTCTGCTATGATATTATAATTCGATGTGCAATGGAATAAATGTGGATTAGAGTGTTTTGGAGCTATATTATTGTTATGTTACAGATATGAAATTGTGCCCTAGTTTGCATGCTATATGAGCTTTGCATTTACTTTGATACCCTAATTTGTGAATGAATGCGGAATCAAGTAAGAAATTGGTTAAACCTTAGAAAGGTACATTACAATGGTATCAGAGCTCAATGTCCTGCCAGCTTGTGAGGCTTTCTTACATGCCAAAGCATCAATACTACACAAGAAGGAACAAAGATTTTTTGGATATTGAGAGTGAAAGTGAATAAGAAATGGATAAGGCAAGAGAGGCAAATCCAACACAACAATTTGCAACCATGGTAGACTTGCTAACTCAATTTGTGAAGAAGGTGGATGCACTTGCACCAACTCCACAAGCACAAGGGGGATCAAGAATCCCATTTAGGGCAGCAACACCAGATCAAAGGAGTGAAGAATTAGTCTGCCCTACTCGGCCATCTCTACCCAAGACGTCCATGCCCATGTTCTTGCAAGAAGCAGAAAACTCTAATGAGGGCCTTGACGTTTACTTCACTCAATATCAAGGTAAGAGTGCCAAATTCAAGCAAATAGTTACATTTGAAAGTTTTTTTAATATTATGGGGGAAAAGATAGGAAAAGGGAATGATTATCAAGACAAGAAACACCTACAAAAAATGCAAATACCTATGTTTGATGGTAACAACCCTACACCTAGGGCTTGGTTAGAAAAAAAGAAGCAGCTTACTTCACCCTTTGCCCTATGAGAGAGACATATGCAATCAAATTTGCCTCCCTTCCCCTTGATGGCATAGCATATGAATGGTGGCACAATGGTTTGACCACATTGGGGCATAACAAGATTGTGGACTTTGAAGAATTTTACAAAAGAGTTCTTGATAGGTTTGAGAGAAAGGATGAGGAAGAATACTTTAGAGAGATGGCCACACTTCAACAAATTACAACCGTGGTCACCTATGTTGAAGAATTTCAGTTATGGTTTCAGATGTATTGGATAAGAGGAAAGCTTTCCTCTTTATGAAAGGACTTAAGGAACCATTGAAAGGCTTGATCAAAGCTTTTGACCCACCTACTCTACAAGATGCAATCAAGAGGGTTCTTACTCTTGAAGATTGTACTCTTCCAAGAACCAAGCAAGTGACACCATATCATGGACCTAGCATGGGAGCACCATTCAAGAAAGACACTTCACCACCAAGGAGAGATTTATCAAGTGGGAAGTCCACACTTGCTCCTCCCATTACATACACAAGAACCAAGGATGAGAGGAATGAAATAAATGAATTAAGAAGGAACAATCTATGCTATAGTTGTAATCAACCTTGGACATCGTGTCACCGTTGTCTTGGCAAAGGAGCATTACATTGAGGTCTTTCCGGAAGAAGAGTCATCAAATAAGGAACATGAGACAATGATGAACATAATGAGGATGAGCCATCATATAGAACCATGAACATCCAAAGTCCCAATGCTAAGTCTACTACGCCAACGACATCAAAAGAAGGAACACTAGCTACTTTTGAGTGGAATGAATCAATATTTCACAATCAAGGTTCCAATGGAAGTTTTGGGATAGAAGGTTCTAGTTTTGATTGATAGAGGTGCTACTCACAACTTTGTAAATGAGAAGCTAGCCACTGCTAAGAAGATGAGGAATGAATCATTTATGGGTTTTGATGTGATAGTTGGAAATGGGAATATTACACCTTGCAGGAAGTATGTGACTATGATGAAGGTTAGTTTGAAAGACCACACTATTGAAGATGACTTCTTCATCTTTCCATTGGGCGATTCACCTCACATTGTCTTGGGGGTACAATGGTTGGTATCCTTTGGAGACTACATCGCCAACCACTCAACCTTGCAATTTAAGTTCAAGAGTGGAGGCCGTGAAATCACACTTCAAGGCATCAGAGAGGATCACACTTCAAGGCATCAGAGAGGACAAGAACCAAAATGCTTCCATTAAGATATTGGAGGAAACCGCATCAACTACCAAAGAAGAGATCGCCTCAATCATGGGAGCACAAGAGGATAGAAGGAGGCCATTGGAACCAAGGTGGACATTAACACCAAGGGGCATCTGTTATGACCCCATAACATGTATTAATGTTATATTTGTATTTATCCCACATATATTAAAATTGGAAGGTGTAGGGTCACACAAGGCTATTTATACGAGGCCTTCCCTATTGTAATGCATCCAAGGAATAAAATAACCTTTTGCGAAGAGAATTCGTTCTCTAAGAAGTGCCCCCCTCGAAGTGGGAAAAACGATTCTTATTAGCTAGTATTAGATTATAGTTATTTATTATTGAGTGGTTTCGTATTATTGAATGGTTTGATGCAATTAAGGTGGTTTGAATACTTTTATATGAAGATTACTGAATATTGTTGAATAATCCTTTATTTGAAATATCAGGTTCTTAACAAGTGGTACCAGAGCATGATCTTGGCACTTGTGGGTGGATTTGGAGAAGTTGAAGGGGTTTTTGGCTAGCTTGAGTGAATTGTTCATATCTCACAAATCCAAAGGTCTTTTAGGCTGAAATTTTGAGGGTTTGTAGAGAATCCCGTCAAGAAGGTTTAGACAAAATTTCAAGCAATTTGGATTTCATTTGTGGATCTTATAAGCATTTCAAATTTCGCAATAAAGTGGTTGTATAGGGTGAAATAAGGGGTTTTTGCTTTTGAAATTTTCGGAGAAGTTTGGTATAGATAAGAGCATCATTCTATCAAAATTTTAGATCGTTTGGATCTGTATTGGTTGATTTATGAGAAGATTTGTGTTTCCCCTTAAATACCCTAGATCTAGAATTGTGAAAAAAGGGCAAAAGTATTTGATCATATCGTTTTCATTGTTGTGAGGTTGCTGTTGAAATTTAAAGGGTTTTCAGATTTTTATCTCAAGAGTATATAGTTTAAATTTCAGAATTTTTAGAGTTGTATTGAATATTTTATGAGAAGAACATTGGGGTCTTCTTATAAATGCTCTAAGATCTAGAAGGGGTAAGGGTAAATCGACCGTATCTTTTTCAACCTTTTGAATTTGATTCTGAAGTGTTGTAGGTTTTTAGATATTAGTATCAGAAGTGTTTAATAAAAAGTTTAGGTTGTTACAAGAAGAATTGTTTGATTTATGATAAAATTGCTGATTGCAATTTTGATAAACAAAGGGTAAATGTGAAATCTTCATATCTATTTCAGATATGGATGGTTATTCATGGTACCTATCTACAGTAAAATTTTCAAAATTTGTGCAATAGATTTGATAGCCATTTTAATATCTGAAAATGAATACCTTTGTTCCACCCTTACATACACATACATTGAAACAATATAAGGATGAATTTGATGATTTTTGTGCCAAATATGAATTGTATGAGGAGACATCTCTCAATTACTTCATTAATGGACTGAGTACAAAAATTAAAGGGAATGTAATCATGTTCAATCCAAAAACTGTAAATGTGGCATATAAATTGGCAAAGAATTAAGTGGATAATAATAAACTTTGGCGTATAGATTGGCAAAGAATGAAGGTACACATGTGACTCCATTTACCTTTAGCTCCGCTTTAAATTCTTCAATTCTTCAAAATAAAATTAGTTCTCCATCCTATCTAGAAATTTTGAAGCCCCACCAAGCATTCTCTAGGAAGCCTAGAATGACCACTAGGCCTCATATATATGGGAAAGGATTAGCCTTAAGAGACACCCCTCACCCACAAAGAGAATAAAAAGCAATCTTAGAAACCTCATCAAACCCTTGTTTAAACCTATCAAATACCCCTCTCAAACTAGAAGGGCACCTTATGGGAGAATCCATCCTTACCCTAGTATACAATTGAGCCACCAGTAACTTCATTTATGAAGCATTTGTCCTTAGAGCAAACTTGGAAAGAGTTGAAACTCAAGAAATTGGAGTCACCAATACTAGGGGATACCAAACTAGGTGCAAATGGATGGTTAAATATCTAGAATTCACCATTGGAAACTACACCATTGTAGCCAACTTCTATATTTACCCCATGGGTGGATCCCCTCACCTCATACTAGGAGTTCAATGGTTGTACCAATTGGGAGATGTCACTTTCAATAACTGAAAGTTGCAAATGAGTTTCTTTGAGCAAGGGGAGAAGATCACTTTGAAAGGTATCCATGCCACATATCCTTGGACAGCAGTCAATGGATTAGAGATGACCCCAATCAGCCATGACACCTCTTCAAATATGTCTGACAGTAATAACAACAGTAAACTCAGTTTGGGTAAAGTTTATGGGCAGTTCTTGATGACACAAGACAGTCCAAATCTTCACAACCCATTTAAGAATAATGTAGTCAGATTTAGTGACCATTTATGGAGCATGTTTTCATCACTTTGGTATGGGTTCAGTTTTGGGTGCATAAAGATGAAGTATATCACCAAAGGATCTCTCTACACAATAACAAACAAGGACAGCAGTACTCTTACCATTTGCAGCAGTGATAGCACTGTAAAAGGGGGCCAAAAATAATCTACAATGACAATGGACAGCCAATACATCATTTCTTATTTTTGTAACAGTCCTAGGGATTTTGCCGCCATTATGAGAGTGTTCAACATAGCAACGAGGGACACAATTGAGGCTGATGTACGCAAAAGTTTTGGACAGAAAGGTATGATGATTTTAAGAAGGGGAAACAGTCCTCTTCATCTTTGTAACAGCCATACATTTTCTAGCATGTCTTCATTTTTTATTGCAAAGAGAAGGGACAGATTTGTGGTAGATGCACTCATGAGTTTGGGGCAGCCAAACACACCATTTCACAACATGCGACTTCAAGAGAGGACATCAGCAAGAAAGAACTCCTTTAATGATACTTCATACAACAACATCTATGAATCTTGATGTTGCCAAACGAGGTACAAATTTACGATTATTGCTATATGATTTTGACACAAACAAGTACAATTTAGTTTGGAAGGTTGATTTGAAGATTGATACATTTAAGACAAAGTTTGTGGACTCAAAAATCAGTCCACTATTGACTGATTTGCACATCATTTTGGTTGGGAACAGCCCTACCAAATTCAGTACCATTGGCTCAAGAGATATGACAACTAGATCCTATGAAGGGATAACACTTGGCAAGCATTTGAACA
>Ga0068629_1000247_pt1 | contig 14421 bp, 13 predicted proteins | sample InSIn3gowninarea_FD_77432 | JGI IMG/M metagenome (GOLD analysis project Ga0068629, IMG submission 77432) | Clean room microbial communities from NASA Spacecraft Assembly Facility at Jet Propulsion Laboratory, Pasadena, California, USA -... ...
AATACTTCTATCTGAAGTATATTTTATGTTGTAGGGGCTATGTTTGTGATTTGATCTGAAATATTTTGTGCACCTTAAATTCAATGTTGGATCAGGATCATGAGACCTGAAATGACTTATCATTGAATGATCTAATATTGGTTGAGCTAGATCTGATTGCGTACACCTATTTTATTCTTTAAATGTCATGCTCTATGTTTGTCTGAAGTCTGAAATAGCAACGAAGTTGTGAGTTAATATTTGCATATCTATACGATGGTTCACCTCGGTAAAAGCGGTTATACATGCAGGTTCGACTCTTCCAAGTAGCATATACAAAGGAAAAGCCTATTCTTCATAAATGACTGATCTATCTGATTATTTATGTTGTTTTACTATTGTCTATCAATGGAGTCTTCTTAGATCTGAATGTAAAATTGAATGCATAAGCAGTTTTGTGTCTGATTGATTGATTATCTAAGTAAGAAGGATTATCTCTGCTACTGCCTGTGTAAAGTTTTGTAAATTGACAGTAGATGTTTAGTATATTTCTGGTTGATACAGACTTGATTAAAAAGTTTTATGTTTTAGTAGCTTTGAAGGTATACGCAGGTTTTGTTAATGGAAGTGGCATATACAGGCAGGTTGGGTTTAGTAAAGTAGCATATACATTCTGATGCATGATTTTTGAGGTTACAGTTGGTTCTGAATGATGATGTAGGTTTTTGGGTTCAGCACAGTGTTCTGGTGACAGTGATTTGACTTTGCAGATTAACTGATTATTGGTTGATGTAGTTTGGAAGTTCTAATGGGTCTAGTATGAAAATTTTATGAAACAAAGCCTTCATTTGTATTGTTGTGTACTAGGAGCATCCAGTCTAAAAATTTATGAAACATGGTCCTTGGAGGAAGAGAGAAGGTTGTAGCCTTCTATAGGCTAGTGCCTACATACTAGTAAACACATTGGCTAGTATAAGAGCTAGGGCATTGCAGCTCCCTTCCAGTAGAAGCTAGAAAACAAGAGGAGGTTGTAGCCTTCTGTAGGTGGGTGCCTACGTACTGGTATGAGTCTACACCAGTACAATATTGTAAACATATTTTCTTAATATTAAGAGAAGACAGAGATGACAACAGTGGGTGGTTTTTCTCCCAGATTAGGTTTCCACCTTAAATCTTGGTGTTCATGTTTGTTGCTATGTGTGATGGTTTATTATGGTTTTACTGCACTGTTAAACAAGTTATTGATGCATTGATTAAAGTTGAACACATGATAAATTGACTAAATCATAAGTTCTCTGGGTATATGATGGTTTCTCTAGTCACAATAGCATGTACACGCAAGTTCACTTCACAGAAATAACGTATATAAATCTACTTGGAAAATGAAATATTATTGAACTATAAATACTAATTCACCCTCCCACTCAGTATTATTTCCAACAATTTTTATCAGAGCAGGTCCTTCAAAAGAAGCTTGATTGCTTGAAGGAAGAACTTTCAAGATGAATAATCACAAAGGCATGGGATCTATCAGACCACCAATCTTCAATGGGAACAACTTGGTATATTGGAAAATAAGAACCAGAGCCTATCTTCAATCACTTGGAGCCAATTTTTGGGAAATTGTGGAAGGAGGATATCAATTTCCAGCACCAATACCTACAGACTCTACAAGTAAGAAGTTATACAAAGCTAATGCCAAAGAAGTCAATACTTTATTGGGAAGTCTGTCAAAATCAGAATTTGTCAAAGTCATGCATCTCAAGACAACCAAAGAGATATGGGACAAAATCATTCATAGCTACAAAGGAGACTCCCAGGTAAAACGTGCTAAGTTTCAAACTCTCATAATTAAGTATGAAACTCTTAAGATGCATAGTGATGAGAGTATTGCTAGTTACTTTTTACGTGTAGAAGAAATTATTAATTGTATGAAGAGATAAAGGAAGCTACTTTATTTGAGAAAATTTTGAGATCTTTGTCTTCTAAATTTGAGTCAAAAGTATTAGCCATAGAAGAAAAACTAGATCTTCAAACTATTACTGTGACTCAACTCCATGGAATCCTAACTGCCTTTGAAATGAGGAAAGGAGGTCCATCAGATATGAGAGAAGCCGCTTTTAAAGCTTTAGCAAAGGGAAAAGAAAAGGAAAAGCACAATGAACCAGGATACATTTTAGAAGAAGAATATGAGGTAAATTTTGTCAAGAAGCTTCAACGGGGTTCTGGAAGATTTAAAGGTAAGCTACCATTCAAATGCTTTGCTTATGGTAGAGTCGGCCATTATGTTGCCAAATGTCCTCATAAAGATAAATATGAAAAGGGAAAGGAATATGGAAAAGGAAATAGAAAACAAGTTGTCAATAGAAGGAGTCACTATCCACATGAATATAGTGTTGGATTATCTAATAGTGATGAAGATGAAACTGAACAAGATTATAGACTTCTCATGGCCTATGACAATGATGATTTTTTGGATGCCTTAGAAGAGGAAGAATTTCTTGCAGAAATCACAAAACTCAAAATCTGTTTAGAAGAAAAGAATATGTTCATAGATACATTGACACATCAACTTACTGAAAGAGAAAAGCACAATGAAATTATAGAATGTGAAATTGTGGGTCTAAGAGAAGAACTTGAGAAGACAAAATCTCTTAATCTTAGATTTGCTAAAGGATCAGAAAATTTAAATGAAATCATCAAAGTTCAGTGTTCTCCTCTTATAAAGATAGGTCTTGGATATATTTAAGAATCATCTCAATCACAAAAGCTGTGAGACCCCACCAAAAGTTATCTTGATGTAGCAAGGACCAGTGAACAATATGTCAATCGTCAGCAAAGGCCTAAAAGTACCCATCAAGTAAATCATACTCAATTTACTCCAAGGATGAATATCAGTAGAAGCTTCAACCAACATAAAAACAATGCCAAAAGATTCTATGATTGAAGAAACTTCTTTAATGGGAAATGTTTTTCATGCCATAACTTTGGACATAAGGCTGCTTAATGTGTTGCTTACAAAACCATCATGACTAGAGAAGCAAGAAATCAAAGGAGTGTAACAGGAATCAAGAAAGGTTCCTATAATAACTTTTCTCCTCTTGAAGATGAAATAGAATGTTCGATTTGTAACAACTTTGGTCATGAAGAATCTGAATGCAGGAGAAAATTTCGGCCAACACTTCAAAAGTAACAAACATCATCAAATTCCAAGATATGGAGAAAGAAGGAAACTCAATCAGAAAGATGTGGCATAGCTCTGTATGTAGAAGGACAAGAGAATTAGTGGTACATCGACAGTGGATGCTCCAAACACATGAGAGGTGATAAAGAGAAACTTCATTCATATAATGCTTTAGAAAAGGAAAAGAATGTCTCATTTGGAAATGACACACCAACTATCATTAAAGGTAAGGGCTTTGTTTTCTTGAAAGAAAAGGTTAAAGATGGAAATGTCATGTATGTAGATGGTTTAAATCATAACTTATGAAGTTTCAGTCAAATGTGTGATCAAGGAAATGAAGTTGTGTTTCGATCAAACAGATGTGTAGTTCGTGAGCTTGATATAGGAAAGACTGTAATCAAAGGTACAAGAACTCCAAACAATTTATACATACTCAAAGTAGGACAACAACAATTATATCTAAGAAAAATAGATGAAAACTAGCTATGGCACAAAAGATTAGGGCATCTAAGCTTTTCTCAAATAAGAAAAGCATGCAGGCTCAAGACGGTACATGATCTTCCAGATATCAACATCCCAGAAAATACCATATGCAAACCATGTCAAGTTGGTAAGAGAACTAGAGTTCATTTCAGTGAAAAAGAAGGATCAACAAGCAAGCCTCTTGAACTCATCCATACTGATCTATGTGGTCCTACAAGAAAAAAGTCACCTCATGGAGAAGAATACTTTATTTTATTTATTGATGATTTTTCCAAGATGTGTTGGATAGGCCTACTAAAGCATAAAGATGAAGCATTTGAAAAGTTTAAAGCCTTCAAATCTTTAGTTGAAAATGAATCAGATCAAAAAATCGAATGTCTCAGATCTGATTGAGGGGAAGAATTCATATTAGATGAATTCTTTGAGTTTTGTGAACAACATGGAATAAAAAGGCAATTCTCTATTTCTAGAACTCCTCAACAAAATGGCGTGGTGGAAAGAATGAATAGAACAATTCAACAAATGGCTCGAGTGATTCTTGATGAATCTGGAACTCCCGCAACCTTCTGGGGTGAAGCTGCATTTACTGTCATGACTATTCTTAACAAAGAAAATGTTTAGGTAAATAGCGATCAAATTCCATATGAACTTTGGTATAGTAAGTCTCCTATTGTAAAAAAATTTAGAGATTTTGGAAGAAAATGTTTCATCAAAAGGATTGATGAAAAACTTGGTAAGTTTGAACCCAGATAAGACAAAGGAATTCTTCTTGGTTATTCATCCAGAAGTAAAGGATACAAATGTTATAATAAAGGACTTCAGAAAATTGTTGAATGCATTGATGTTGTAATGGATGAAGCACACAGAAACCTGGAACAAATGAAATCAACAAAGGAAGATGACAATGAGGAAGATTGGGAATGCTTTCCCGTATGAAATCAAAATGATATAGAGGAAGAAACCAATGAAGCACTAGAAGAATACACAACAGATAGGGAAAAGACTCCATCCAAGTATGTTCAGAAGAATCATCCAGAATCTCAAATTCTATGAGCTGAAGGGTCTGGAGTACAGACAAGAAGAACTCTTATAGGTACCTCAAGTTATCTAGCATTACTATCCTCCACAGGAATGTAAATGAAGCTAGCAAAGATGAATTTTGGGCTAAGGCCATGGATGAAGAACTTGAAAAAATTGAACAATGATACTTGGGAATTAGTTCCTAGACCTCATGATAAAAATGTTATAGGAACAAAATGGATATTTAAGAATAAGTTGAATGAAAATGGAGAAGTTATTAGAAACAAAGCAAGACTTGTTTGTAAATGGTATGCTCAACAAGAAGGTATAGATTTTGAAGAAACTTTTGCACATGTTGCCAAACTTGTAGCCATAAGAATGTTTCTTTCTCTTTCTAGTTTTCAATAATTCAAAGTATATCAAATGGATGTAAAATCAGCCTTTCTTAATGGATATTTAGAAGAAGAAGTTTATATTGAGAAAGCAGAAGGATTCATTATAGGAAATAATGAAAAACTCATATGTAAGCTCAAAAAGGCTCTTTATGGTCTGAAACAGGATCCAAGGGCTTGGTATTACCATCTTGACAAATATCTACAACAACAAGGTTTCACAAAAGGTTATGCAGATAGCAATCTATACACAAATATTGAAAATGATAAACTGCTAATTATTGTTGTTTATGTTGATGATATCATCTTTGGTAGCAATGAAGAATATATGAGTTAGAATTTTGTTTTTGTAATGCAACAAGAATTTAAAATGTCCTTACTTGGTGAACTTACTTATTTTCTTAGTCTACAAGTGCGGCAAACAAAAGATGGTATTTTTCTTTCACAAACCAAATATCTCAAGCAGATCTTGAAGAAGTATGGAATGGAAGATTCTAAACCGGTATGTACTCCAATGATAACAGGATGTAGTATCAGTTTTAACGATGAATCACCAGTAGTAAACCAACCAACTTACAGATCTATGATTGGAAGTATGCTTTATCTAACAGGTACCGAACCTGATATCATGCATGCAGTAGGAATTATTGGAAGGTTCCAAGCAAATCCAAAGGAATCACATCTTCAAGAAGTTAAAAGAATGATCAAATATCTTCAAGGAACTCAAGACTTTGGACAATGGTATCCTAAAAATACATACGTTACTCTTCATGCATATACAAATTCAGATTGGACAAGAAATGTTGATGATTGAAAGAGCACTAGTGGAGGTGCATTCTATATGGGTTCACGGTTAGTGTCTTGGTTCATCAAGAAACAAAGTTCAATTTTCTTATCTACAACTGAAGCAGAATATGTGGTTGTTGCATCTCGTTGCACACAACTACTTTGGATGATGCAAACATTGCAAGACATTCAGATCACATGTACTCCACCCATCTCCATTCTATGTGATAATACAAGTTCCATCAGTATTTCGAAAAATCCTGTCATGCACTCCAAGACCAAGCACATACCCATTAAGTACCATTTTCTATGAGAAAAAGTACTTGAACAAAAGGTTAAATTGGAGTATGTTCCCTCCAAAGAATAGGTTGCTAATATATTCACCAAACCGCTTCCCAGAGAAACATCTGAATATCTCAGACAAAAGCTGGGAGTAGTTGTTGCATCATCCTTCTATTAAATCCATTTTTTCAAAGGAAGGTTCATACACGAGAATTAGAAGCTGCAAAATCGTGTATATGTAGTTTTGTTGAAGAAGAAGTGACACAAACAAAGGAAAAGGGGTCTGATATGGTTTAGTCAATTATCAATTATATTTTCTGTTGTGATTGATGATGATTACAGTCTATTGATGATATGTATAAGTGCTTTTGGCCCTCATAATTTGATTAATAACTTGATGAATAAATGGTTGATGATGATGCCTTGATAATTCTTACTGGAAAATGCAATTACCAGATTTGATAGTGAACAATTGGCAAAGGTTCAGGGGGAGCATATGCTTCTAATAATGCATTGTTGGCATTATATTAGAAGACCTTGGTACATAATGATGCTTATGGTGCTAAAGACAGAGGTGGCATATGATGAAATCTCAAATGATCCACATAGTTGTTTTTTATTCAGTTGACCCTTTTGATGAAGGACATATACAGGTTATTGATATTGATGTCGCTGACATATGCTTTTGGTACAAATCATATATGGTGTATGACAGTTGCTGATGACTATCATGATATTGATTAGATCATTGGTCCTTGTTATAAATGTCATATGTATCTTTTGATGTAAAGGTCATGAAAGGACCTATGATGTAGTTTGTAACTCCTCTATACATGGGAAGGATGATGTAATAATTGTTATGTTCTAGTCATGTATATCCCCACTTGGTTGGGTAGATGAGTCAAATTTGGTATATCCCCACTTGGTTGGGAGATTGACGTAAGTATGAGTCATTGGTGATAGGAATGTCATACTCACGTAATTGAGCTATAGAGTCATGTTATTCTTTTGGAAAATATTTTTGCAGACTCTGCATGTGCTGAGGGGGAAAATGGATGGTTTAGTGCATCTCAACATATGCAAAGGGGGAGTTTAATCAGAGAATTCAACATGTACTCAGGGGGGGCATGGACAACATAGTGTATCTCAAAGGGGGGAATATCTTGGTCCACCCTTTGCCCTTAATGTAAAAGGGGGAGAGTATCTTGGTGTTGTTTGATATATCTATCAGGTTCTACAGCTTGACGTAATAAACACCAATATGGTTGCCATCAAGTCCAAAGGGGGAGATTGTTGGCATTATGATATAGGTGTTGTCCTTGATGGAGAATCACATAGGTGACATATCACAGTGCAACAGGTTAACAACAAAGGCTTATAGATCAGACTCCAGAGATTGAACAAAGAGAATGGTTTAAGAAGCATATGCTGGTTCACTTTGTCAAAACAACATATACACGCTGGTTCACAGAAAAAAAACAACATATACATATACACGCACTTTCACAAGAAGGAAAAATGCATATGGGATGGAAAATCAAGGTTTTGGTCTGAGGTATTGGTCCAAGGTTTTAGTCTGAGGTATTGGTCTGACGTTTTGGTCCGAGGTATTGATAAATGATCAAACTATATAAGGAGGAGAAGATCAACGGGCCAAGTGTGCAAGTGAAAATGGTTTCTCAAGAATACTTCTATTTGAAGTATATTTTATGTTGCAGGGGCTATGTTTGTGATTTGATCTGAAATATTTTCTGCACCTTGAATTCAATGTTGGATCAAGATCATGAGACATGAAATGACTTATCATTGAATGATTTGATATTGGTTGGGCTAGATCTGATTGCATACACCTATTTTATTCTTTAAATGTCATGATATGGGTTTGTTTGAAGTTTGAAATAGCAGCGAAGTTGTGAGTTAATATTTACATATCTATATGCTGGTTCGCCTCAGTAAAAGCGTGTATACACACAGGTTTGACTCTTCCAAGTAGCATATACAAAGGAAAATCCTATTCTTTAGAAATGACCGATCTATCTGATTAGTTCTATTGTTTTACTATTGTCTGTCAATGAAGTCTTCTTAGATATGAATGTAAAACCGAATGCATTAGGAGTTTGGTGTCTGATTGATTGATTGTCTAAGTGAGAAGGGTTATCTCTGCTACTGCATGTGTAAAGCTTTGTAAAATGACAATAGATGTTCAATATATTTCTGGTTGATATAGACTTGATTCAGAAGTTTTATGTTTCAGTAGCTTTGAAGGTATACGCAGGTTTGGTTAAGGAAAGTGGTGTGTACATGCAGGTTGGGTTCAGTAAAGTAGTGTATACATTCTGATGCATGATTTTTGAGGTTACATCTGGGTCTGAATGATGATGCAGGTTTCTGGGTTCAAGATAGTGTTCTGGTGACAGTGATATGACTGTTCACATTAACTGATTATTGGTTGATGCAGTTTGGAAGTTTTGATGGGTCTAGTATTAAAATTTGATGAAACGAGGCCTTCATTTGTATTGTTTTGTACTAAGAGAATCCAATGTGAAAATTTATGAGATGTGGTCCTTGGAGGAAGAGAGAAGGTTGTAATCTTCTGTAGGCTAGCGCCTACGTACTAGTAAACACATTGGCTAGTACAAGAGCTAGGGGGTCGTAGTTCCCTTCCAGTAGAAGCTGGAAAATGAGAGAAGGTTGTAGCCTTCTGCATGTGGGTGCCTACGTACTAGTATGAGTCCGCACCAGTACAAGATTGTAAATAGATTTTCTTAATATTAAAAGAAGACAGAGACGACAGCAACAGGTGGTTTTTCTCCTACATTGGGTTTCCACCTTAAATCTTGGTGTTCATGTGTGTTGCTTATGTGTAATGGTTTATTATGTTTTTACTGCATTGTTTAACAAGTTACTGATGCATTGATTAAAGTTCAACACATGATAAATTGACTAAATTATAAGTTCTTTGGGTATATGTTGGTTTCTCTAATAGCAATAGCATGCACACGCAAGTTCACTTCATAAAAGTAGCGTATATAAATATGTTTGGGAAATGAAATATTATTAAACTGTAAATACTGATTCACTCCCTCTCTCAGTATTATTTCCAACAAAGTTTGTCCAAAAGGCAATACAAATAAAAAGATACCTTGAAGATCCAGTGGTAGACATAATGGATTCTTACTTTCCTAGTCTTTAAAAAGTGCAGATTTCGGCATATTGGTAGTTTCCAACTATAGATAGGATTTTTTTGAGAAAAACAATTATGGCCTCGGACAAGTTTATATTGGTAGTTTCTTTTTTCTATTTGCAAATTCCAGCAGTTTTAATTTTGGTTTACAATTTTCAAATAAAGAGTGACAATATGGAAAATAAATCTATCGGGATATTTCAATTTGAGAAATTTGTTTTGGTTTGACTCCATGCCCAACCAGGGGCCACTGGTCTACGAGTTCTTAACACTTTTCAGACAAAGTGTTGTCCCTAGTTGGAACCAATGTGTTGTAGCTCAATCTTGCAAAGTGAAAAGGATCCTTTATAAACAAAAACTATGGAAAGTTTCAAAAGAAGATAATGAGTCTTTAAATTTTCTATTGCTTTGTGAGAAAACGTAAGATTTTGGTAGCCAGTTAATTTTTTTTTTTGTCAAATAGATTATTTTATTACAATATTAAAGTTCACTTTGTTTAAAAAGATTAGGCTTGAAGGCCCTAACCTTTGGGTTTTTCATTCCATGGAGTATGCATTCTCGGAGCCCATCAATCATAATGTTTATCTTACAAATCAAGGTAGCACCCATACAAAGCATTGAGAACAATAGCCCACAACAACTTACACAGTGCATAATCCATTAGTATGGACTGTGAGTTATGAGATATGTCAATAATTGAATAATTATGCATCTTACCAATGTTGGATAAAAACATGACTATTGTGCATGTCCATAGAATCATCGTTAGTTGATGAAGTCTTGCCCGATCTCAGGGAAGTCATAGGTGACCGCCAAATATCTTCAAGATTATTGATAGTGATATTATAAACAAGGAAAAGCCTCATCTTGAATTAAAAATCTGGTATAATAACTTAAAAATGGTTCACTACGTGTAACACTCATGCAAAGTACGGAACTAAGGAAGGAGCCCACTAAAGGAGCTTGACTCCTTCCCAACACACTAACAAGTTTAGTAGAGATCAACTGATATCAAATTAAGTGAACAATGGGCACATATATGGATGCAATACATAATATATGATAAATGAGGGCTCTTCAAATTCCAAACATCACACGAGGAAGTCGTAGGGATATAATATTAATCTTAGGGGTTATAATGTTGGATTTTATAATATTAAAACCTAATAATTGATTTAATATTAGAATTTAATATTGTTATGTTGGAATGTTTCATAAATCTATTGTTATGTATCAAAGATATTGATAGTTATATTAATATGTTTGAAATATATTGATAATTATATTAATATGTTAATAAATGTATATTAATCTTTTTTTGTTGAAGCAAGAGACAGTCCTTCTATTCACTTATAGCTAAAAATAGTTTACATAAAATAAAACAAGCCCAAAGGAGAAGTGGGCCAAAGCGTTATCTAACATCCTTAGATTAGGATACAAGGCCAACTGATCGATATCTGGGCCAAGGGACTGCAAACCAAAATAGATGACCTGAACCGTTCGATCCATTCTCCGAGATCTAACGAATGGGGTTCAATAACAGTACATGAACAGGTAAACTCAAAAAATCTTTAGGCAGACTCGATGAGGAAATAGAGACCACAGTGAAAAGTTTTCGGGTTCGCTAAGTGGATAACCCTCGAGCAGGTAGTCCTCCCACAATCCACCGATCCTGTCCTTGAGGAGAAACTAGCTAGGAAGATAACCCAGACCCGCCAACTTGCATGGTGAACCTTGGTCGTTGATCTACCACTACTAGATCCTACAGCTATAAAGAATGTCGGGTTGAAAATATGAACAGGGAATACCCACTCGATATAGACAGTTTTCACTCTCCTCCTTAAGCCACGTGTTGTTAAGTTAATGGCATTGGATGAAATCCTAATAAACCGCTTAGGGTTTTTTGGGTGCCCAAAAACCATTTTAGTTGTAGAAAAATGGTTTTTGCCACTGTTTAGCTTCACTCTCTTACCCCAATACCGTCCATCCATCTGAGAGACACATTTGTGTCGATTCTTGAGTCTTTTGTTTATCAAATCCTTATCATACATCTGCTTAAATTTTAATTAGCTGCTTCTCCTTCACGAACTGATAATGCTCCCTGTCTACACTTGCCAGAGTGTAGCAATCCTCACGCAATTTCCCTATAGGAACCGACTCCCATGGACAACTTTGATTGTCTTTTGTACAAAGCACCCCTTCATTAGCCAGTTGATCCACCAATTTGTTGGTGTTTCTGTGAACATGTACAAAACTGAGTGTTCTTAAGATTCTTAGGTGTGACTGAATTCGATGATAGACCTGCACAAGTCTCCAGTGGTTCGAGACTTTATCTGGTGCTGATCCCGTGCCTATCTTTTTTACCAAATTAATAGTTAATTCAGAGTCTGCCTCTATGATTATGTTCTGTGAATTGGAATCAATAAGGGTTTCTAAGCATTGTTCAATGGCCATGAGTTCCGCCATATTGTTGGTGGCATTCCCCAAATGACTATGAAAGATGAATTTTATGTTACCCTGTTCATCTCTTAAGACTCCCCTATATCCAGCATCCCCAGGGTTTCCTTTTGAAGCTCCATCTATGTTGAATTTCAAAATGCTGTGTGGAGGGGGTTTCCAGAAAGCCTTTCCCTTTATAGTGTGTCTTGCACTCTTTCTTATGCCCTTAGGGGCAAGCACCTGGAGCCCCAATAGCTCAAGAATGTGAGCCTTCTGGTGACCAAGGGATTTCTCGGGGGGTTCCTTCAGAAGGGCATTAACATTTTCTTTGATCTGTCTTGAGATCTGTGCAATGATGCTTTGGGTTGAGCCAGATTTGTCATTAAAAATCCTGTTGTTACATTTTTTCCAAACATCCCAAATCAAAAATCCTGGAATCAGAGTCCATGCGATGTTGACTGTCTCATGATCTGAGAAGTCTTTCCTCCAATTCTTTAAAGTTTTTGTTATGTCATTTTCATCCCTATCAGTTTGTTTGAATATTGGGGCCACCCAGTTCCATAAGTTAGAGGTGAATGAGCAGAGGTTGAGTAGGTGATCCATAGTTTCTTCCTGTAGACCACATAACAGGCATCTAGATGGACCAACAAAACCTCGTTTTCTTATGTTTTCCCAAGTCAGGATATTTTTTTGTTGTACCAGCCACATGAACAGTTTGATCTTCACCCAGTGTGGGTTCTGCCATAGGTCCTTCCATATTTTATCAGGGCTCAGATAGTTGAATCTAGTGGCAATTCTTTTGGATTCTCTGAGGTTGAAGTTTCCCTCACTGTTCCTCCCCCATCTAAGTTGGTCGTCTGAGGTTGAAGTTAAAATTTTTCTCTTTTCCAGGATCACTTCTAGAACTTTAGCTTGGGCCTACAAAGGGGTCTCTTCATTGTATCCTGGTACCTTCCATATCTTCATTTACCATTGTCCCTTGTCTGGTCCCAAAATTCTCTTACCCTTTTCAATCCTTTATTGATGGTATCTTCTTTGATAATGTCCAGTTCTTCTCTACAAAGGTTAGGTTCTTGCTACCAGTTATCCTCCCAAAACCAGGCTAGATTCCCACTTTTGATCTCCTAGAAACTATGTTTCGGAACTAAGGCTCTGTTCTCCCAAGCATTGTTCCATATATGGGAGCCCCTAATGTGCCTTGTCATTCGAATATGGTCCCTTTCTTGCTAGTCCTTTGTATATTTATATTTCTAGAGCTTAGCCCAAGGTTTACCCATTTCCTTTAGCCATCTCCACCAAAGTTTTGCCCCCAAAACTTTGCTTAGAGTATCCAGGTCTTGGAGACCTAAACCACCATGGAATTTGGGTTTGCAAAGTTTGTCCTAGGCTATCAGAGCCCATTTCTTTTTCTCTTCCTTTTTACCCCAAAGAAAATCTCTTTGGATGTTCCTGATTTGTTGAGAGACTCCTTTTGGGATAGGAAGAGTTGATAACATGAAAATTGGAATGGTTTATCAGATGGCCTTTGTAAGGACTAGCCTGCCTGCAAAATTCAAAGATCTTCTTGTCCACTTACTGACTTTGTCCTTCAGTTTATTAGTCACTAGTTCCCATACTTCCTTTCTCAGAGGATTGTCAGTGAGAGGCATTCCTAGATATTTAGAGGGAAGATGATCTTTTTGAAAGCCGATAATTTTGGAGAGATTTCTCTGAATAGATATATCAGTATTGAAAAAGAAAAATTTAGATTTTGTGAGGCTACCTCTGTGCCAGTGGCCATTGCAAACTCATGTAAAATTTGCTTAAAATCTTTGGCTTCCTTGACTGTGGGTGTGCCCTGTAGCATGGTATCATCCACAAATTGCTAATGAGTCAATGTTTCTCCATTCTAAGTTAGTTTGAGTCCCTGGATTCTTCCTTCTACCTTGGTTGAATTAATCGCTCTACCTATACCTTCCATCATGAGAATGAAGAGAAAGGGGGAGAGCGAATCTCCTTGCCTGAGACCTCTTAAAGGCCGGAAGGTTCTAGATGAAGAGCCATTAAGAAGGATTGAACAACTAGCTGAGGTAACCAGGGCCATGACCCATCCTATCCAGTTATGGTCAAAGTTATACGCTTTTAGAACATCCCTGATGTATGACCAGCTTAGCTTGTCATAAGTTTTCGCAATGTCAAGCTATATCATCATCCCCACTTGCTTACTTTTATTGAGAGAATGAACCACTTCGTGAGCTTGGATGATATTTTTGAGAATTTGTCTACCTTCCACATATCGAGTGTTCTCCTCTGGCACGAGCGTCGAAAGAATGGGTTTTAGTCTGTTAGAAATAACTTTTGAAATGATTTTGTACACCACATTGCATAAAGCTATGGGTCTAAACCTGTCTAGTGTAATGGCTTTTTCCTTCTTAGGGATTAGGGCTATGAAGGATGCATTTAGCGCTCTCAGGACTGTTCTTGATTTTCTCGAATCCTCCACCACCTCAAGAATATCCTTTCTGACTATTTCCCAACATGTTTTGAAGAAGTCTACATTGAAACCATTCGGACCTGGGGCTTTCCCATTGTGCATCTCTTTGATTACTTCATTGATCTCTACTAAACTTGTTAGTGTGTTGGGAAGGAGTCAAGCTCCTTTAGTGGGCTCCTTCCTTAGTTCCGTACTTTGC
>Ga0068629_1000248_pt1 | contig 14392 bp, 13 predicted proteins | sample InSIn3gowninarea_FD_77432 | JGI IMG/M metagenome (GOLD analysis project Ga0068629, IMG submission 77432) | Clean room microbial communities from NASA Spacecraft Assembly Facility at Jet Propulsion Laboratory, Pasadena, California, USA -... ...
GTCATAATATAACCCAGCCGACCTAACAATAATAATATAAAGCCACAAAAATAACAATAGGGGGATTCTAAGGGGCACAGAAATAACAACATGGGGGTAATAGGGGCACAACAATATAAATAAGGGGTATAACTACAATAGTAATGGGGTAATCACTAGTATTATAGGGACCCAACATATTTGCACCAAGTTGACTTAAATATTTGATCAGTCTGATGTTATCATTTTCTACATTCTCATAACCTCCTCTCATCTCAGACCCACATTCTTCTTGGTTTACATGCTTGTTGGATTGTCTCTTGTAGGAAAATAAATATTCCTATAACAATCGGTAACTAGCCCTTCATTCTCACTCAACTTCACAATAAAATCATGGTTTGAATTATTTGGAATATTACAACACGTTTGAAACATTTATAATGAAAATTGGAAGTATAGAGACCTCATATATGTTTTTTTTTTTTCAATTTTCTTACGAAATCTATTTTTTTCTACAAACTATGGTCTTGATTCACAATGTTTCATTTTAGTGTGCTTTCCCATTTATTGCAGATAGTATAGAAGTGTGTGTATGTGTGTGTGTCATTCAACAAGTGTGCTTTATTTCATTTCAAATATCATAGATTTGTGTGCCATTACTTTTTCTGCAAGTCATTTTCTGCAAATGTATTTTCATGTAGCATTGATTAGTTAGCTCGGTCTCTATGCATCTAGCCTTCATTTTAATTCTTTAACCTGAATAAATATCAACAAGAGAAAGAGATAGTGCCTATTGCACATGCAGTGATGACCCCTCTTAAGATTCTATGAACCTCATGTTGATAAGTAAATTTGATACCCTTGGGAGTTGTAGCATTGTTGTTGCAATATTGAGGGCCATCACTTTTTGGCGCCATTTTTGGGGAGGTGTCAAAGTACACACTACCATTTTATTTATATGAATTTCTTTTTGTTTCATTTCATCTCCTATAAAAAGAAAAAAGCCACATTAACATATTCTTTTTAGAAAATACAGGGAAATTTGTTTTTTTCTTTTATTCCTCAAAGAATTAGGGACAAGATAGGGAAATTTCTACCAAGAACCCCCCATACTTACCGCATATCATTCCATCCTTGTAGGGGACCCAAAAATAGAGGACATTTGAAAAAATAGAGAAGTGGAATCCATCCTCCATTTTTAAGACACTTTTAGACTATTGGGGGAGGAGAGCTCACATGCTTTTCAAAGAAGATGGCAAGGGTTGTTGGCCCAAAGGTCACATTGAGAGGGGGCAGGGGTGATTCGACATGAGATCAATTTCATAATTTAACAATCTTCCCTAAAAATACATCCATATCATATTGAAAAATAAGAATTATGCCATTAGTTATATCTATGTATCATCATATCAATAACATGACAAGAAGCAATAAAAAACACAGGAGAGCATCACATCACAAGGAGACACAATTTTTTAGGTGGAAACCCAAATGGGAGGAAACCACAAAATCTTCCTCTGCTCAATTTTTAATTCTTTTACATGAATTTGTAGGTCCCAAGCTGCGGCAGTCAATTACCCCCAAAATATGTAATATTCCACTTGCAGTAGGCTACAACTTGATTGAGGCTTCAACCTCAAAGATGCAAGAAACTACTCATAGTAGGCTCCAAACTGATTGAGTATCCAAGCTTAGCAATGAGTAGGATCCAACCTTCTCTAGGACCCAACCCAATTGAGGTTTCAACCTCCTTCCTCTACTTCCATTTGGACCTCTATGTCATCACATTTTTTAAATTGGATCCACATTCATGATATATCATGGGTAATGCTCTAACAAATACAAATAATCACTATCACCATCTCTTTGAATACAGCATTCTCTTCTATAAAACCTACAACCAATATCTCAAATATAATAACTATCATAGAATTCATGTCAATCTCCACTAGTAGCTTTCATACTATTGTCCCTAAACTATAGTCTAAACATAACTACAATATGGTCATTGAAACTCTTCCTTGAGATGTGTTAACCTCTTGCATCCAACACACATGCAACATACTTGTAACGTAATCAATCACAGATATGAGGTATTGATAATTAAACATGAGTCAAAAAATTATCACATATATTTGGATACACGCGTCTTTCAGTCTAGATCACTCAACTTCTTTCGGATTTTGATTTGGATTAATAATGACTTTAAAAACCGAAAAATACCATGATCAACCATATTCAAACTTAAATGTTCAACATAAATTAACTTTCCATGTGTATTCTACAATTTGATAAGAAGTTAGCATTAATTCTGCAAAATGTCCATCAGATTTTGGCATAGGTAACCACAAGTTGCAAAAATTACTACAAAATGGTTGAATGTATTAAAAATTAATGAACCTTTTAGCACCACAGGTCGAACTCTCGGCCACCCACATATTATCTGAACAACTTACCAACTACACCCTCAATGTTCCTTGGTACATTGTACCACTCTTACATATTTAATATGAAGTCACCATGTTCAACACTTACCGTTGACCCTTCAGACCTATGTGGATCCATGTGGTTATGTTGTGTCGGAGCTTGTCAATTATTAGGGCCACGATGGCAATGACTTTGCTCTCATCCGTGGTGGAATTAGTGCATTGATTCAACCTCTTTCTCAATAAAATAAGTCACAAAAATGTATAATGGCCTCACCCTCAGTGATAATGAACTCATCAGAAACCAATGACCTCACCCTCAATGAACTCGGTCATAAAAAAATGGTCTCTCTCTCAATGAACTCAGTCACAAAACAAAACAATGGCCTCGTCCTCAATCAAAAAACACATGCCTCGCCCTTAATGGAAATGAACTCAGTCATAAAACAAAGGATTCACCCTCAATGGAAATGAACTCAGTCACAAAAGACATGCCTCACCCTTAGTGGTAATAAAACAAAATAGTGGCCTTAGCTATCCTCGATGACAACAAAATAAGATAATGACCTAGACCCACCCTCAATGACATGAAAACAATGGCCTCATATAATTATTGGTGGAAATTTCCTTTATAACGTAACAAATCAAAACAATGGCCTCGACCTTGTCCCACACACAAACCAAACCAAAAGAATTGAACCAGAATAACTCCACTTTGATTCCGAGTGTAGACACTTCACCCAAATCTTAGATGATACTACATCGAATGAATTTTGAGTATGTATAAACATGAATTGTGACACCATATATATAGAGATTGGCCATGAAGGGGCCAATACTTTTTTGCAGAGAAATCAAAGTTTTTTAATAAATTTAATGACTATTCCAATGTACCATATAACAAAACCACATGACCTAGACCTTAGGGTCTCTGATAAACCTACTGATGAAATCATAATGATTTCAATCATCCATGTGGAAACTTAAGAGGGGTGCCACATGTCACCCAAATTTAGCCTCTTTCCAATTCCAAATCTATGATTGGAAACTTCCATGTGGCATGGCCTAGTGACGACACATGTCACTTTCACTAACAACATGAAATATTATGTCATATCCAATAATATAGTGCCACATGCCATCTTTTGATTTGAGGGTTAAGCTTCATGTTACCTCTCTTTAATCTAGCCATTGATATGTTGGAAACACCAGTGTTTGATCTTGAACATGCATGATGTTAAGCGATGTTAAATAGTGTGTTACTTCACATAATCATGGTCATGGACCTATTGATTCCATGGTGGATCTAATCCAAACTTGCATGGTCTTTAACAATTTAATATTTTTGGTTTGACCCTATAGTTTAGCATTTGATTTTGCCCCAAACTAATACTAGTTTTCAACAGGCCATATATTCTCATCTTGGAGGGTTTTTTATGAGAATAATACACCATTGGAAAGCTATCAACGAGTACTACACAACAATACCATTTGTAAGAGAATTTGAACATCTTCTATTCAAAAAAAACTCAAATAAATTCAAGTACCCATTTCCTGAAGTAATGAGACGTTGTGAAGGATCAAGATATCATACTGCTTCATGAAGGGACCTACTACTTTTGTGATCATCAAGGCTGGTCCTTCTACTATTATTCACACATCCTCTTTGACATCAATGACATTTTTTTGTGATTAATGACAAAACTATGTGAAATAATCTCCCCCTTTGTCATTTATGGAAACACCCAAGACATTGATGGTCATTGGATGTCAAAGTAAAGCAAGGGCTCCAAGTAATGTGCTGAAATTTCTACCTACTACAAGTATTTGTGAAATGCCTTCCAACTCTCCTGAAGACATCAATGTCTACAATTTCTCCCCCCTTTGACGTCAATGGAAAAGGTGTCGCATATATCTATAGAAATTTTTCATGTGGATGAACTTATATGAGTAACTCATCTTGAATGATACTGTGAATCTGTCATAAACATTCCCTTGTCTTTCTAACTTAGAGTCTTCCCTTGAGACCATGATTCTGCTACAAGAACCCCTTGAAACTATTCTTCTAGCTTTCTTGTGACTGTTCACGTTCTCCCCTTGAGATAATTCTACCACTATTGTTGTACTCACCCTGATGTCATGCATTATGTTTACATCAGTGATATCACCATAGTCCACATACTCCCTTCATACTTGCTTCTTTAAGTTTTGATATAAAAAGTTATTATTCTTGAAGAATATTTCTCCAAAATATTAGATCTAAGGGATCAGATCTAATCAAGATCCTCCTTGACATCTCCTCCATCTTCCAGAACTAGTAGGAAATATTTTTGTGTTGAACCATCTAGAGTTAAATCTTCACTCTCGAGCAATGTGACCTTCATTGTGACATATGCAACATTCAACATTGCTCTTCAATATTTGATAAGGTTGATTCATCCTCTTTATTTAGGCCACATGTCTCCATCTAGGTATCTAATCATATCCTCTATACCTGACCATGTCATTGCTCCAAGAATATTGTGCATTATGTCTAGACTTAGTACATGAGTAAGAATAACCAAAAATCTTGCTTTGATACTTGTGCAAAGAAGGATATCTTGATCTTTTGAGGATGCCTCTTGGAGGAATCATGGTTCCTTGCTATCCAAACTAAGTATGATGCATATTCATTTTTTGATTCTTGATACTTGTCCCATTATTGCTTGTGGATGGTTTGCAATGAAATAGGTTCATTTTCTTTCATGCATCATTTATGGATCCTTATTTAATATAAATCCTTGTATTCTACTCTTTTACTAAATTTCCTTGACAATCACTAAAATCACTACCACAAATTAGGCCATTAGTGCTGGAACTAACATCAAAATTTAGTGTTCTTGAGACTACGAATTCGCTTCAATTGGGAATGAGAAACCCGATGCAAAATGGTGTCTTCACTTCAACGCTAGAAGCAATGTTAGGAATAGTGCTAGGAATAGTGTCAGTTTTAGCATTGGGAATAATTTTGGGTTTAGCCCTAGGTTTAGAACCAAGAATTGTTTTTCTTCCTGTATTGCATTGGAAATAGCTTCTTCAATGGATTCCTAATTTACGCCAAGTTATGCTTCCATTATAACATCATTTTTGCTTTGCGTTTTTCTTCTAATATGACATGGCATGTTGCATCTAGCTTTTCTTCCATTATGGAATCTTATTTAGATTATAATATGGCTTCCATTATAGTGTATTTTTTTGCTTCTAATATTGATTCTATTATTACTTCTTGATTTGATACCTGAATGGCTTCTTTGTTTGCCAAGTTTGGCTTCTACTACTACTTCCATTATTACTTCTTTATTTTCTATCTAAATTTATTTTGTTTTTTCTTCTCAGGTAACGCTAATTTTGGCTGCTAGTATTTCTTCCATTATTATTTATTTCTTTGCTACCTAAATTGCTTTTTTTTCTTAGGTAATGCCAATTTTTTCTTCCAATATTTCGCTTGGTATGCTTCTAGTGTGGCTTCCATTATTTCTTCCTTTGTCAACAAAAATTGATCATCATCATTCCATATGAATATCACAGCACAATGGAATTGAACCACAAAACTCCTACTTGTAAAGAAGTTGCTCTTGTATTGAACTAGTACCCTTTAAAGAATCAAACATTAAAAAATTATACCTTGAAACTTTATAAATTGTAAATTGTACAAGTTTCAATAAATTATAAAACTTTGTAAAGTCTTGGAAAATATTTTTTTTTAAAGAAAAATAGCATTGAAGCTACAAGTCCCTACTTATGGTTATGGAAGTTATGAAAAGTGGGTGGAATGAAAAATAGTTACGTATATGATAATCAATATCTTCAATTGAATATTGTTGAGTGTAGTATGGGGTAGATTAATGGACCAACATTTAATGTCAATACAAGGTTTTTGGACTTCAAGGCACAACATTGTAAATGCTAGAGAAAGACTTGCAAAACAAAACCCTAATTTGTCTAAAGTTATCTGCTCATGCCTTGGAATTCCTACAAACACTAGTCGATCCTACAATCAAAGGCATTCATTAGAAACAATATCTTAATTACTACAAACATTAATCATGTAGTCTACTAAAAATTGGAAGCAAACCCTAACTATCAATAACTAAAATAAAAACCATATTTAAGGAGAAAACCCTAATTGTTGGCAAGCAAAACCCTAACCACTAATGAACTGGGAACTTGATTACTAGCCACTTATTTAATTGAGCAAGCCAAAAAATTTGTCTTATTGAGCTAGGATTCTAATTATTCCTCAAGCCAAAAAAATCACACAATGAATGATAAAACCCTAATATCAATCCTACACTATTATTCTATCTTCACTCAAACTATGTTTAATCAAGGAAACATAGAAATAGATAAAAATTTGTCTAAGGTGCCATTAAAATTCATCAATTGTAAGTATTTCATACATGAGTAAAAATAGCCTTTCTCTAATCAAAACTGTATGTACCCTAAAAAAATGTTTCACTTCCTCAAAATAAATGACAGATCTAAAAACATTATTTCATCAATACTAGTGCAAGAAGGAAACCAAACATAAAGAACTCTCTAATTATATGAGCATGAACCAATGCTCAATAAATGATCACTCTTAAAAGCTACTGGCATGAAGGGAATACAAGTAAACACCTGTAATTAAATGAAGGCATTACAAGAATATGGCACATAAGTACCTGAACAAATCACAAGTGAAAAATAGTGAATTGACCTATAGATAACTTAAAAGACTCCAGATGTCTAGCCTCAAATATAGGAATTTAATAATACAATACTCCTTCTTGTCAAGCAATGTTGATTAATAATTATAAGTGAAAGCCATAAGTATAAATATTGGATTGGAATGTTGAAGATTTCAAACTTTGTGGGTCAAGTAACAATGATGTACAAATTATGAAATTTTAATGGTCAAATTTGTTGACTTTGTTTCTTATCAAAAGAGGTCAAATGAGAACGTTACAGAGTTTGTATTAAGAGCATATTCAAATAGTTCTAGGTCACTCAATGTATTAAAACTCAGATCCACAACTTCTCCAGCCTTAATTAGGTTACAATTCCTTCCAAGTTCGAACAGGTAGTAAAGGCATCTAATAATAGCCATAGGTCTTGCAATCTAACTCGAGATCCAAATTGTTACAGAAGTTTCAAATGACCAGAAATACATTATCTTATATAAGTATGAAGAGATATGGAGTTGCGAGACTAGCTCGTATTCTAATTGATCTCTATAACAACACTTCAAAAGAAACTCTTGAAACCTTAAACCATAACTTACAACGGACTATAAAATAAATTACTATCCTTAGAGTCGAATAAGAGGTGACTACTATAACTTATGGTCACTGCTCATACCAGAGGTACATATAAAATTTATTGCCAACATTCACCGCACAATTTCCATATATTTAGCATGAAACAAATACAAACTAGACATATATTAATAAGTTGTGCAGATCTCAGAGAATATAAAGCATAAAATACACACATGATTATTAAGGTTGAAAATGAATCTTGACAATTACCACTCCTTAATGAGAAATCACATGCACACCTCGATAGATTAACAAGCTATTAAAAAGGATAATGTACAGCAGTCGTGACAAGTTGAGTTGGTCAAGCCCAAACCAACTAGCTCGCACCCTCTAGGAAAAACTTAAATCACAGGATGCAATTATTCATTGAATACACCAGAAGATAGAAAAGAAACTTGTCATGAGTAATGTATTAAAATATGCTAAAATTTTTACATTTGAGGCCATCTACTCCAGGTTCAAACCAATAATAAAAGACTATAATAACACCCTCTCCCCAGCACAGGGCCATGATTAATCTTTTTATACATGTTACAATATGAATTTAGGCTATAACAACCCATTTTTCCAAATCTTAGCATGATTAAGAAATTCTCGAAAATTAGGAATTTTTAACAAATTGACCCCAATGAACCTTCTCTATCTCCCATGACATAGCAAACTTCGGAAAAAAAGTTGTGTCGTACTCAATTTTCTATACTGGGAACAAATCCCATATCCCATAATTTTCAGACTCAACCTCATCTTCACGCAAATTGAGTAGGAAGTTGGTTGTTTGAAAATTGTTGTGAATTTGGGTTGAACCATTAATTAACATCTAGAAATCCATCTGTATTACTTGGGTGTGTTTTGACTCATGTGGAAGTATGAAAAAATCATTTCGAAGACAAATCATGTCCCAATTTTCTCTTAGAAGTGCGCCAATATGTCAAACCCTAAATGTGTGAAGGAACTCTACTATTGGTGTAGGAAGTACATAACTCATATTAGTGATTCATAAAATTTGGAAATCATACATAAACAATTTTTTTTATTAAAATAAAATTTAACCCAATTCTTCATTTTTGCATAAAAAATGTGAGGAAGTGCATGGTAAAGGGGTCACAAATTAGTAAAACAAAGGGGGTAAAATAAGACATCGTGGAGGAAAAAAGATGTATTAAATATGACAATTCTAGGACCTGACAAATACTTAATTGGAAGTAAAATTATGAAGACATTTATAGAGTATAAATTAACTATAATTATCAAACCTAAAATTTTCATTTACCCCAAAGATTGACTTCTCACCTTTTGAATCATGTAAATATGTTGTGACAACATCAAAATATACATCTAAAAGACTGATTTTCATGCCAAAAAGTTAAAAAAAAAAATGAGTATATATGATGAAATTATAATGCCCCCCTTACTTTCTTGAGTTCCTAGGAGGTGGTTGGTAATTAGACTCGAATCCTGAGATGCGACAACGAGAATGGGGTTTAGAAGTTTCTCAAATTATTTTTGTTTTTTCTCCAACAATATTTAAAGTTGTTAGACTTATTCTATAACTACTTTACATGAGCATTGTGTTACAAAGTTTTAAAAGAATCAAAGGTTCATAAACACATAAATACATTATCATTTTAATAATTCCCATCGTGCACTTATATATATATATATATATATATATATATATATATATATATTTGAATTGTAGCATTAGCAGTAAGCACATATTCTCATGCATTCAATTTTAGTTCTAAAATTTACAAGATAAATAAGGGTTGTTGTTAAAGTTTCCAAGGTAAGATTGAAAGCCACTAGCGACTCTACAAGTTCTTCCTTGTCTATGTTTCATCTACACAATCCCTTAACAACTTACAAAAAGCAGATACAATACATATTTTGACTGTACATAGGTATAAGAAACTGAGTTTGAAACATGAAAGATGATGGTTGTTATACGAGATTTATGATTGCAGACAAAATTATCTCCCCTAGGTTTGGTGGCTAACTTAGAACAACATAGAGACAAGAAACCCAATGCTTTCCTTAAATTAAATAGATGACGATATGAAGCCTACCTGGAATTTGTCACTGACTTTGTTCCTTCTTTAGCTTGAATGCTCCAATTCCAGCTCTGTTTGCCAAAGTTAGAACCTCCACAGTCAGACGACACAAGCCAAGAAACTATGAGATCTATGCAGTATCATCTATATACTATATTCAATAGATCAACATGGTATTTAAATACATGAAATAACAGAATCATATATAATAAAACAAAGAAGCATTTGCATTAATATACATGGAAGGAGTTTACAACCATAAATAGGTGTTGATCTTGTAGAAGAGCTCCTCTAAGGATGACTTGTCCTTTCCTTGTCACAATTTGCACCTCCAATCCCCCTAAATGCATGAAATGAAATCTCTCACCACAACAACATAACGGTAAAATCACTCTCCAAAAGTCAATACCTTTCATATGGAAGGTTGTAATATATATAGGAGTGGGGTAAGTTGGGAGTTCTTATCCAATTATGAATATAAGGTTTTGGATCCACCTTTGATGGTAGGATGGGATCAAAGGATAAGGGATGGAAACTCCAAAGTAAGGTAGGATAGGATCCAAATGTTTTATCTGAGGTAAATGGTTATAACAAATTCTGGAAGCTTCTGGGATAGGAGGCTTCTAGAATTTATCTCTTTTTTCCAAATTTATATAACCAACGCAGATGCAAAGGGGAGAAACCTATAGGTGATCAACGCAGGCCAAGGTGCATTGGTGCTAAAACTAGCTCAGATGATGCAGTTTCAGGTAGAAACTTTTGGGAATGAAAGAGGCATGCTTAGGGCTTTGTGTACTGATGATGACAAGGGGGAATAGGATGTTAATTGATCCCATTAGGAGGCCTATTTATCGGATGTGACAAAATGGCCTATAACAGAATTCCCTCTAAAGCGCAAAGTGAGAAACGATGACGGATGACTAAACTGATTTATCCTGTGACAAGTCGGGATCAAGAATAACCGACGAGCTTCATCTATTACAATATATTTTCATCATGACATCTTTGTTGCTAAGGGAGGCATACCCATGCTCAACACATAAGCTAACATAACATGTACAATGATCAAAAGACGTGTCCACAGAAGACAAGTGGTGGATCCATGACTGGATGATTATCTGCATGATCATGGCCATCATACACTATGATATCTATATAACTTGTAAAATCGCAGCCCAGATGGATGAAACTAGATCTGGGGTCTTCTATCTCCCTCACACAACCAACCAACATATGAGTCTAACCATGTGAATCCATGAGATGAGGTATAACATGGTAGACACCATCTGATTACTGGTTGATGATGTAAGTCGTTAACAGACACAAGAGAAACCATTGATGATGTTAATGGCTCTTAAGATACTACAATACAATCCATATGGTGTGAATTAATGAGTTGATGTCGAACACCACACATAGTATTTCAGTCGAAGGCCATTGATGTAAACATGTCGCTAAGAGTGAGGAAACTCGACATTGATGTATGCAAGCACCAAGGTACCAAGGGTGTTTGTAGTCAACTTCCTCAATAATGTGCTAATGTCAACAGGAAGCAAACCGTAGCAGGAGGGCCTTGATGTATCCCCCATCAACGACACTTAACGATTATCATGACCCAGACATAATAGTGTAGATACAAAACTGGATCAGGAATGGAAAACATGGAATGAAGGCTTAAGAGTATTGGAACAGATATCAACTGAATGACTTCTCTTGAATGTAGCGGTGACACTAAATGGAGTTGGCAGCATTCACCCAAAACTGAAATGGAGGCTCTGAAAATGTTATGATAACCAAAAGACAAGTAGATTAACCAACCCAACAACCACAGGGATGAAAAGGAAGAGTGTCGTGTTCAAGAGTGACTCGTTGCCTTTAGCAAATGGAATACCATGTTTTCCCAATTTCCCTAACCATACTAGTCAGTACCTCTTTATTTTTTAACAAGCTTGAGGAGGATAACATATCCTTGATCTGTAAGTTCACCCTTCAGATGAATTCCTCCGAGTATATTCAACGAAACCTGAGAAGGAGAGGTTTCGTCCTTGTCATGTTCGACAATTCCATCATTGTTTGATGTTTTAATGAGTCTAGTGCAGGTAAAACTCGACATATTTTCATGTTTAGAGAGTTTGAAAAGGAGGCGAAAAAGAAAACTCCAGATGTCCCTTTTCGTAGATAGTCTCTCATGTCTGAAAAGGTATACTCAAGATAACCTCTTAGCCATGTTTTCTTACGTATTCATTTTTCATAGATAATCTATCTCAGTCCGGAAAATGGTTAAACTTATACTCAGTATACATATTTTCATTTACTTTTCTGAGTTGGAAAATACAAGTGCTCAACAATCTTTTCATATTTTTAGAGTCTGAAAAGCACCTAAAGAGGAATCCTCCTGCAGGAATGAGTGGTATAAAGGGTAGAAATTGTTTCTAGTCATGATGGAACTACTCAAAACATGCAAAGGACAAGAGGATGGCTAATAAGATGACTCATCACAATGGTTCCTTAGGAAAGGGTAAAAACCAAGTGAAAGTGTATGATCAGCCAAGCAAATGGTAACAATGGAATAAAAAAATCAAGGCTCATCTGGAAAAAATGGGCTGATAAAAATGGAAACCACGAGGGATAAATGGGAATGGCTTTATTTTTACAAAAGCTTGAAACATGGGAAACTCTGCTTAAAATTGGATTCATTTTTACACAAACTTTAAATAGAGAAAAACGATGCTTGGAATAAGTTTATATGCCCCCAGCATAATGACTCAATTAGAGCTACATGCCCCCCAAGCTTCATTTTATCCACCTAGGTAGACTACTAGGTCCTAACAGGTGGATAGAATAAAGGTTCATTTACGATATGAAGTGAAATACTCGACTGGGAATTTACGATATCTAATCAAAGTCTCTAATTGAAAGGGTATTTGTTTCATTTTTTAATGAGATTGACACAGGAAAAGAACTATGCTCATAGGAAGCTATTTCATTTTTTAACGAGGTCGACATAGTGAAAGAAGTATCCTCATAAGAGCTTGTTTCATTTTTTAATGAGTTTGACACAAGAAAAGGAACTCTGCTCTGACACCTTGTTTCATTTTTTAAGGAGCTTGACACAAGAAAAGGGACTCTTCTCCAAGGACCTTGTTTCATATTCTAAGGAGCTTGACACAAGGAAATAAACTATGCTCCAATCCTGATCATGGCCTTCGAGAGACCATCAAACCTAACAAGTATCCCCTATATTCAGTACATTCATACATGGATTCATTTACCTTGTGTAATAACGAATGTGTAGAAAATGAAGTTTCACACTTAGAGGTTGAAATCAGTAATATAGAGGTAATAAATTTGGATACTAAAGAAAAGGATGTAGAGGGAGAGGCTCTTTGGAATATGGATTTCGATGGGTCTGTGAGTAAGGATGGAGTAGGGGAAGGTGTTTTCATTGTAAACTTATCAACAAATATGGAAAAGGGACATGGTTACAAACTTCATTTTTAGTGCACCAATAACATAGCTAAATATGAGGCAGTGATCTTAGGGCTGTAAATTTTAAAGAGATTAGGAGAAAAATGAATTTATGTGCATGGGGATTCTGAGCTAATTATCAATCAAATTAAGGGTGAACATTCTGCTAAACACCCTAGACTGAGAGCCTATATGAATGCAGTCTTAGATTTTTTGCAATGCTTTTCTGAATATGATTTTTCTGTTATCCCCTAAAGCCAAAATATTTTAGCTGATGCCTTAGCTGTTTCAGCTAGTACTTGCAAAATTCCTTTTCATCCCAATAGGAAACATCTGGTGGAAGTAAAACAGATGCCATCTATTCCTGATAATGTAATATATTGGTAAGTTTTCGGTAATTATAAACAAATAAATAACTTTTTACAAATGAAAGATGAATTTGAGTCTGTAAATATTGGTATAGAAAATTATATAGATGAAAATGAAAAATAAATAGTGTTTAACGAAATTGATGATAATCAAGAAGAACTTGAGGTTCTACAATTAAAGAACAATGTGTTACCAAGAGGATTGGTACCATTGGAAGATATTTTTGACTTCAATGATGTAGCCAAGAAGCTAAAAATTGAACCAGTAGGAGCTGTGGTAGAAGACTGTAACATAGGAATTGCAGAGAACCCAAAAATTGTCAAAATGTCCAAATCCTTGACTCCTAAAGAAAAATAAAAATACATTGAGCTTTTTAAATAATTCTTTGATGTGTTTTCCTAGAGCAGTGAAGACTTTAAATCTCATGATACAAGTATCATTCAGCACACCATTCCCATCAAGGAAGATCAAAAGCCTTTTAAGAAGAAATTAAGGAGAATAAACCCAGTATTATTTCCTTTGATAGAAAAGGAAGTCAAGAAACTTTTTGATGCAAAGATCATTGTACCCCTCAGATTTTCAAAATAGGTATCAAATCTAGTACCTACTAGAAATAAAACATGTGAAATTAGGCTTTGTGTATATTTTAGAAATATTAACAATGTTTCTCTTAAATACAACTACCCCCTACCCAAAATGGATCACATCCTAGAAAAGATAGTTGGTTCCAACAGAATTTCATTATTGGATGGTTTCTCAA